>Ga0214921_10000944_pt1 | contig 51045 bp, 54 predicted proteins | sample LL1505_MetaG_FD_177992 | JGI IMG/M metagenome (GOLD analysis project Ga0214921, IMG submission 177992) | Freshwater microbial communities from Lake Lanier, Atlanta, Georgia, United States - LL-1505 | ecosystem: Environmental > Aquatic > Freshwater > Lake | place: USA: Georgia | collected... | reverse complement strand
TAGTCATCCAAAGCTTGAATATTCTTTGCCCGCAACGCGTTCTTCATGTGTCGGGTTTGTTTCCTCTGCCGATCCTCTTCAACTTTTCTGTAAGACTCGTAATCGAAATGATTGCCGTAGTCGTCTTCGTCCCAAAACTTCTGCGTATTGCGTCTTTTCATGTTGGTAGCAACCCTGGAAAGGCCTCCTTGACTAGTGCGGGTGTGATATTCTTAAAAGGACTCTTCTTCTCTTTCATCGCAATGAGAAGCTCTGCTTCGTCTGGATCGACTGACTCCAGAAGATTTACGAATAACTGTTCGCGCTTGTGTTGAGTAATAGATGGATGGCCGCCGTCGCAGAAGAGATAGAACTTCTTGTAGTCGACATACAGCCGGCCAGGATCTTCGAACTGGCTCTTCTTGTACGGAGGCTCGCCCTCAGGTAGCAAGAACTTAATATCCGGGTGGAACATATGGACCAAGACTGCTCTGACTGCAGGATAATCGTTGGTCGCTAGAGCCATGGCTCTCTCTGCTTTCGGTAATTCATTGATCTTACCGAGAACGTAGTACACTGTCCTATTAGGCATCGTAAACCTCAAAATTCATTGATGTATTCCATAAGATTCTTTAACTTGTATTCTATGAAATAGTTAAACAGCTTAGAGCGATTCTTACCTTGCTCTTGAACATATTTATTCATGATCTCTTCTTCCAGAGTATCAGGAATAAATGCGAAGTCGATTAGTTGCTGATTGCGCCTGTATCCGCGAAGCATCTTCTCGTCGCAGAACTCCTCAGGCTTCTGTCTGACCCAAGCCTCGATCTTCTTGGTAGTGATTGGCTTCTGACGCTCACCTGTGACCAAGCAGTCATCAGAGCTCAGGAAATTAGGTACACCGTCACCACGATCACCACGAATGATGTGCTCCATGATGAAGCGAGTAGGATTCGGAGTCTTGATGAACTTCTTCTTTACCGGATCGTACTGCTCTACGTTGGCGTAAGACTGTAGCTGTCCGAAGTCCTTGTCACCGGAGACGATCAAGATCTTCTCAGTGTTCTCGCCCATGAGATGCACGCCGTGCTTCTTGCACAGAGTGGCGATTACGTCGTCGGCTTCTGCTCCTTCGACCTCGAGCACGCGGTATGGAAAGAAGTCTCGAAGCTCGGCGCGGATCTTATTCAGAGACTGAAAGATCTCCTGCCAGTCGAGCTCAGACGAGTCGCGATCCTTGCGACGATTCGCCTTGTAGAAGGGAAATACCTCACGCCGCCAGTTCTTACGACTGTCACACGCGATGATCAATTCACCATACTCACTCGAGAACTTACGATTAATTCCTCGAATGGAATTTAGAATCATGTGACGAAGCAGAGTCTCTTCGAGCTTCGTGTTTTGATGATTGCCTATCTGCACCATTAAGTTAGAGATGCAGACTTGATTTAAGTCGACGATGATCATGTCAAGTCCGTTATGATATATTCAGATACTCAATATATATCACATTTTTTTAGAGATGTACATCACTATTCTTCTTTATCGTCGCTTTCTTCGTCTTCGTCTTCGATGTTAATTAGCTTCTCGGCTATCTCTTGAAAGTCATGCTTTCCGCCGACGTATCTCAGAAGAATGGAGTTAAGTGACTCTGCTAGGAATACGAGATCTTTTTGATAGATGTCGTCAGTACGTACTTTGATACCATAATTCATCATCTCTGATATCACGGTCTCGAATATATCCGTAGATATGTCGAGAGCGAATCTACTCCTCACCTCCAGAAGCTTCTCTTTTGCTTCTTCGGCAGTAGATGGTAGATCATTTTTCTTTGGAAATTGTAATACAGTCATGGACTTTCCAATCGGAAGTTGGAATCCTTTTATTTATGTGTACATCTTCTGAGATCTTTGGTAGAATAAATATGAGTATAAGATGTATACAGTGACTCAATAGGAGATCTCATGCCCATTTACACGTTTCATAATACTGAAACAGATGAACACTTTGAAGACTTCATGTCTATCGCCGCAAAAGAAGAGTATCTCCAACTAAACCCTCACATTAAACAGACGATCTTGCACGCTCCTGCATTAGGAGATCCGACTCGCCTTGGCCTTAAGAAGCCAGAGGGTGGATTTCGTGACCTGCTTAAAGATATCAAGAAAAGAAACAGGAAGAGCAACATCAATACTTGGTAGAAGGAACCATTAATGGAAGCGCTAGTAGAAGACCTAACGTTTACCACTACCACTACTCTCACGAGAAGCCAAAGGAAAAAGTTGAAGAGAGAAAATAACGTCAATAAGATTGGTGATAAGAATAAGCAGAATCTCAGTCTAAAGCGTATCAATCCTGTCACGAATAATCAAGACTATATCTTCAAACACTACAATGAAGATAAGAACATTCTCATACACGGGCTTCCCGGTACTGGCAAGACTTTTATATCTCTCTACTTAGCACTCAACGAGGTGATGAACCTCTACAACTTCAAGAAAGTCATAATCGTTAGATCCGTGGTTCCTACGAGAGACATGGGCTTCCTTCCAGGTAATAAAGCAGAAAAGACTAAAGAATACGAGGCTCCTTACTACTCCATCTGTACGGAGTTGTTTGGCCGCGGAGACGCATACGAAGTACTCAAGCAGAAAGGCATAATCGAGTTCATGCCTACCTCGTTTATTAGAGGCGTGACTCTCTCTGACTGCGTGATAATTCTAGACGAGTGCCAGAACAATACTTTTCATGAGCTTGACTCGGTCATCACTCGCATGGGTGACAACACTAAGATCATGATCTGTGGAGACTTCAGGCAGTCTGATCTAAGATTTAAAGATGAGCGTCAAGGACTACTAGACTTCATGGACATCTTAGGAAGAATGAAGTCGTTTGCTCACGTAGAGCTAACTGAAGATGATATCGTTAGAAGTGGAACAGTACGTGAATACATCATTTCAAAAACCAAACTGGGTCTCATCTAAGACCTTCGAACACGACCCAATCTCCATCGCTGAGTTGGACGTAGTAGAGCGAGAAGGCCAGAGGATGTACATCACACCCTCTGGTCAGCCCTACCCGTCGATTACTACGGTACTCGGAATCCGGAGTAGGCTATCTCTCGCTAAGTGGAGAACGAGCATCGGCGAAGCAGAAGCCAATGCCATCTCTCGTCGAGCCGCGGCTCGTGGTACGCGTGTACACAAGATGTGCGAAGAGTATCTGAATAACGCCTTGGGAGAGACTATCACTCAGTATAGCTTCTACGATCGAACTATGCTAGACTCTATGCGCTACGTCTTCGACGAGCACATCGGAAAAATCAGAGTACAAGAAGCATGCTTATACTCTGACTTCCTGCGCATGGCTGGTCGCGTAGACTGTATCGGCGAGTTTGGTGGTAAGCTATCGATCATCGACTTCAAGACCGCGGCCAAGCCAAAAGAAGAGAAGTACATTCAGAACTACTTCATGCAGACCGCAGGATATGCGGTGATGTTCGAAGAGATGACTGGTATTCCTATTAGTCGCTTAGTCGTGATCGTAGGCGTAGACGATCATCCCGCTCAGATCTTCGTGAAGAAGCGAGATGACTACGTCGAAGAACTCATGGAAGTACGTGCTGAGTATACTCAGTTATACGGTATCTGAGTTGTTGTCTGGTTCCGTGCTGGACTTGAGACCGATAGCAGCGCCGCCCGCGGCGAGTACGGCGGCGATGCCGGTCCCGAAGTTCATGAAGTCTATTGGAGTTCCTTGATACACTTGGTATCCGGCGACACCCAAGAATACCAGAACGGCCTTCGCCCACAGGACTCTGCCCAGATCGAGAGTCTTGTTGTCTTTGCCGGTAAAGAGCTGCATGATCGTAGACTTGACTGACATCGGTTCACCTATTTCTTAGGAGTTGGCTTCTTTCTAACCGCTGGCTTCTTAGCCGGTGTTCTCGTAGTCTTCTTGACTTCTTCTGCTGCCTGAGGAATTACTTTCTCGAGCACCATCTCTATGCCACGAAGACCTAAGAATCCGAGTATAAAAGCGATACCGAATGTCATGTTTCTGTTAGTAAGATTCAAAGAGTCTGCAACGATCGGAGTGATGTAGTTTGCACTACCTACTCCGGTCGCTATACTTAGAGCTATCGCGCTAAGCTTCGTCGCGTGTCCTTTTTTAATAGTTAACAGTGATCCAAAGAGTCCAGACACCACAAGCCCTGCATTAATTCCTACTTCTTGGAGGAAGTTTACTTCTGCCATTTGTGGTCTTAGCCTTTGCTTTTGGTACGGTTTTTGTTCTCACGGTCTTTTTGACTTTTGCCATCGCTTCAAGAAAGTGATACTTATGAAAATAAACTGCCCAAGTAAAGATAATTGCTAAACCAACATTCATGATGATCTCACCGGGCGGAGTATTTACAAAGTCAATAATCTCGCTTCCCGGATCTCTAGGCATGATATGTCTGACTACCACATGCATCGCGTTCCAGAAAGAACACGCTACAGCCATGACTAGACCGATCTTGATGGACCAGTGCTGAACGATAGGCCACTTATGCACGATACTATCATGATTCCCATAGAGTAAGATGTAGAAAGCAGCAAGAGATACGCCGATGGCGGCGTTAGCGAAGATGTTTACGATCGCTAAGATATGATCAAGTTCCATTGTTTTTGCTCGCACGTCAGTTTCTAATATCGTCTTATTTATCTCCGAAAATAGATGTGTACATTCCATCTGGAGTATGGTATAAATAGACTTGATGTTGATGACCCGAGAGGAATAAGCATTACGGACACGGGGGCAGTACCCGTCGCCTCCACCAAGTATACATTAGCCTTTGAGTGCAGTCCGAAAGGATCAAGAGATAACTTCAAAGACCTCATATAACCAAGTTAATGTATACCTGATGGGGGCGAAATAGGATCGACGTGTGTAGTAAAGTCAAAGCGAGACATCCGGCATGATACCGCCGTTATCGGATCAAAAACTACAAATGCCAACGACAACGAAGGTATTGCCTACGCCCTAGCGGCCTAAGCTGAGTTCGGAGGGTACTTGGAAACAGAAACCCTCCACCACTTTCGCCATGGTAACATCGGTAGTAAGTCTAAAGTAGAATCGCAATCTTGAGCAGCCGGTGTTACTTTGGCGAAAGTGAGTTGCTTTCGCATAACACACATACACACAGGATATATCATGACTAAATCACCGTATGAACTTCGCTTCGAACTTCTTGCATTCGCTCGTGATAGTCTCACGTCATATTACTACGCTAAGATTGAAGAGGCCAAAAATTTCCCCACTAAGGGTAACTTGGTGCTGCCTAAATATCCTACTAACGATGATGTTTTTGTTCTAGCTGAAGAGTATAAGAACTTTATCGAGAAGAAGTAGAGCTTCGCTAGGGGTAGGACTCGAGCCGCGAAGATCAACTGTACAGGGGTCCTACCCCACTTTCTTCAACAACATAAGGACAGAAGATGCTCAACCCCGTAATAAGGAAGAGCCTTGCTCTTCTCATTATTACGACCGCGATGACCATCACTGATACTAGCACCAGTAAGAATGCTGATGCGCATACTGTAAGAGTTGATTCAATTAATGTAGAGGCTCTTCGTAAGAAGAGCGAACTAAACTGCCTCACTGACGCGATCTATTTCGAAGCTCGCAACCAATCAGTCAAAGGCATGATAGCGGTCGGTCAAGTAATAATGAATCGCACACGAGATTCGCGATTTAGCAAGAACGTGTGTGAAGTAGTGCACCAGAAGATTAATCGTAGGTGCCAGTTCTCTTATCTCTGTAAGAGTGAGTCTTATAGGGTCGTAGACGATCCTGAGAGTTGGGAGATTGCATCTCGAGTAGCACACAATACGTATCATGGATACGTTGCTGATGTGACGAATGGTGCGACTTTCTATCACGCGCGGTACGTAAGGCCAAGCTGGAGAAAGAACATGGAGAAGACTGTGGTCATTAGGGATCACATATTCTATAGGAGATTACCATGATAGAACCAGATGAAGTAAAGTTCAAAGACGCAGAGATTCTCTGGTGCTGGGAGATGTTTGATCGCATCATCGAGCTGACTCAAGCGAAGAATATTGACTCACAGATGATGAATCAGATTCGTCTTCATGCTCGTCTTGGACTGAAGGGTCGCAAGGACGAGTGGGATAAGTGATTGCATAAATAAATCTATGTAGACACTAGGAGCCCATGCAATGGACGAGTTAGAGCCACAACTGAAATTCTATCTCATCTCCGGCACGATCGGGGCTTTTGGTGCAGTAGCAAATGCGGTCTACTCTTCGATCAAGGGTAGACCGCTATCGTTCTTCTTCATTATTGGAAGTATCATCTTAGGTTTCTTCGTCGGCAACTTGGTCGGCAGCTTTCTTCCTCAGGACTTTCAATATCGCGACGGCACACTCATGGTAGCCGGATTCGCTTCTTTCCCCATCTTAGACCTCATCGAATCAAGAGCTTCTCTCGTATTCGACAAGCTCATCTCCAATAGAATCAATAAGTAGTGTACATTTCTTCCAAGGTATGATAGAATCATTCTATATTGGAGGAATACATGCAAATCAATTCTATTAAGTCACCCTTAGAATTCTCATACGATATCGAGAAGATAGTCACCAAACACAATATCGAATATCTCGACGCCATCATGTTGTATGTAGAACAGAACAACATCGACGTAGAAGTCGTAGCCTCACTTATCAAACACAACTCGGTCATGAAGTCAAAGCTCGAAGACGAGTGTCAGAAGCTCAATCTACTCGAGAAGACCGCCAAACTTCCATTGTGAGAAATGATGAGTTCATTCGAAGTCTATCAGACTTACCTAGCTCTGAAGAATCACTTCACCAAAGACGGATACGACTATCATAAATACAATGGTAAAGTACCGGTCAAAGTGAGTTCTTTTGAGGCTCGTAAAGACAAGTACTTCTTTCAACGACTCACGAAGAAGAAAGATCCATTTAGTTACATCTTAGCCAACTTCGTCGACGACGAGGTGAAGTGGGTCGGCGACCTCGATCAAGAACAAGGCGAGGTCAGGTACACGAACTGGCTGAAGCGAAATCAGTCTCTCGCTTACGTCTTTAAGCAGGATCTGGATAAGCTCAAGGACGACTTCGACGAGAACATCTTAGTCAAGAATGGCGAGCGGCCATATCTCCTCCAGCTCTACTGTCAAGGCGAGATCTGCATAGAGACGTTAATCATCATCAATGACCTCGTGAGTTGCTTCAAGTACTGGCAGAAGAACATCGAGGATCCAGTGATCTGGCCGACGATCTCGATGAAGTGTTTTAAGTACAGGCCATTCATGAACTACGAGAAGGAGAAATACAAGAAGATACTGAAACAAAGATTTTGTTGACATTCACGGTTGAATGTAGTATAAATAGAGTATACATCATGAGCCTTGTGGATAAGATGTTATACAACGCAATATATCGCTATACGGAGTACAATAATGGTAGACTTTGCAGCACTAAAGCGTAATCGCAACAACACTTTCGAGAAGCTCAACTCTGAGCTATCTAAGCTGGGCAACAGCAACGAGAAGTCCTCTGCTGACGATCGATTCTGGAAGCCGGAAGTAGACAAGGCTGGTAACGGATATGCGGTCATTCGCTTCCTTCCAGCGCCAGGCGAAGAAGATGTTCCGTTTGTTCGTATTTGGGATCACGGATTTCAGGGGCCCGGTGGCTGGTACATCGAGAACTCGCTTACGACGATTGGCCAGAAGGACCCGGTGGCTGAGCTAAACTCTGCTCTCTGGAACGTCTCTTCGGACGACAACTCTCCCACTCGCAAGCAGGCTCGCGCTCAGAAGCGTCGCCTTCACTACATCTCGAACATCTACGTAGTGAACGATCCTGCCAAGCCAGAGAACAACGGCAAAGTGTTTCTCTTCAAGTACGGTAAGAAGATCTTCGATAAGATCAACGATCTGATGAATCCATCTTTCCAAGACGAGAAGCCAGTTAATCCCTTTGATCTCTGGGCTGGTGCTAACTTCAAGCTCAAGATTCGTCAGGTAGAGGGCTATCGCAACTACGATAAGTCGGAGTTCGACTCGGTCTCTCCTCTCGACGAGGATGATGACAAGCTCGAGGCCATCTGGAAGAAGGAGTACTCTCTCAAGACTTTCCTTGACGCCTCTAACTTCAAGACGTACGACGAGCTCAAGGCCAAGCTAAACAAGGTCTTGAACACGAAGATCGACACCAAGCCTCGAGCAGAAGAGGAGGAGACTTATACTCCTCCGTCGAAGCCCAAGGCTGCTGCTGCGCCAGCATGGCAGGCAGACGATGAAGACGACGACGATAACATCTCGTTCTTCAAGAAGCTCTCAGAGGAAGACTAAGAAAGAGGGAGGCGAAAGCCTCCCTTTTTTTATGGTACGTAGTCCGCGTTGCCGCCCATAAGTTTGTCTTCGAATCTATTTACAGTACCATTAGTTGTAGCTGTTCCCGGTGGTGGTACAGCCGGTGCTGATTGAGAACTTGACGTGCCTTGTCCACCACCGCCAGCATTTATAATCACTGGAGCCGAGGCTTGTTGCGTAGTTGCGGAAGTTCGAGCTTGTTCTAGATTATTCATATTATTTTCTACTGCAGGAATTGGTGCTACAGTCTGAGTACTCTGCAGTGGCTTACCTTCGGCATCGACACCTGCAGCTTTAAGTCTAGCCAATGATGTAGCATTACCTTGTGCAGCTTTTGATATATCAGCCTGAAATCTACGTAAATCACCTTTATATGAAGATGGAATTGCAACATCTTTCATTTCTGGACTTACTGTCGAAGCAGTTCTAGCTGCAGCGGCAGTTAAATCAGATTGACGATTTGCTTCAGTTTCTAGATTTGTTTGTGCTAAATCTTTATTAGCTACAAATGATGCATCACTACCAGTCTTTTTAGAATTAACTTTTTGATTCATATAATTGAGAACTAAATCTCGAAATGATTGCATCATTAGATTTGGTTCTAGATTTTTGCCACCTAGAACTTGGCGATCTATCATTTTAGTAAATTCAGCTCTATCTTCAGCAGGTATTTTACTAGCCATAGATCTAATAAATTGCTCAGCTTTAGCAGCTCGAGTACCATCATCTTTATCGTAATTTAAATTTAAGAATGGTTTTGGATCATAACTAGTCAAGTCTTTTAGATATCCGTATTTCGGATCTTTTTGTAATTCAGATGGTATTGGTCTTGGAGTAGCATCAGCTACAATATTATTATCTTCAACTTTAAGAGCCGCTGCAACAAGTGGTGCAGTAGTAGCTGCGGCAACTGCACCCCCGGTGGCTAAAGTACCAAGACCTACTGATCCAACTAATGGAGTAGCAGCTGTTCTTAGTAAGTTACCAGCCCCGCTTAGCCCACGCATAGCAAGATTTCCTGCACCTCTTAAAGCTCGACCGCCGGCTTTTAGAGCTTTTTTACCTAAATTTTCGGCAACGCTCGTTCCTAAGTCGCCTAAGCTTGAACCGCCACCGCCAGCAGCTACAGGTGAAGCTACAGCTTGGCTTTCTTGTCCAGCTCTAGAAGCATAACTTACTCCACCTCCGACTGGCATTCTCTCGTCTATCAAGTCGTATAGATCGTTAAGACCATCTACTATATCTTCTTTTGGATATAATGTAGTCTTTCCAGTTAGCACTAAGTTGTTTATCTTAGTCTGGCTCTCGAGAAGTTTCTTTTGACCCTCTGATTGAACTTTATCTTTTGCTGCAGCAGCGATGTCTTGATATCCACCGGGATTGCGCGCAGTATCTCTTTGAGTAGCTTTATCTCTAAAGTAGTCTACGTCTTCTGATTTTCTACCCATCATTCTACCGGCAGCAGTAGTCAGTAGTCGACTTCCGGTTAGGCCTTGCACCATGTTGAGAGGATCAAATCTCTCTTTCATACGCATAGAGCTCGCCGCCATCTTCTCTTTAGCGGCTTGAGCATAACTTCCCATCACACCAGCAGACCCAGCATCATACTTGTCTAGAGCGATATCTCCTACTGTGCGAGCTCTCGTCGCGGCTGCAGTGGCGTATCTAGACTGCGGTAATTCTGGGAGTGCCATGACTTATTATCTTCCTCTGGAATTATCTTCTTCGAGCTTATTCAAGTACTCGCGAAGCAATTCAGTGTATATGTCTCTCTCGAAGGGATACATACTATCGATATCTGATAGACTATATTTATGATACTGCATCAAAGAAAAGTGAAGCTTATAATAAGTAGCTAAGTCAATGTATCCCATTATTAGAAAAAAAAACTATTGATTCCTGTTAGTTTATAAGTTCTATCATTTCCTAGAGAATTCTTGTATTCTATCACATATTCTATCTCAGGAAAGTTATCAAAGAACTCTCTAAACTTATCACTTGAGTCTACTGGTAATTCGTTTATAAAGTTGAAAGCTTCTTCTTCAGTAAAGTCTTCTCCTGCTTTATATAACTTTTCACCTTGATATATGACGTCGATGCATCGTGATATCATCTTAAGCATAGACGTAACATAATCTTCGTCATCTGAATCATCAAATAACATATTAGCTTCATTGAAGTTAGGATAACGCATGACGATGCCGAGGTCATCCATGATTTGAATTTTTTTAGTGTGATTTTCTTTTTTGACTATCTTAATCTCGTCTAAATTAACTTCAAAAGTATAGTCTTTTTCGTCTTCATTATCTCTTAACACTATTTCTACGATATTATTTACAGACTTAGATCGTAGATTTATGAAGATGTATTCGAGATCAAAGCTAGGAATCTTATTGACGTCAAAGTCTTCATTGATCACACACATAGAGATAACTTGCCTGATGGCTTCAATGATCTGTGTTCTATCTTGAGAGCTCTGGGCTACGAGAAGGATCTTCTCTTCTTTTACTGTAAATGGTCTATAACGAATAGTCTTTCCAGAAGATATTAATTCTAGGCTAAACGTCGGATGATTAATCTTAGGCAGCGCCATTTTTCACCTTTATATTTTTGTCGCACGCTCTCTGGGTTCTCTAGATGAAATACCCATTGAATTATATAATCCATCTACTCCAGCTTTAACTAATTGCCCGGGCGTAGTTTCGCCAACAGCTTTAGCCACTGATTCTAATACGCTGTTGTAGATATCTAGAGTTGGAGCATTATACGTATCTGGGACGTCGTATGAGCTTCCTTTATCTAGATAGTTACTCGACCATGATTGATAGTGAAAATTAACTGGAAGCAAGTGATACTCATTTTGAGCAGCCCAGTCAGAAGTCAACGCTCCTATCTGATGAGGATAAGCACGATTTAGTGTATACGTAACTACAGGAACTTCTGCTGAAGTCCTTAGATTAGATCCTACGCCTGAAGCAGATCGATCAGAATCATTTCCTACTTGATACTGTGTTATCTCGATAGTAGACTCATAATTTTCAGGATACTCGAACGTATAAGTCTTGAGTCCTCTATTCGTCTGTTGATTTAGACCATTCACTGCATCAAACTTGTATATGCTCTGCATCCAGCGATGAAAGAACTTTATGATCTCTCCATCGCCGTCGCAGATAAACACGCCCTGAAAGTCTTGAAAGTCTGTATCAGTCGGGCGTCTCTCAATGTTACCGACGCCTGACTGTCTAACAGAAGAAGCTTGAAACTGAATGCCGGGTAGCTGCGCGCGCTGACAATACATCGAGATGCTATCGCTGGCTATTAATCCAGTTAGATGTGGAGCAGTTATAGTCACTCTAAAATAAGCAGGTTGTAGCGGTGCTACCTTTAGCTTACTTATCATCTTGTTGATCGGAAAGATGTCGGCCATTATTTTCTCGCTATTATCTTTTTGCTGTCGTTAAAGACAGTGGTCTTTGATTTCTTGGCGAATCTCTCGAGAGGTAAGAAGAGAGCTATATCCCACTCATTTGCTGGAATAAGTATATATCGTGATCTGACTTGACTATAGAGATATCTCTTCGTGCAAGCTTTATAAAATGGTATCTTACTAACTTGCTTGAGTGTGGCATAAGTCAGTCTCAGTCTGGTCTTCTCGTCATAGTCTTTATTGGTTACTAGAAGATACAGCGAATCCATCAACTTGGCTCGCGAGTTCAGATCGAGATAGTGAAAGTTGATGCCGGTAAATCCGGAGCTATCTATTTCAAATGGAAATATGAGAGGCAACATGTCGTAGTATGGTAACTCTTCTTTGTACTTTGGATTGTACGCGAAGAGATACATGAATCCGGGTAGCACTCTCGATCTTACTATCTCAGACTTATACAGGCTACTCTCGTTTACTCTTCTAATTTCTGATGCCTGTGTTCTGAACCAATTACGCGACTGTTGCTCTCTTCCGGGAATGTATCCCTCAGAGACTCCACGCGTTAGAATATTTGCAAACTGGCTGTATTGCATTAACTTATTCCAAGCTCTTTCTCAGTCATTAGTTGAAACTTCCACATTCTATCTTGACAGTAGTTCTCGGCTGCTTTCCACTTCGCTTGATTCACGCCCCAAGTCATGACTTCATTGATGTACTTCTTCGTGGCTCTCTTTTGAACCTTAGGTTCCATCGTCTGTGCTCTCGGCTTTACCTCTATCATTATAGTAGACGTTGTTCCATCTCTATTCTTCTTCTTGACTACGAAGTCTGGAAAGTATCGATGTATTCTTCCATCTACTGGAGATCTATATGGTATCGCTATCTCTTCGCTTCCCCATGATATCACATCATCGTGATCGTCGAGATATCTCATTAACTTGAGTTCCCACAGACTTCGATATGTGATATTATGTGGATTACCTTGATACTTCTCAGGATTTCTTGGCTTAAAAGGTCCTTGATAACTCATCTCATCGCCGTATAAATAAACTAAGTAATTGTATTTATCTCAAAATTATAGGTCTCATATGGGAACCGCTCCACAGAATGTAATAGGAAAGCTTGGAAATCCTAAGGGAGCTATCATGAGCTATCCCGGCGATATCTACAATACTCCATACGTATCTGTGTTAAGGTTTTCTAGGTATAGCAGAGAGATAGCTTATAAGTCTGGTGAGCAGACTCCTGAAGCAGCTATAGTACTTCCTCTGCCCAAGCAATTAGCAGAAGCTCAGAGTATTTCTCATTCTGACTTTGAATCTCCATACATAGGCTCGTTTTTATCTGCAGCTTCTTCTCTTAAACAAGGTAATGATCTATTACAAAACAGTTTACAGATGTTAAGCGATAACATGAGTGTATTGGCTAATAAGGGTATTGGAAAAATTGGTTCAAAATTAGCAGAATATGGTGCACAGTTTGATAACTTAGCTGGTAGATTTTTAACTAATGCTTCAGCTGATCTAGCAAATGCAGGTGAAAGAGGTGCATTTACTGGAGTCATAACAAATCCGCATGCCACAGTTCTTTTTACTGGTGTGGAACTACGCGGATTTCAGTATAGCTGGGATTTCTCACCTCGATCTTCGAGTGACAGCAGAGCTCTTAGTGAGATATTCAATTACATACGTAGAGCAGCTCTACCTAATTATATCTTTGGTAAAATAGCCATGGACTATCCACTAGAAGTACAAGTCGACTTCTTAGGAAATGGTATAGAGAAATTTGTATTTGGAACTAAGAGAACTGTCATAACTGACGTGCAAATAAACTATGCCGCAGAAGGTCATCCAACTTTTTATAGAGATGGTGCTCCTACATCGATGAGTCTGACTATTACTCTTAAAGAAGTCGCTATCAGGACTGCAGAAGATTATGGTGGTTCATCACGTACTATTCCTGGTAATGAATTAGCGCAGTAGGAAAAAAGATGTCACAAAAATACTTTTCTAATTTTCCACTCATAAACTATAACGACTCAGCTACCAGAAATATCATCTTAAAGTCTCAGTTCTTTAAGTCGGTAATTGATACTATCGGAGCCTTTTATACTTACGTCGTCAGAGATGGAGAGAGACCCGACACTATAGCATTCGACTACTATGGTCACTCTGATTACACATGGATAGTGTACTTCAGTAATAGTATAATAGACCCATACTTCGAGTGGCCCATGGATAATTTTCAGTTCGAAGAATTTGTAGTTAAAAAGTATGGTTCAATTCCAGCAGCCATGGAAGAGATCGTATACTACGTCTATAACTCGAGTGTAAATCCAGACGATCCTGAGTATGAGTATAACTTGAGTTATAAGATGGATACCATCACGTACGACTATAAGGTAGCCAATGATCCATCTTTTCAGGTGAATCTCTGGACCGCTAAGAATGCATACGACTACGAGCTGGAAAAGAACGACGATAATCGAAACATAAGACTTCTAGACTCGACTTATCTATCACAGATAAATCGTGAAATCTCTAACATATTTAAGAATTAAAGATGTCGAGCGAATACACATCAGGTCAGAGACAAGTAGAGTCTATCGGTAACTATCGTCTAGACATTCAAAGTATTATCTTTCGAAAGATAAACGGCGAGTCAATAGATGTGACGAATATGTTAGCCGGCTTTAGCATCTATCAGTCTATATTTCAGCCTTTTATGAAGGCTAACTTGATGCTGTATGACGCAGTCAGTCTTCACACAAATTTTCCCTTAGTAGGTGAAGAGACTATAGAGATATCATGGTCTCCGACTATACAAGGTTCTACTGGTGTAGTCAATGAGATAGACAGAGATGAAGATGATACTTACAGACTAATATTTTGTGTCGATAAAGTAGAGAAGCAAGTAGTGAGCTCAAAAGGAAGTGAGTCGATCTACATCTTAAATCTGTATTCAGTCGAGATGCTAGACAACGTCAAGAAGAGAATACAAGCCGCGTATAATACTACGTACACCAATGCGATAGGTATACTACTCGAGAATGAGTTGAATATGACCGCGAATGGCAAGAAGCTCAAGGGAATGACTGACTTAGATCAGCCAGAGGCCTCGAAGGGCGCGTTTAAGTTCATCGTTCCTAACATGAAGCCACTCGACACTCTCTTGTGGATGACTAAGCGAGCGGTAGCCACAGAGTACGGTAATGGGTCTTACTTCGTGTTCTTCGAGAGATTCGATGGATTCTATTTTAACACCGTCGGTCAGATGATCAAGTATCAGTTCGAACAATCAATGAATCATGGATATCCAGGTAATACTGATGAGAACTATCCTCGAGTAATAAAGACGTATTACTACATTCCAAACTACAACGCTCAAGCCATGTCATCGTTTAATCTTCCAGTCAATGCTCAGCAACGAGTATTAACTTCTTTGACTGTGAATAAGAGATACTCTACTTTTCAGAAGATCCTCGGCGGTTACTTTGAGAACGAGTTATATCAAATCGACGTGTATAATAAAGAGATCATATCTACTCCGAGTACGGTATTAACGAGTGAGATATATGGTAATAGTCCAAACAACTTCAACAGTAAAGAATTTCAAAACTTATCTCTGACGAAAGATAATGGTAAGGGCACTAAGACTAAGATCAAGTACGCGATCGTTCAAGATCAAGGAGACTATCCGAATGCTCCGCACTACTTCTCAGAGAAGTACAATGAAGCTCTAAGAATGCAGTCTGCCATGGCTCAGATAAATATTACAGTAAGCGCCATAGGTGACACGCGTGTTCAGGCCGGAGACGTCATCGCTATCAAGATACCAGCTGCTCAAGGGTTTACTACACCTAACGACGAAGATCAATATCTCACCGGTGAATATCTGGTGACCGATATTAAGCACGCCATATCTCTAGGTGGAGAGTACACTATGGTGATGAATCTGAGTAGAGACACTTATTCTTCTTCTATCGAAACTAAGCAGACATATACTCCGGGCACATCTGCCGCGGTGACGAATCCAGCGAGAGAGAACTAAATCATGGCAGATGACGCTAGAGATGTTGCAGTAGCCGCAGATAAACAGAATATCATTGACGAGACCATATCTACTGCCGAGACTATCATTAAAGACGCTCGCTCCGCGTTAGGTCTAATAGGAGTAGCTAATACTATACAGACTGCCGTAGCGGCTATCATAGAGCCTCCACCACCTGTTCCTACACAAGCGCCAAACGGATCTGCTTATAGATCGAAGATGAATCAGGGAGATCTTCCTTGGGCGCTCGTCATGATGCCTACTACTTCTTCTGGCCAGTCTGGAATTGGTGTAAACAAGCACGGCTTACATCCTGAGTCTTGGGTAGTAGGATTCTTCGCAGACGGCGACGACTGTCAGCAACCCATCATCATTGGCACGCTTCCGGGTGGACCCGGCAAAGGTAGCTACGTAGGTCAACTATCTACCAATCTATCTACTGCTGTAACAGAGAATGTCGTCAACACTACGAATAATGTCATAGAAAATCTGACTGGATCTAACGTCGAGAAGGGCATGGCTTTCTTGATCAAGTCTGGTTACACGGCCGAGCAAGCTGCAGGAATCTTAGGTTGTCTGCAAGTAGAGTCTGGATCAGGATTGAATACCAAGGCTTTTAACTCATCTGGCGGTGGTCAAGGAGCGTATGGCATAGCGCAGTGGAGAGGACCCAGACAAGACTCTCTTAGAGCCTTCGCGAATCAGTATGGCAACGGAGAGATAGAAAGACTTGAAGTTCAGCTAGGTTATATAGTAAAAGAATTGAAAGAGATGCCACAGTATTCTGGTAAAGCCGAAAAGATGCTACAGAATACACGAACACCGCAAGACGCAGCCATAGCATTCGCGCACTATGAGCGTGGTGAAGACTTTAGTGCTCAGGCTCTACGTGAGACTGGATCTGGTTGTCAATTTGACGAGAAGTATCTTAACTCGAGTGGTAAACCAGTGAGAGTAGATATATTAAAGAAGCGAATTCAAAATGCCACTCTGATATATCAGTCATTTACTAATAGTCCTACGTCTGAGCCAAAGGGTTAATAATGGCTAATGTCTCGGTAGCTAAAAATTTCTTGAGTCTAATAGCCGGAAAGTGCACCGATATCTCTGTGACTTCGAGTGGTAGCAAGAGAGGATCAGATAGCCCTTCTTCTGTGCCATACAACTCTATATTCGTATTCTCGAATGGTTACGTGGCGGTAAATAATCCTAGCTCTCCTACTATAAACTTCATATTAGAAGGTGGCAGTCACGAGTGGGAAGGAGCCGCAGTACAAGAAAATATCTTTCCGTACTACTCTCCTGCACAGATGACTACTCTAAAGGTCTTGATAGACTACTGCTTCTCTTTAAATAGAAATCTATTCGTGAACTCAGACTTATTCATATAATTGGAAATCGACATGGCAGGATACAACTCGAGTAAAGACAGCGGATTTCCTAACGGGTATGACTACAATACCGCCGGCTCGGAGATCACGGCTAAGAATAGACTTCAGACTCCAGCTGGCTTCAATACTTCTGCACCGTCGGCAGCACTCAATAAGCATCAAGATCCTACGAGTGCTCTTCCTATCGGTGTACCGGGAACCACTTACACTCCTCACACCTCTGATCAGGTATTCAGCACCGTAGGTGGTCACTTCGTGATCATGGGCAACGCCCCTGGAAATGAGACTGTGCGTGTTCAATCGAAGGCTGGTGCGGCCATCGAACTCTCTGATGACGGATCTATTCGCTTAGTATCAGCAAAGGGAATGTATCTCTCGATCAACGGTGATAATCAGATCGTGATTCAAGGCGACTATGCCATTACTGCGACTGGCGCCATGAAGTTCAAGGCTGGTAGCATCATCTTTGATACGACTGAGATGATCATGAACGTGCATGGCGACATGTCGAAGTACGTCGACGGAGACTACAACGAAGAGATCATGGGTGATCGACACGCCGTGACTGCGAGTGATCAGTCTCAGATGATTGGTGGAGATCACAGGCAGATCATCACCGGCAACTCGCGAGATCAAGTAACTGGAGACAGAAAACTCGAGACGGGAGGCGATCACAATAACCTGACTAAGGGAATCTATCAGGTGAGTTCTATCGGTCAGATGCTGCACTTGACTAACAACAACGCCGTGCACTCTACGCTAGGTTCGTACTCCATGACGTCTAAGGGTAATACGAGCATATCTTCTCAGGCCCTGTTAGACCTCACTGCAGCAGCTAACGTCAGCATCGGATCGAAGGCTTCGTTGAGCATCGTAGTGGATTCTGGCATCAAAGTCAATGCTAAAGCCGCCATTCAGATGGCATCAGACGAAAACTTTAGCATAGACTCGAAGAAATACGTGTATCTCACCGGTGGAACTAACATCAACGGATATGCGCCAAGAATAGACTGGAATGCGAGTTCGAGGTCAGCAGCCAATACCTCATCTGCTCCGGGTGTAGGAATTCCAGCACCCGCGACTTATCCTGAGCTACCTGACAAGAGTCTGATACTTGATTCTCTCAGCGACTTCGTGGCTACTGACGGCGAGATCGATAACATCGTTAGCGCAGAACAGATCTACATGTTATACTCTGAGGGCGGCGAGAACGGAAAGCCGCCGAAGGCCATCTTAGATCGTCTCGCAGAGAAGGGAATCGAGTATCCACCGGTGACTACTGGTTCTGTGCTATCTGAAGTAGATACTGATAATCTTAAGTCCAACGTTACTGACACACAGAGTGGCTGGAATCCAGGAGTCGTCTAATGTTTGATCAAAAAGATTATTACGGAAATCAGTACAAGTGGTTCGTCGGCAAGGTAAAAGACGTCAACGACCCACTAAACTCGAATCGCGTCAGAGTTCACATCTTCGGTATTCATCCAGATGAAGAACTCGTCACTGGTTCTACCGGAACTACTGAGAGTACGAATGAAGAGAGTATCAATCAAGGATTCAATGTAACACCGCCGGGTTCTCTGTCTGCAGTTCCGCCTGCAGTAGGTGCAGAGTTGACACCTATCGATAGAAATGCGCTCGTCAATCCAAGTCAAGAGACTGCGAAGATATCACAGTACTTTACGCTAGCTGACTTAGCGTTCGCTGGTTCTACGAGTGGACCTCTAAACAGAGCAAACAAGAATCTTCTTTCTCAAGACATAATTTACAATTTGACTAACTTAGCTGTAAATTGTTTAGATCCGATCAAGTCTCAGTTTGGAAGTATACAGATCACTTCTGGTTGGAGAGCTAAAGTTCCGGGTAGTGTCGGATCGAGTTCTAATCATCCAAATGGATATGCGGCAGATATTCAAGCGGGAGCTTCTTCGTACGACTTAGCGCAATGGATAGCGACCAACTTAAAAGGAAGATTTACCATGTTACTCCTTGAGAGTCGCGGAGCCTCTAAGTGGTGTCACGTGCAACTCGGATCTATTGGTAGCAATCAAGGATCTCTCGCCAATCCTCTCATCGCTACTTACGTCAACGATAAGCAATACGCAAATAAGCTAGTCCTCGTAGGTTAGGAATTGAAATGTCAGTATTTACAAATGCGGCTTATCTCTTAGGACACATTCGAACAGAAGATCACGTCTTCTTTAATAGAATAGCCGAGCCATTCGCCACTACTACAGAGACTCTCGCCCAGTCATACGGAGGGTCTTATCCATCTGTGACCGGTGGTACTCGAATAGCCGCTAACGTGTTGTCTAAGAATCCGTTGATGACTAAGCCATCGGTCGCCGGCATGAGATACTTCGGTCAAGGCGCTATCGCTAAAGTCTGCATGGATCAGGCTCTGCCTAGAAGAATGGGTCAGTTTCCGACTCCTCAGCACGGATCAGGAATGAACTTTCACGACTTCAACACTAATCCCGTGTTTAGCGGAGTTCAGAACGTAGCCGGAGTCACAGGTGCTCTACTATACGGCGGGCAGTTCAAGAACGTGACCGGAGCTTCTGCTCTCATAAGCGGCAGTCTTGCTACGATCGCACTGACTGCCATCACTAACTTATTGAATCTCTCTCTTCCAGATAGTCTTCAGTCTTCTATTACCGGTCTGTCTAGCATGGTCAGCTCTCTCACCAGCTTGACTTCCGGTGGATTCGGAGGCAGCGTTCCAGTCTCTGACGTGCTCAGGACTTTTTCTACTTTCTCGTTTACTGATCCGACGTCTGCTCTACTATCGAGTTCAATCACGAGTGTAGCTTCTTCTGTGTTGGGTGGCGGTGGTCTGTCAAGTATGACTTCTTCAGTTACATCGATCTTGAGTACTGCACAAGGATTTAATGGATCGCTCTCTTCGATATCACCGGCTTCTGCGCTAAACGGACTCGGCGGCGGCACTGCCTTATTACAGAACGCTCTAGATCAGGCTCTGAATAATCTCATTCCCGGCGCGTCGATGGTCATCTCTTCTACTTTCAGCTCAGTCAACGACATCGCCGGACTATCTGGTGCTTCTCCTACTGAGACTCTGAGATTTAATGACAGAGACGCCATGATATCTTACTCTTCTGCGGCCACTCAGTCATTCGCCAGTTCCGACTCTAAGCCATACGGTAATGATACTTTTGATAAAGGATTTACTATGGCTGGTACGGTCGCCGAATATATAACTAAAAGAAACTCTAAGGCTGTATAGAAATGGCTAAAGCTCTAAACGACAATACGATATACAGTGACTTTAGAATCGACTTTGATATTCATCCCGTGAGTAGTGACTTAGCTAGACTGACTAATGAAGAATCAGTAAAGAGATCGATCAAGAATATATGTCTCACTGGCATCTATGAGAGATTCTGGAATCCGAGATTCGGCGCAGGTCTATCTAAGTACCTCTTCGAGCCAATCTCATTTGTCACGGAAGATCTTATTAAGAATGCAATCAAAGACGCTATAACAAACTACGAGCCGAGAGCTCTTACTCATGAAGTATACGTCTCAGCTAAACCAGATCAGAATGCTTATTCTGCGACAATCGTTTTTACGGTAATAAATAATCCAAACGCAATTACTTTCTCGGTTCTACTCAATAGGATTAGATAATGGCCGCTAACGGTTTCATAACTACGGCTGAGCTCAACTTCGATACATACAGAGCTAACTTAAAGACATACCTACAGTCGCAACCGAAATTTGCTGACTACAACTTTGACGGCTCAAACTTTTCTGTACTACTCGACATCTTAGCTTATAATACGTATCTGAACGCGTTCTACATGAACATGATCGGATCTGAGATGTTCTTGGATAGTTCTACACTATTCGAGTCGGCGTATTCTCACGCCAAAGAACTCAACTACATTCCGACTTCACGTAGTTCGTCACGTGCCGTAGTCACTATGACTCTGACTGGGCTAGCTAATACTGCCGCTTATGTCACTATTCCTAAGAACTATAGAATTACTACTAAGTTGAATAGTAAGAACTACTTATTTGCTACTCAGGAAGCTCATACGATCTCCAGAACTACTGGATTCATCTCCGCGAACGTGAGCATCTACGAGGGTAAAGTAACCACTGAATACTTTACTGAAGCGAATACTACAGCGACTAAGACCAGATACGTCTTAGCTTCTGCAAACTTAGATACTTCCAGCATCGACGTTCAAGTAAAGTCTAGCGTCAGCACGAATACTTTTTATACTTATTCTAGGTCTGATACTCTATACGGACTTACTTCTACGTCTAACTCATACTTCATTCAAGGGTACGGTGCTGGTAAATACGAAGTCGTATTTGGTAACGGCGTGACTGGTAGATCATTGACTCCAGGCAACGTAGTAAAGATCAACTATCGTGACACGCTTGGAGAAGAAGGTGACTATGCAGGTTCTTTCACTGCGTTAGACACTGCGTATGCAGATGACGGCAGCGCCGTACAACCTAATTCTATTAGAATCTCTACTATTTCTGTCTCTTCTGGTGGTTCTGATAGAGAATCTATCGAGTCTATTAAGTTTAATGCTCCGCGATACTACGCGACTCAGGATAGAGCAGTGACAAAAGAAGACTACGTCTCTCTGATCAAGTCTAACTTTCCTTCTATCGAGTCAGTGGCCGTATTCGGTGGAGAAGAAGATACGCCGAAGCAATACGGAAGAATTATTATCGTCACCAAGTCATTCGGTTCTGATAAGACTCCAGACTCTACGAAGCTCTCTATCGAGAACTATCTCAGAGACAAGATGCCTCTGTCCATTACACCAGTGTTTCAAGAGCCAGACTACATATACGTAAAAGTTGATACTACTGTGTATTATAATCAGTCTCTCACGACGAAGACTACTTCTGACATCAGGTCTGCTGTGATCTCTGCGGTTAGCTCTTTCAGCGCCACTAATCTTCAGAACTTTAATCAGAACATGAGATTCAGCAAGCTGACCGCCGCCATCGACGCCTCTGATACGAGTGTCTTGGCTAACGATACCATAGTCCAGATGTCGAAGAGATTGCTACCAACTATTAATTCTCCATATTCCACGGTAGTACAGTTTCACAATCCGATATATCTGACTACTTCTATCACCGATTCGAGTATCAATTCATCTACGTTTTATGTCGACATCGATGGCGTGAGCACTGCGGCTAACATCAAAGATGATGGATCTGGATTGATATATCTAATAGCTGGATCTACTCAGACTGCTATAGGCACTATCGATTATCCAACTGGTGAGATAGTCATCGCTAACTTGACTGTGACTGCTTATAACAATTATATCTCTCTATTTGCATACACTGCTTCACAGCAAGATATATTAATACAGCGTGATCAGATCTTGACCATCGATCCAGCAGACGTAACAGTCACAGTAGAAACGGCGACTACATAAGATGTCTCACTTCTTAGATCCATCTATTCAAAAAAAGATATCGACGTTCGTAAGCTCGCAGTTTCCTTCTTTCTATCGAGAAGAAGGAGACATGTTCATTCAGTTTATGAAGGCGTACTACGAGTGGATGGAGTCTAATGAGTCTGACGCGGTAATCAGAAAGTCTAGAAATCTACTCGACTATAGAGACATCGACACGACTCTCGATGAGTACGTGACTCACTTTCAGAACAAGTATCTCTATGGCATGCCTCTGTACTTCAAGGGCGACAAGAAGTTCTTGGTCAGGCACATTCTCGACGTCTATAGGTCTAAGGGTACCATAGAAGGATATAAGTTATTATTTAAGTTACTCTATAACGAGAACATAGAGATCTATGTTCCAAAAGACGACGTGCTAAAGCCGTCTGATGGAACTTGGATCGAGCAGAAGTATATCGAGATAACTGACTCGCCAAAGAGCTTTGGCATGGAAGCTGGTGTGATCGTCGGCGTAGTCTCTGGTGCTACAGCCGTGGCCGAGAACTACGTCAGAAGAAACATCAACGGCCGTTACTCTCAGATATTCTACGTCACGAACATCATCGGCACGTTTCTATTAAACGAGGCGCTGGTTCCTCAGACTCTATTCGTCAACGGAGTCTTGCAGAAACCTGCTGATATAGCGTTGTATCCTACCATCGTCGGATCACTTAGCGATCTCGAGATTCAAGATGGTGGCGACGGATTTTACACGGGCGACGTATTAGAGATTCAGACCGCGTTGGGTGCTAGTGCTAGATTCTTAGCAAAAAATGTTGGTCCTAAGCCCGGCTTGAACTTCATCTTGAACGAAGGCGGATATGGATTTACCACGTCTGCACAGAAATTTATATCTAGACTAGGTAACCCGAAGTCAGGATCGAACGCGGCATTTAGCTATGACATCTTCAATCGCAGCGGCGGTGCCCTCGAGCAGGTTACTTATTCTACACAGCTGATAGCAGGATTTCAGAATACTCTCATAAATGCTACCGTATATGACATGAATAATAGTTATGCTGCTAATTCAGCTTCGCCTATAAGTACTGCTATTCTATATCAAACAAAAGAATATGGATCTATTAGATCTGTCACTACAGATAGCGCAGGTGCTGGTTATTCAGTAGATCCTATCGTAACAGTCAGAGACGTAGTCGACAGCGCTTACTTAAGTGGTAACATAAGCTTCTCTAATTCTTCTGCTAATGTAGTTGGCACTGGTACTTCTTTTACAACGTATTTTGCTGGAAATACTTACATCAAGATAATTAATGATAAGTACACCGAGTCTACGTATGAGTATAGAATTGTGACTTCTGTCGCTAACGATACGCACATGACTCTTGACGACTATCCGACAACTCTCCAGAGTAATACGTATGCTGCCTATAGATTAGCTAGACCTCTCTGGTCATCGAGTGTTCCATTTCCTCAGTATCTAGATCCTAATCAAACGAATAATCTAGGCGAAGACGAGTACATTCAAGCTAAAGTTAATATCGGTAATAACGTTATCGCTAATGTTACGGTGACGACTTCTGGACTGTCGTTTGGCACCGGTGACTTAGTATATCTAATTCGTGGCCGAGCTCTAAGCAATGTATTGATTCGATCTGCAGGAACTGGATATCAGAACGGTGAACCACTCGTCGTAGTCGGCGGTGGTACTTCTGCACCTGCTAATGGATACATCAACACTAATTCTTCGGGAGCAGTCGTTAATACAGTCATCGTGGCTTCTGGATCTGGTTATCAGACTCCTCCCATCGTAAAGATTCAGACAGCGAATGGAACTGGTGCAGAACTAATAGCCGTGATCGGTCAGAGTTCATCAAATGTCGTAACTGGTCGAGTCATCAAGAGCGCAATTGGATTCGAAGAGGGTTACTGGTCTACTACTCGAGGATTCTTGAACTCTGATAAGTACATTCAAGACAGCTATTTCTATCAAGACTTCTCATACTCGATCAAGTCAGGTATTCCTTTCGAGAAGTATGTGGAAGTCATAAAGAAGGTGTTCCACATCTCAGGCATGGAGTTATTTGGAACACCATATATACTTGATGATCAGACGAGTACTATAAGTGAATCTAGCGTATCTATTGCGAACACATAGTAGAGGCTTTTATGGGTAAGATACTCAAGAATTTCAAGAAAAACGCCATCAAGTCTTTCTTTACTGGTATCGCTAATAACGATATGCGTATATACATGTTCGTAGGTGGAGCTTCTGATCACGCGTCGAATACTACAGTAAATGAGAACTATGAAGAGGCTGTCTATAGAGCTCAACGAGAGATGATGTTCGGTAAGCAGCTATCTACGACAGGAGCTACGAGTTCAGCCGACGCTAATAACTTCGCATACATGACTCGTAGAATAGACTGGGCGAATAACACTTTCTACAGCTTCTACGATAGCGCCAATTCTGACTTATACGATAGCGATTTTTATGTAGTGAGTAACGCATCCGTTCCAGGTCAAGCCAAGCACATCTATAAGTGCATCTGGAACAATGATGCAGGAACTTCTAAGATCGATCCATCGGTATCTCAGTCAAATAATCCTATAGGTGGACCGTTCACCACGAGTGATGGATACACATGGAATTACATGTATACCATCAGTGCCACTGACTGGAATAAGTTCGCGACTACGACTAAGATGCCGGTGTTTGCGAATAACATATCTGCCGCCGCTGCAAATGATGGCATCAGTTTCATCTCAGTAGAAAACGCTGGTAGCGGATACGTCTCACTCAATGGCACCATCGCCAAGGTCGTTAACTCTACTACTTTTCAAATCACGAGTAATACGAGCGTCATCTCGACAGGCTTAAACGCGTATCAGAACTCTTACTTATACATCATAAGCACCGCGGCTATCGTATCTAATACTTTCTTAAGAAGAATCACTGATTCGTACACAGACGTATATAACTATATCTACGTTCGAACAGATGTTCCTATCGACTCTGTGTCACAGGTAGCAAATAACTATGCCTCGTTTCAGATCGGTCCTTACGTAAAGATCGAAGGGGACGGCACTGGAGCTACAGCGTGGGCTAACGTCTCTATCGCTAACACAGTAAATCAGATCGTCGTGTTGAATAGAGGAAGTGGTTATACTCGAGCTACAGCACAGATTTATAATCAATTTAACAGTGGCTCCGGAGCTACGGCGAGACCTATCATCTCTCCACCGAAAGGTCATGGCGCAGATGTATTCTCAGAACTCGCCGTAGATACCATGGGTGTCTATGCTCAGTTCGCGAATACTGATGCCAACTTTATTCCAAACGTCACTTATAATACTATCGGTCTGATAGTAGATCCTAAGAATAGAGCTGCTCCGACTACTAGATACAGCAACGGAAGCTTCTCTCAGCTACTAAGTGTCAATCTTAGCTCGACTCCGACATTCTCAAATAATGAAATGTTAGTCGGAAACGGGCACATCGGTTACTACGTAAAAGTTGGACCTTATGCCAACAGCGCATATATAGTCGGTGATAAGACTTTTGCCAACGGCGAAGTAATATACGGATCACTTCAAGGAAACTTAGTCACGTATACTATAACTGGAATTAACAGTTATGGCCAACTAGACCCTGTACTATCAGATGTAGTGTATATAAATAATTTATCTGGAAACGGTGTCACGAGAAGCACTTCTTCGAACGAAGAGATCAAATTAGCTATTCAATTTTAAGGGTATGAGATGCCTCTATCTACAAATTTTAACGTATCTCCTTACTTCGATGACTTCGATGAGACGAAGAAGTATTACAGAATTCTCTTCAAGCCAGCTACAGCAGTTCAAGCTCGCGAGTTAACTCAACTTCAGACCATCATTCAGACGCAGATCGAGCGATTCGGCGACTCAGTATACAAGCCCGGATCTGTTATCGATGGATGCTCTATCACTCAGATTCCATTCTTGAATGGTATTCGCCTCGAAGATACCTATGCCAACGGCGCTCTCATCGTAATCGATGGATTTACTGACTATAAAGTAACCAGCGTAAATACAGGCCTACAAGCTAAAGTAGCGTATCCGAGCCGTGGCACTACTTCTGCATATCCTAATACGAATATCTTATATCTGTATTATCTAAACAGTGGATCTAACGCGGCGATCTCTGCTTCTGATATCAAGACGTTCTCGAATAACGAGCTACTCACGATCACGGATGCATCAGATAACGCTGTCGGTAACGTATACACTTACTCTAATACTTCTGCGGGTACGACTGCCACTACTCTAGCATACGGTCTTACCGTAGGATCTGGTATCGTATACAAGCGTGGTTACTTCTTAACAGTAGATCCTCAGACGGTAATCGTATCTTCTAACTCATATGTCGTAGACGATCTCGTAGGTGGATTCGACGTCACAGAGTCCATTGTCACCGCTGCCTCTGACACGAGCCTCAACGACAACGCTCTCGGCTACTCGAACTACAACGCGCCGGGCGCCGATAGAGTGAAGCTCGTAGCGAATCTAGTTATCAGTAATACTTCTGTAGCCGCGAATACGATTGGCTTCTTGCCTATCATCAACTTTGAGAACGGCAACGCCATTCGAGTTCTCACGAATCCTCAGCTTTCACGAGTCGGAGACGACATCGCCAGCAGGACTTATGACTCGACTGGTAACTTCGTCGTGAAGCCATTCAACGTCTTCACTCGCGCTAATACTTCTGATCCCTACTCACTCGACGTCGTCATCAGTCCCGGCAAGGGATACGTGAAGGGCTATCCCATCGAGCTCAGCAGACCCTACGTAGTCTCTACTGCTCGAGGAACTGATACTCTAAACTATGCTACTTCTCTGCAGGTGGCTTATGGAAACTACGTCATCGTAAATGAGTTGGCTGGTGCCTTTGACTTTACTCAGGCCGAGTCAGTGACGATCTACAACACGGCTCAGCAGGCTCTCACTGGAAGAAGATTCTCTTCTCTTACTCCGACCGGCACTGCCATCGGTACTGCTAACCTGAGGACTGTATTAAATCGCACCGGTCAGCCCGGTACTCCTACTGCACAGTACTATGTGTATCTCTTTAACGTGAAGATGAACGCTGGCTACAGCTTCACCAACAACGCTAAGTCGATATACTTCAACAGCGGTGGTGTCACCGGCGTAGCCGACTTGGTCTTAAACAATAATCAGGCCACGATCTATAGCTCAGAGGGAACTAACTACACCTTTGGCTTCGGTAAGAACGCCGTAAAGACGGTCACTTATGCTGGTAACGCGCACAACACCTCACAGGTAGTACGCACGCGTGCATTCGCTACAATGGCTACGACTGGTCTAATTCCACTCACGCTAAGCGGCAGAGGCGGCGCGACTGGTACTGAAGTACTGAACTACGGTATCGGAAACATCACTGACTCTGGTGCTACTCGATTCATGGTCATCGCCACTCAGACGAATAGATCTGCCGCGAATATAACTGGCACGGTCTCAGTAACTGGCGCGAACGTAACAGGAACTTCTACTTCGTTTACAAGTCAACTCTCACCTGGAGAGTACATTCAGTTCGCTACGACTACAGGTTCTACTTTTGGAACTGGTGGAGACATTCGTAGAGTAGTCAGCGTCACGAATGCTACTTTCTTAACTGTGGATGCAGTAGCTAACTCATACGTAGCTAACGGCGCGTTTAAGTATATTCCTGCTGGATACGTATTCCCGTTCGACAGCACGATGGTAGGTGGTGCCACTCGCTCCATCAACGTGACTTCTACTACTCAGGCTACGATCAACACTGGATTCGGCATCGTTGGTGCTCTAAACAGCACGTCGAACGTGACGATCTACTACGAGATGCTTCGCACGCAGGCCATTCCTGCCAACATCACGAGTCTCGAGGACATCGTAGTAAACATCGACACGTCGAATAATACCGGCGGATCTACTGGACCATGGTCTCTTGGTGTTCCAAACGTTCAGAAGTTAAAGCACGTATACGTCGGCACCACGTACGCGAACACGAACGTCGACTATCTAAACAAGTTCTACTTCGATAACGGTCAGCGTGACACTCACTACGACTTGGCTGCTCTGTATCCACTACCGGGTGCACCGGTAGACAGCAATACCAAGATCATGGTAGTGTTTGACTCGTTTAAGCCGGATTACACGTATGGCACGAGTTTCTTTACTGTAGACTCATATCCAATTAACGACTTGGCTGATTCTAATACTACTATTAGAACTCAAGACATTCCTGTGTACACTGACTCTTCACAGAACTATAGGAATCTCAGAAACTACGTAGACTTCAGGCCATTCGTCAGCAATACTGCTGTGATAACTGGCAACAGCGCGCTGGCTACAGTCAATCCTGCAAACAACACTTCTACTTGGCAGCTAGACACCAACAGCATCTCTGGCCTATACGTTCCCGCTCCTGATACGGTTCTTTCTTCGAATATCGAGTACTATATCGGAAGAAACGAGTTAATCTACATCGATCCTAAGGGCAACGTAAACTTCCGGAAGGGCGAGGCCTCTGAAGCTCCACGCGGAGTCACTCCTCCGCCTGATCTCTTGACTATCGCTTACATCAACATCAAGCCGTATCCCTCGCTGACTACAGAAGAGCAGCTAGTTCAGACTAACGTCAATAAGCAGTCAGTAGGCATCATTCGCGACACGACGTACGCCAACGAGATGACTCCTGTGAGCATACGCAGGTATACCATGTCTGACATCGGTACCCTTGAGGAGCGAATCTCCAAGCTAGAGTACTATACTTCTCTGAGCTTACTCGAGAAAGCCGCTACTGACATGCAGATTCCAACTGCAGACGGTCTCAATCGATTCAAGAACGGCATCTTCGTAGAGACCTTTACTTCACACGCGTACGGCGACATCTCTAATCAGGAGTACAGAGTCGGCATTCACGTGTATGAGAATCATGCGCGAGCCATCACGACTACCGACAGACAGGCGCTAACTAAGTACACGATGACTAACGCCAATAATATCGGATCTAGCTTCACGCTGAACTACGAATCGAACGTGTATTTCCAGCAGCTATTCACTAGTGAGATCACGCGAGTATCAGACAAGCCGGACTTCACTTCTGCTCACATGTATGTGTTTCCTCCACAGGTTCATCAGGTGGACAAGGACACACAACCTCAAGTACAGTCTTCGACAGACGCTACTCGAAACTTGCAGAATGCCGCTAATAACGTCAGCAATCTAAACTACGGCTCTAACTATGATCCTGCCGGCGGCAGCGATAAGGGTCGCACGAATAATGCTAACTATCAGCAGAATAAGCCTAGTCAGACGAGCGGCACTACCAGCAACATGAATCTAAATGGTACGCAGACTCAGCAGACTTCTTCTATCACTGAGACTACTACTAGCGCCACGCAGACGATCGTTCCTTACATGGCCGATACTATCATGGCCTTCAAGGCGACTTCGATGAGACCGAATACCGTAGTGTATCCATATCTAGAAGGCATGCTCTGGGCTCAGTACACCGCTCCAGGACTACCCAATACGAGCGTCACTGATACTTCTAATCACGCTATAGTGTATCGCACAGGTAACTTTGGTGCTACTCTAAGAACTAACGCGAACGGAGCCATCTACGGTAAGTACACCATTCCTGCAGGAAAGATTCAGACCGGTCAGATCATGTTCGCTCTCGCAGACGCGAACGGCGCGTTCATCAGCGAGGCCGCTCTACAGGCGGCAGAGCTTGGTTACACCGATCAGGTCTCTACATACGCGTATACGTCGTTCACTGCGGATAGAATTAAGGTACATTGCCCCAAGACTATTCTGCCGACTACTACGGCAGTAGGCATCGGATCCGGTATCGCTTCTTCTTCCGCTTCAGCCGCGGGTGCAGCTGGAGCAGCCGCGGCTGGCGGCGGTGGTGTGTGCTTCACGGCTGGAACCATGGTCAAGATGGCTAATGGAAGACTGAAGAAGATCTCTAACGTCGTAATCGGTGACAGAGTATACAACTACGACGGAACTAAGATCAACACGGTGACTTTCGTCGAGCAGTTCAGAGTCAATACTAAGCTTTACTCGCCCACTACTCAGTACGCGCCTTTCGCTACTCTAAATCACCCAGTCTACATCGATGGCAAGCTATCATCAGTAGATCCAGTGTATGTCTCGAAGAGATATCCGTGGCTAGGTAAGACGGAGGCCATCGTAAATCCACAGATCACTGATGATAACTGTGATGAAGTCACGTATAACCTCTGGGTAGACGGCGACAACACTTATATCGTAAATGGATTTGGTACTACTACGATCATCGGCGACGGTGGTTGGCTCAGAAAGATCTACGAGCTAGGCCTAGCCAGCGTTCAAGACGTGTTAGACCTACAGTTTAGAATGGCTGAGAGCACCGATAATCTTCTATTGGGCTCGTACGTTATGAATAATCTGTATATAGATAATAAAGATTTTAACGGAGTCCTCGCGAAAGTATTCTTATCAAAGAATAAGTTCGTTCAAACGCTAATTAATGGCCTATATACGACAATCGGGTTCGCCAATAGAATTTGTAAGTATCGCCGTTTTTAAGAACTGCAAAATAAAAGGTTGAATAGATGCCTAATTTAATTCCTATGGCTCAAGGCTTTAAGATAACCGGTGCTCCGGCTTCTGTAAGCCAAGTATTCATAGAATCTATACGGATCGCCATATCTGCCAAGTCTCCGACTTTTGGCATGACTATAATGATCTGTGAAATCAACGGTGGTCAACCAGATATTTCGAAAGTATCTCCATACGGACAGAAGCACCTGAGATCTGATGAAATCACGGCGATTGGAACTACGGCGACGAAGACTACTACTAATTTTACTAAGTTTACGTTTGACAATCCAGTTGCCCTATTGACGAATAGGGAGTACGCTCTTCTCATAAAGCCTGACGGCAACAGTGTAGATTATAAGCTGTTCACTGCCACGCGCGGAATCAACGACTTGATCTTAGGAGCTACTAGCTCTATTCCTCAGCCGACTGGGCAGATCACTCTGACTGGTCTGTACACCGGAAGTACTGGTGGAAATTGGTCTTTCAATCCGGCTAAGTATCTACAATTCACCGTAAACAGATATAAGTTCACTCAGTCTACGGCGACAGTCGTATTCAATTCCGCGAATAACGAGTACTTCACCATAGCCAATCTGACTTCTGGCTCGATGAGAGCCGGCGACGTCGTGTTTGGTGGTAACTCTACGGTCGTAAATACCAATCTATACGGCGTCATCTATTACTCTCACGCTAATAATAATACGATCTATCTAAAAAACTCTACCGGTAAGTTTGGCGCCGGTAATACTATACAGATATTCAGACCTAATGGTGATGGTAACGCGACTGTCGCTTATGCTAACTCGAGCGTAGGTACTCGAATCGCCAATGCGACCATCTACAGCATCGACGACTTGAAGTATCACATCGTATCTCCAAGATTCGTTGAGACTCTTCCGGCCGGAACTTCTATTACATATACGTACAACGGTATCACAGGATCCAATGGATCTTATGCCGTCGCCGGGACTACGCCTTCTGTAAGAAACGGCGTAGAGAATACTTTCAACGACGTAGAGAGAACACTGCCTAGTTACAGCAAGAGTATCACCACACTCCCACGCAAGTCTCCGATAAGCATCACGGCTACTCTACAGAGTAACTCTGATTACATCTCACCGATGTTGGATCAAGTGCTATCTCAGGCGATGGTCGTCACCAATCACTTGGACGGTGTCGGCGCTAACGTCTACATGGAGTACTTTAACACTGGAACAGTGGCCTCTAAGTACATCTCAAAGCCAATCGTACTCGCTTCCGGTCAGGACGCCGAAGATCTCAAGGTATACGTAACTGCTTGGAGACCTCCGAGCACTGACTTGAAGATCTACGCCAAGTTCTTGAGCGCTCAGGACTCTGCTCCTCTATCTCAGAAGACTTGGACTCTTCTGACTAATGACAATCCGGCTACTTACAGCGACGCTCTAGATTCTGACAATCTAATAGAGTACTCGTTCTCTATGCAGAACACCGTGAATGATCCGGCTCTTTACTTGAGAGGAACTGGGACTGTTACAGGTACTCTCACTTCGAACGTGATCACGGGAGCTAATGCTTCTGCATTCAATACTCAGCTACAGCCCGGATACATCGTATATAACAATTCAAACGTCATAATTGGTACGGTCAGCACGATCACGAACTCTTCGTACATGACTCTTACCACCAATTCACAAGTAGCTACTACTTCTAACTCTTTCAACTATGCAGCTTCAGTGATTCCGCCTCAGACTAACGGCTTCTTGAACATCACAAATCTCGTGCAGAAGACTGGTACCGTTACAGTAAGTAATAACAGTGGTCTTGTCACCGGTTCTGGTACGGCGTTTAATACCGAGCTAGTAGTGAGTAACTACATCTCTGTTAACGGAGAACAGAAGTACATAGTATCGATCGCAAACTCTACTTCTATGACCGTCGACTCACCTTTCACTACTTCTTACTCCGGTCTAAACTACTCGCAGGTCCTTCCGAATGGTCTGACTTATACTGACGGAAACGGCGTTACTTACGTCAAGTACAAGACATTCCAGATCAAGATGACTCTACACAGCGACAATCCAGTATTCACACCAAAGATTCATGATCTCAGAGCCATAGCATTGCAGACATAAAGATGGATGATAAATATTATAAGATTGAAGATAGACCAGATCTCATCAAAGACAATGAGACGGGAGCCATACTCAATACGAGTATGACAGCTCTCGAAGCTTATAAAAAACAGAGAAGTCATTTAAACAAAATAAATACAATTGAAAATGACGTTAGTCACCTCAAGTCAGATATAAATGAGATCAAGAGTCTACTTAGAGAACTTCTCAGGAAAGAATAATAGATGACTATTTCTGTTGCTAATACTCTAATTACCAATACGTTTGACTATTGGCGTTCAAGAACGAACGAATTAGCGTATGCGATGTCGAGCAATACGGTAACTACGGGAGGAAGCCCAGCTGTAGGTAATGCTTACGTCACTGGTTTATTCTTTGCTAACACAATTAACGCTAATACGCTGTCAGTAACCGGCGCTATCACGTTCTCTAACACCCTATCAGTCACTGGCGCAACTACGATATCTAACACAGTAGCCGTAACTGGTGCTGCTACATTCTCCAATACTGTGGCTGTAACTGGTGCAACTACGATATCTAATACTGTCGGTATCACTGGCGCTGCTACTCTATCGAGTACTCTAGCGACTACTGGTGCTGCTACATTCTCCAATACTGTGGCTGTAACTGGTGCGACTACACTCTCTAATACTATTACATCTAGCTCTGTCGATGACTCTACTAGTACTTCTACTGGCTCAGTAAAGATATCTGGTGGTGTTGGTATTGCTAAAAGCTTGTACGCTAACTCAACTACAGCTACAGCTTATTTTAATAACGTAGCAGCCATCGACGTTATTGTTAACTCAACGGTAGATTCTACTAGCATAACTACCGGTGCTTTTAATGTTGCCGGTGGTGCAGGAATCGCTAAAAATCTATACGCTAATGGTACCGGTGCTGGTGCGTTCTTTAATAACTCCAACGTCGCTGGTACTCTTGGAGTTGGTGGTGCAGCTACGCTTGGAAGCACGTTGAATCTTACTGGTGCTGCTACTCTAGGATCCACTCTCGCAGTTACTGGTGCGACTACTCTATCCAATACGATTTCAGCTACTGGTGCGGCTACATTCTCTAATACAGTCGGCATCACCGGTGCAGCTACATTATCTAGCACTCTCGCGGTCACTGGAGCAGCTACACTATCTAATACGATCGCTGTAACTGGTGCAGCTACTTTCTCTAATACTTCAACACACACTGGCCCGGCTACTTTCGCTAGTACGCTTGGAGCAACCGGTGCAGTGACGTTTGCTAATACTCTAAACGTCATCGGTGCCTCGACTCTATCTAATACGATCGCTGTAACTGGTGCAGCTACTTTCTCTAGCACGCTCGGTGCTACCGGAGCAGTAACGTTTGCCAATACGATCGCGGTCACTGGCGCAGCTACTCTATCTAATACTCTAACTGTTACAGGTGCTGGTGCATTCTCTAATACTCTTAGTGTAACTGGTAACACATCTCTTTCGAATACACTATACGTAACCGGAAACACGTTCCTCACTAACGCTAACATTTCTGGTAATTTAGGCTTAACTGGAACTTTGTACTTTAACTCAGTATCAGTAAACTCTTCTTACTACACTGGAACTGCTTCCAACGCAAATACTCTAGGCGGCCTAGCTCCAACGTCGTACGTCAACACGACTGTCGCTCACGCTAACTCTGCTGGTCAAGACGTCATCATCTCAGGCGCGTTCAATAGCCTCGGAGCTAATCTAAAAGCCATCGGTACTGCCGGTACTTACGGTGACTCAGCTTCTTATCCTGTAGTTACGGTAGACGATCGTGGCCGTGTAACTTCTATAACTCTACAGCTCGTTAACTCAGCCATCTCTACACAGTCGGTTAACAACGCGTTGTTCTTGACTGGTGTTTCTGGAAACAACTTCGTACAGAATACAGACTCACGTACACTATCTGGCAACTTAGTATTCAGTAGCCCGCTCGAGGCTAACGGAGTTACTAACGCGGCGATCGTGATAAAGGGTGGTCTGGGTGTTGGTAACAACATCTACGCAAATCTATTCACTTCAGCCGCGTACTTCAATAACGTAACTGCCGTAGGTGTTAGAGTATCTTCTACTGTTGAGTCTACTGCTACGACGACTGGCGCACTTATTGTATTGGGTGGTCTAGGTGTAGATAAGTCCATCTACGCTAATTCTCTAGCTGGAACTGCGTACTTCAATAACGTATCGACAATTGGTGTCGGTGTAACTTCTACTGTAGACTCAACTTCTACGACTACAGGTTCTGTCAGAATCGCAGGTGGTGTAGGTATCGTTAAGAATCTCTATGCCAATGGACCTGGTGCAGCAGCTTACTTTAACAACGCTAACGTAGCTGGTACTCTTGGAGTAGTAGGAACAGCTGCATTCTCCAATACACTCAGTGTAGTTGGCGTCGCAACACTCACTAATACACTCGGCGTTACTGGTGCAGCCACATTCTCTAATACTATAGCTGTCACTGGAGCTGCAACATTTTCAAATACAGTAAGCATAACTGGTACACTTACCGCAAATGGTGGTACTTTCAACGGCGTGTTTGCTAACTCCGCGGCTCAAGACGTTATCATCTCTGGTACTTCCAGCGCTAGTCTTGGGGCAATCTTGGCTCAGAGCGGTGTTACTGCAGGTGGTTACGGTAGCTCAGTAAATGCCGTATCAATTGTTGTGGATGCTAAAGGTCGTGTGACTTCAATAAGCAACGCTGCTATCAACGTCAATACTGCTCTTGGTTACACACCTCTATCAACAACGGCATCTTTTGCCAACTCCGCGGCACAAGACGCTACGATATCTGGTACGTATAACTCTCTAGGTGTAACTCTTGCTACCAGTGGTGTTACTGCTGGTGGTTACGGAAGCTCGGTCAACGCTGTTTCAATCGTAGTAGATGCTAAGGGTCGTGTGACTTCGATAAGCAACAGCGCCATCAACGTCAATACTGCTCTTGGTTATACGCCACTCTCAACGACTGCGACGTTTGCTAACTCAGCTGCACAGGACGTTACCATCGGTGGAACTTATGCAGCTCTGACTGCTACGCTCGCTACAAGTGGTGTAGTAGCTGGTTCTTATGGTAACACTACGACAGTTCCGACTATTACCGTTGACGCGAAGGGTCGAATCACTGCAGTATCGAATAATACTATCACTTCACCGGTAAACACTGTGAATACCACCGGCAACTTTACCATCGCCGGTAATATAACGTTCTCTGCGGTCAATACGTACTTCACTAACGGTCTGTCTGCAAATAATTCCACTTCTATCAAGTTTAGAACACTAAATGGAAATAGTGTTTACTTTACTCAACAGAACGACGATAACTTCGTGTTCTATACTACCGACGCGACGGGTGCTCCTCGTCCTGTGTGGTCTATCTTTGCTAATACTGCCACTTCGAACTTATCAGTATCAGTTCCAACGACATTTGCTTCCAGTTTATACCTCAATAGCGGTGTTAATCTATCGCTGAATGGATTGACTCTTGGAAATACCGCTGGTAGCTTGGATCTAAATAACAATGGTATCACGGACTACATCTCAGCACCTGTTGCGAAGACCGTCAGCTTTACAGTAGCTAACACTGAGAGTGGATCGATATATCAGTGCACTAATGCTACTATTGCTACAGTAATTACTCTTCCAGCTTCGGCAGTAACTGGATTTAATGCTACTATATTGCAGACTGGTGCTGCTAACGTAATCTTCTGGGCTGCTGGTGGTACTCTTAATAAGAGAACCGGCGTAGGTGCTAACACATCCACCGCAAATATTGGTGGTCAGTACGGTATGGCGACTATAATTAGATTATCTACTGGCAACTGGGTTATCGGTGGAGACGTCTGGTAATGGCATTTGCTCTACCCGGTGGAATAGCAATTGATTCTGGCTCTCCGTCTAGAATATACTTGACTGTATCCGCGAATACTGCTAACTATAACGTTAGAGCACAAGCGGTTGCTGCAGCTGGTTATGTTGCAAATAAAAAGTTAGACGTCACTATCACTATCAATTCCGGTGTATACGTCTATTCTACTTCTACTTCTTCTGCTGCGTTGGATGCGGGCCCAGGTTGGAATACACGCGATGTAATTAGAATTATAAACAGTGGTACTGTACAAGGAGCCGGCGGTGCTGGTGGTACTGGTGGTTCTGCTAACGCTACTGCAATCCTCTCAGCGCCAACTGCCGGTGGCGCTGGTGGTACGGCCTTAAAAACTACTCGTGCTGTTGTGCTAACAAACTCTGGTTCAATATTAGGCGGTGGCGGAGGCGGTGGAGCTGGTATAGCAACTGCCACAGGTAAACTTGGATACGGTGGCGGTGGTGGCGGCGGAGGTCAAGGATTCAATGGTGGCGCTTTAGGCGCTGGTGGTTCTGGTAGTACAGCCAGTGGTACTTCTGGTACAGCAGGCACAACTTCATCTGCTGGCACATTTGGTCTTCGTGGTGGTACTGGAGCAGCAAATGGTGCCGCAGGTGGCACTTCCGGAACTGCTGGTAGTTCTAGTACGAGTGCAGGTGGTGCAGCCGGTAATGCTATCGACGGAACTAGCTTTGTTGTTATAACTGCAACTGGAACCATAACTGGTCCACAGATAAATTAAGAGGAAGTTATGGAAGCTTATACGTATAAGATTTTAGAAGTAAATGAATTAACTCATACTATGATAGTGCAGTATACTCCTATTGATTCTACTCTAAGCGAAATCAGTTTGAATATACCTGCACCCGCTTCTCTCGATAATATAGAAGCTCATATCAATACGTATGCTCCACAGAGCACATGGTATAATATTAAGAATCCAAACTATCAGCTATCTTCTCTAGTTGGATCTGAAAATACTGTTGATCCTACTTTATTTGCAGAAACGAGTACGACTAGCACTTCGATCACTGGTGGTGTATATGAGTTGATGCTGCAACTCAATAATGAATTCTTAGCTGAACAATCAAATACTGCGAGTGTTTAATCATGACTTTTTTGTATGCTAACTTTCAGACTGTAGACACACCTAAGTTCACTATCTACTATGGTGTTAGCTTAGCTAAAGGTACTACTTGGTTCGATGGACTCGTTCCTGATTGGGTTCCTAAGTATCCGGGAACTGGTCCTGAGTGGGAATGGATGTACTATCAGCCAGCCATATTCTTAGTGACTAAAGGATCCGTAAAGTCTGAAAACAATAAGCTAGCATTTCCTAACATCCTCGAGAGAGGACAGGGAATGTATGAAGTAAGAAGCAGCACGCGATACAGACTAAGCGCAAATGAAGATGATACTAACTGGATCTGTCTGTCACCAAAAGAAAACATCATCTACAAGAGAAGCGTGATTAAGCTCATGGACGGTGAAACCAATGTAGTACCGATAAGAGAAGTCGATACGTATTATTTCGTCGCTGACGGTAAAGTAACTCTTAATGGTACCGAGCGTGGACTAATGGACATGATTAAAGTTGGAGCTGGTGTAGAACTAAACATCTCAGCGCTAAAGGATAGTCTGATCATTCAAGTATGGGAATAACATGCGTATATTCTATGGAATTGCCGGTATAGCATTATCATGGATAGATGGTCTTAAGGCGTGTTTCTACAACGTGTTCTGGCCGTCTAAGGGTTCTTCTACACACGCTCTATTGATATACACCGGCACTCTATGGCCTACTGGAATGTCCTTTAAGAATGAGGTCTTGAGAGATCCAGTAGGAAACATGCTGTTACATCAGAAGAAGTGCGAGCTCGACGTAGCGCTACTCGATCATGACTATCTAAAGACTCTGCCAAAGAACACTCTCGGTGGAGTTTACTACGACTACATACAGAGACTGATGGAGTCTACTGACTATCAGTACAGAAACTATCATCAGCTCAAGTCGGACTTATACTTGATACCCAGAGAGAAACTCAAGAGACGTCTGATCAGTCAACTATTTGCTTCTCGAGAGTCGAAGAGAACTTCATTTAAGTTCTTGCAGCAACTAGGTGCTCAGCATGACATCTTTCACTCGCTGCTCGGATACGGTCCAAACACCGACGGCGAGTTAGGTGTGCACGCCTATCAATACCATCACTTCAAGATTCCTGCGGTGAAGCTCATATTCTTTGGAATGATGATCGCTCAGACGTTTAGGACTCTGAGCTTCAAACCATTTAAGATAGGCTTAGAAGGTTACAGAAATGGAAAGAGAGCCAATCGTAACTTATTTATAGTCGACTGGAAGAATCACATTGAAGACGACGTAGACTACATCAAGAATAAGTACAATATAGTAGATAATCAATACTATAAGAAGCTGTATCCATAATGCCAGCAGTTCATAGAGATAATGATTCACGTAACTGTGGCGCGAAGACTAACGTCACGAATCAGTCTTCAGTCTATGTCAATGGTATTCTTGCAGCTGTAGTCGGTGACAAAGATAGTCATGGTGGTAATAAAGGTACTTTCATCGGTGGATTATCTGGTAATGTGTACGTCGAGAATAAGCTCATCATAGTAGTCGGTGATGATGCACAGACTGACACTGTAGGTAGCACTACTCACAACAATACGAACGCTGCTGATGGATCTCCCGACGTATTCTGTGGTTAACTTATAAATAAGAATAACCGTAGAACTATGAGTGGTCGAAGATGTCAATTCAAAAGAAAAAGATAAACCTTGTCTTAGATCAAGGTACCACTTTCATATCCAACACCACCATTACAGACTCGAACAATGCTGTAGTTAACTTCTATGGTTATACTGCAAATAGCATGTTTCGAAAGTACTATACTTCCAATACTTCATATACTCTAGACGTAGCTATGTCAAACACTGGAGTCGTGACTCTATCGATGAATGCTACTTCTACAGCTAATGTCACGTCCGGTAGATACGTGTACGACGTAGAAGCAACAGACGCGTCTAATACAGTCATTCGCATCATGGAAGGCGTCATAACCGTAACACCACAAGTGACTAGATAAGGAAAGCAAATGAACATTACACTCGACGCTCTCAAGAAGATCAACGGCAAAGACTCCAAGTTCATGGCTGAAGTTGCCGCTTGTATCAACGCGGTCTTCGCTAAGTACGAGATCAACACTCCTCTCAGGGCGGCTCACTTCTTGGCTCAGGTGATGCACGAGTCCGCCGGCTTCGGCGTGATGACAGAGAATCTAAACTACTCAGCTGACGGTCTGCTCAAGATATTTCCAAAGTACTTTAACGCAGAGAGCGCAGCGTCGCATGCGCGTAATCCACAGATGATTGCCAATAGAGTATATGCCAATCGTCTAGGCAACGGAGACGTAGCTTCTGGTGATGGATGGAACTATCGAGGTCGTGGATTCATTCAGCTCACCGGTAAAGAGAACTATACCAAGTTTGCTGCGGCCGCAGGTAAATCTCTTCCAGATACAGTGAAGTATCTCGAGACTGTAGAGGGTGCACTCGCTTCGGCCGCATGGTTCTGGAAGACGAGAAACATCAATGCCAAGGCAGACGCAGACGATATCACCGGTGTTACTAAGCTAGTCAACGGCGGCACCATCGGTCTCGACGATCGTAAGCACAAGCTAGAAATTGCTAAGTCTGTACTGATTTGATAAATATATCAAAACAGGAGTAGCCGATGTTATCATTTAGAGAATTCGTCAGAGAAGCATGGGATAATGGAATAGGTAAGGACTCGCGAGAGACTTCTGTGACTAGCGATACTAAGTATAACAAGCCTACAGACTTCAAGTCTAACGCTAAGAAAGTAGGCGAAGTCGGCGGCTTAGAGATACACTCTTCAGATAACGGTAGCGGTGGAGTCACTCACTTTACTTGGAGTCCGAAAGATAGAAAGATTCATCACGTCGTACACGCAGTAGAGACTTCTAAGACTCCTGAAGGTAAGACGCAGATGAAGTATCTGAGTGCTCATGGCAGAGAAGGTTCTCCGGTGAGAATGGGTCACGTATACTCTCACTTAGTAAAGCATCACGACGTCGAGTTCGTAGGTACTGGACACTCTGAAGGTGCGCAGAAGATGTGGAGTCATTTTCATGATGATCCACACTTGGAAGTCGTCGGAAAGCATCCGGACGGTACAGAAGTGCCATTGAACAAAAAAAGCAAGATGTATGCTAATAAGAAATCTACAGATCCAGCTGAGAGAAAAATTGGCAGAATGTCATTAGTCTTAAGAAAGAAAAAGTAAGATGGCAGTCCCAGCAAGTAGAGCAGACTTCAAGAGCTTTTGTCTTAGAAAGCTAGGAGCTCCTGTAATAGAGATCAACGTAGACGACGATCAAGTAGACGATCGCGTAGACGAAGCACTGTCTTACTACTGGGACTTTCACTTTGATGGCTCCGAGAAGACTTTCTTCAAGTATCAAGTAACCAGCACCGATATAACAAATAAGTATCTTCCTGTGCCTGACAATGTCTTAGGTATCATGAATCTCTTCGACGTTGGTGGCTCGGTCAACACGAACAACCTCTTTAACATTCGTTATCAGATCGCTTTAAACGATCTTTATACGTTGACTTCTCAGTCGATGGTGCCATATTACATGGCCATGCAACACATTCAGTTACTCGAGTTGATCTTGGTTGGTAAGCAACCACTTAGATATTCTCGTCTAACGAATAGACTATACATCGACATGGACTGGGGTAAAGTAGCTCCCGGCGAGTTTATTATCGCTGAAGCTTATAACGTCGTAGATCCTGAGACTTATACTCGAGTGTGGAGCGATCGCTGGTTACAGAGATACGCATCTGCGCTGATCAAGAGACAGTGGGGATCGAATCTAACTAAGTTCACTGGTATGAATCTACCCGGTGGTGTTCAGTTCAACGGTCAGCAGATCTACAGCGACGCCACGAAAGAAGTAGCTGAGTTAGAAGCCGAGATGGATCGTACGTATCGTATGCCCGCAACGATGTTCATAGGATAGTCTCTTGGCGACCAATTACTTCTTCAATAATACTAACAGTGCCGCAGAGCAGAAGCTCATCGAGGACTTGGTCATCGAGAGCATCAAGGTTTACGGCATCGATATGTATTATCTTCCAAGGACTATTCTGAATAGAAACGAGGTCTTCAGAGAGCAAGACAGTGCCTCGTATAATGCCTCGTATCAAGTCGAGATGTATCTCAAGAGCTTCGACAAGTGGGGCGGCGACGGCAAATTCCTCTCGAAGTTTGGTCTCGAGATTAGAGACGAAGTAATCTTTACGGTCGCATTCAGGACTTTCAACAACGAAGTAACTCAGCTAAACGGCCAGACGAGACCTAACGAAGGCGACTTGATCTGGCTACCGCTCAACAAGAAAGTATTTCAGATCAAGTTCGTAGATCACGAGGCCATCTTCTATCAGATGGGTTCGCTACAGATGTATGACTTGACTTGTGAATTATTTGAGTACTCAAACGAGACTTTCAATACTGGCATTGCAGAGATCGACGATAAGTATGTGACTTACTCGACTGACATGGGCGACTACTCTCTCATGACTGAAGATGGATACGAATTAACTGATACAGATGGCAATGTCTTGGTACAGAACTATGATCTTGACACCATCGACGGTCAGTCACAGATAAACGTGTTTACCAATGAAGCAGATGACTTTGTAGACTTTAGCGAAGGTAATCCATTCTCTGAAGCTGGAGTGTACTAATGTTTAAGTCACAGTTCTACAATGCCACGATTAGAAAATATGTAGTCTTGTTTGGAAGTCTATTCAACGAGATCATCATCGATCATACCGATGGAACCACGGCAGACTACAAGTCTTTCAAGGTACCACTTTCTTATGGACCGAGAGAGAAGTTCTTGGCTCGCGTAGAAGGCGACCCTAATCTGGATCGAGGATATGCAGTATTGCTTCCTCGCATGGGATTCGAGATGATTCGCATGACCTATGATCCAAGCAGAAAACTCCCGACTACTGGATCATACGTAGGCTCTCCGAGTGGAACTAGAACGAACGTATTCAACAAAGTCTACAATCCCGTGGCTTATGACATCGACTTTCGTCTCAGCATCATGTCCAAGCAGGCAGAAGACGCCAATCGAGTAGTCGAGCAGATTCTTCCGTTCTTCACTCCAGAATTTACTATCACAGTGAAGTTGCTAGATGATCTACCTGATTACAAGATAGACATTCCAATCGTGATAAACAACATAACTATCGACGACGTATACGACGGTTCTTTCAAGGAGCGTAGGAGTCTAGTCTGGAACTTAGACTTCACTCTAAAAGGTTATCTGTTTGGTCCAGTGGCTAGATCTAAGGTCATCAAGATCGCTACGGTCAATACTTCTGCTAATACTCTCATGAATTCTCTACTCTCTAAGACTACGATATATCCCGGCCAGCTAGCCAACGGATATCCTACTTCCAACTCATCTCTCACCGTTCCATACGCCAACATCGACGGCGCTACTGACTTTGGTTATGTGACAATTCTAGAAGAATATCCTGATGCCTAAAAAAGATGATAAGATCGCGAAAGCACTCGACTTGACACCCATGGAATCGACTAATCCAAGACAACTAGTCATCGAGCCGATGCAAGATGACATTCACCTCGACTTTCAGTATACTCGCATGAACTTGAAGCAAGTCATCGAGCAGGGAGTTCATGCCCTTGACGAGATGATCGAGATCGCTAAGTCGAGCCAACAAGCCAGAGCGTTCGAAGTGGTGGCTACTCTCGTCAGCACGCTTTCTAATGCCAATAAAGACTTGTTAGACTTGAATAAGAAGTACAAAGACTTGAACGACGGTCAGTCTTCGAAGGGTGGCGTGACGAATAACTTATTTGTCGGCTCTACGACTGAGCTCTTACAGATGTTGAAAAATAAAGTTGAGAAGTAATGCCTGATTTTTATCTTGGTAATCCTAATCTAAAGCGTGCGAATGTAAGAATCGACTGGACTCCTGAGCAAGTCAAGGAGTTCGTTAAGTGTTCTGAAGATCCTATATACTTCATTCGAACTTACATGAAGATCGTGACCATCGATCATGGTCTCAGGCCATTCGAGTTATATAACTTTCAAAAAGAAATCGTATCGAAGATCATCAACAATCGCTTCGTGATATGCAAGCTACCTCGTCAGTCTGGTAAGACCACGACCGTGGCGGCCATGCTTCTCTGGCACGTGATCTTTCACGAGAACTTCAACATCGCGGTGCTCGCTCACAAGGCAGAACAGGCGCAAGAGATTCTTGGCCGCATTCAGCTGGCCTATGAGAATCTACCTAAGTGGTTACAGCAAGGCGTCGTAGAGTGGAACAAGAGATCCATTGAACTAGAGAACGGCTCTAAGATCAAGGCCTCTGCTACTTCTGCCGGCTCTACTCGCGGTGGATCGTATAACTTGATCTACTTAGACGAGTTCGCTCACGTGGATCCACACGTTCAGAACGAGTTCTTCGCTTCTGTGTATCCGACGATCTCTTCTGGTAATACTTCTAAGGTGCTAATCACTTCCACACCTCGTGGTCTCGAGCTATTCTATAAGATCTGGAAAGAGAGCGAAGAGGGTAGAAACTCTTACGTCCAAGTCGACGTAGGTTGGTGGGACATTCCCGGCCGCGACGAGAAGTGGAAAGAAGAGACTATTCGAAACACGTCGGAAGAACAGTTTCGACAGGAGTTTGGATGCGAGTTCTTAGGATCCTCGAATACGCTCATTCGTGGTGACAAGTTGGCGATGATTCCGACTATCAATCCAATCGAGATTCGTGGTAACGACTTATCGCTCTACGAAGTTCCTCAAAAGAATCACAACTACTACTGCATGGTAGATACAGCACGAGGCGTAGGTGGAGACTCATCGGCTTTTGTAATCATCGACGGCACTACGTTCCCGTACAAAGTAGTCGCCGTATATGCCAATAATAAGATAGCTCCGATGCTGTTTCCAAACATTATTCACTCCGTGGCTAGTTATTTCAACAATGCATACGTCTTAGTCGAGATCAACGACATCGGTGGTCAAGTAGCAGACATCCTTCGAAACGACTTAGAATACGAGAACATCTTCATGTCTCGAATGATGGGTAGAGCCGGTCAAGTAATCACAGCTGGATTTGGTTCTGCTCAGTCGTCTCCCGGCGTTCGTACGACGAAGCAGCTAAAGAGAATCGGGTGTGCTTGGCTAAAGACTCTGATCGAGAACGATCGTCTCATCATAAATGACTTTAACATCTTGAGTGAGCTCTCCACTTTCATCGAGAAGGGAGAGTCGTTTCAAGCAGACGAGGGTAGACACGACGACATGGTCATGTGTCTCGTCTTATTCGCTTGGCTGACCAATCAGGACTACTTTATAGATATATCGAGTACCGACGTGAAGCGGAATCTTCACGATGACAACATAAAGATGATAGAAGAAGAGCTGTCACCGTTTGGTTTTATAGATGACGGGCGTGATCCTTACGAGTACGATGACGCTTTTGAGCCACTATAGCAATGCAGATTTGATTCTTATAAATAAACTAAGAATCAGCTCAATGTGTGCTCAAATATATAAAATCTAGGGAGACATAAAATGGCATTTCAAGTAAGCCCTGGTGTTAACGTCTCGGAAATCGACTTAACAACCATCGTCCCCGCAGTATCAACCTCTACGGCTGCTATCGCGGGTAACTTTAACTGGGGACCGGTAGAGTATCCTACTCTCGTTTCAACTGAAGATCAGTTAGCTCAGCAGTTCGGCAAGCCGAATGCGAATAACTATGAGACGTTCTTCACTGCCGCAGACTTCTTGTCTTACGGCAACTCACTCTACGTCTCACGCGCTATCACTTCTGGTGTATCGTATAACGCCGTAGCAAATACGAATGCCTCAGGCGCCAGCACAATTCTCGTCAAGAACGTAGACTACTACAACTCTACTCCTCCGGGTTCAGGGCTATACGTCGCGAAGTATCCCGGTGCGTTAGGCAACTCGCTAAAGATCTCAGTGTGTGACTCTAATACTGCTTACAGTTCTTCTGTATATGGTGTCGATAACGGCAACGTTACTATTACATTCACCACTGGATCTAATGTAGCTGTCATTAACGCGACAGGTAGCTCTAATACTCTAGCGGCAAATGCCATCACTAATATCATCAACAGTCTTACTGTTGGTGACTTCTTACTAGTTGGTAACTCTAGTACGTATGGTACTCAGTATATTCAGTTCAATGGAAATACTGCTACTACGAATACGGCTGGTACCGCTACAGCCAATCTAATTCTTACTACTAATTATACTCTATCCACCACGACTACAGTCAACGCTAATACTTCTACTCAAGTCGCTCTAAATCGCTACTGGGAATTCTATAATCGCGTGAATGGTGCTCCCGGAACGAGTGCTTATGCTCTTAGTGCTGGCGGAGTAGGCGACGAGCTTCACGTCGTAGTGGTCGATCAGGATGGTGCTTTCACTGGTGTGAGAAACAACGTTCTAGAAGTATTCCAGAATCTATCGTCTGCTACTGATACCACTGGCGATCAGGGTGGTTCTTCTTACGTAAAGAACGTTCTGAACAATCAGTCTTCGTATGTGTGGTACGGTGGTTCTACTAGATCTGGTCACTACGGATCTCTTGCTTCTGCCACTACTTACGCTAGCACCACTCCTCTATCTCTATCGTTTGCTGGTGGTGTAGACTCTGCGACTGAGACTAATATGTCTCTCGGAGATAAAGCTTACGCGCTAGATAAGTTTGCTTCTGCTGAAGACATCGACATCTCGCTAATCTTGACCGGCAAGTCTTCTGCAACTGCTCCTACCGCAAACTACATCATCGACAACATCTGCGAGAAGCGTAAAGACTGCGTAGTGTTCGTCTCTCCTGACAGCTCACTCGTCGGCAGCGTAACACCTCTCAATCAGATTCAGTCGTTCATCTCGTATCTGCACTCTTCTTCTTACGCGGTGGTCGACTCTGGTTACAAGTATCGCTACGACAAGTACAACGACGTATATCGCTACACTCCGCTAAACGGTGACGTAGCCGGTACCGCCGCTCGTACTGATAACCTCAGAGATCCTTGGTGGTCGCCTGCTGGCTTCAATCGTGGTCAGATTAAGAACATCGTTCGCCCAGCCTTCAATCCTAATCAGGCTCAGCGCGATACTCTTTACAAGGCCTCGGTCAATCCAGTGGTCACTTTCCCCGGTCAGGGAACGGTACTCTACGGTGATAAGACGTTCCTTAACAAGCCATCGGCGTTTGATCGCATCAACGTACGTAGATTGTTCATCGTCCTCGAGAAAGCGATTTCTACCGCCGCGAAGTTCACACTCTTCGAGTTCAATGATGCCTTCACGAGGTCTCAATTTAAGAACTTGATCGAGCCTTATCTTCGCGACGTGCAGGGACGTAGAGGCATCTACGACTTCCGCGTGGTCTGCGACGAGACGAACAACACTCCGGAAGTCATCGACAGCAATCGCTTCATCGGTGACATCTACATTAAGCCGGCTCGCTCGATCAACTTCATTCAGCTAAACTTCGTTGCGGTTCGCAGCGGCGTGGCATTCGAAGAGATCGTCGGCAGATTCTAAGATTAAACGGAGGAAATAAAAATGGCGTTCGCAATTAATGATATCAGGGGCACCCTCCGTTTCGGAGGGGCTCGCCCTACACTGTTCGAGGCTAGGGTAGTGAGTCCGGGTGGACTGATTCCTAACTTCAACTTCTTATGCAGATCTACTTCTCTACCAGAGTCGGATGTTGGAACTTTCAATATTCCATACTTTGGTCGTCAGATCAAGCTAGCGGGTAATCGTACTTATCGTGACTGGTCTGTCACTGTAATGAACGACGAAGACTTCGCCGTCAGAGATGCTTTCGAGAGATGGCATAGCTACATCAACTCCATTCAGACCAACGTCAGTGCCGTCGCTCCTGCTACTTACAAGACGCAGGCCAACGTCATTCAGTACGGTAAGGATGGTACACCACTTCGTCAGTACACGTTCTCAGGTCTATTCCCTGTCACGATCTCTGCGATCAACCTCGACTGGGGTGACACTGATAAGATCGAAGAGTTCCAAGTGACGTTCCAGTACGACTACTTCGTGGTCGACGGTGGAAACACCGGTACATTGATTGACTAATAAATAGGTAGAATGCGCATTCTGCTTATAGAGGACGTTAAATCGATATGGAAATCTTTGGATGGGAAGTAAAGAAGAAGCCGAAGGACGAAGATATTGAGTCCTTCGCCCCGGAAGTAAAAGACGACGGTGCCGTAGTAGTCGCAGCAGGTGGCTCCTACGGCACTTACGTCGATCTCGAGGGTACGGCACGTTCTGAAGCTGAACTAATCACACGATACAGAGAGATGTCGCTGCAGCCAGAAGTAGAGGCCGCGATCGACGACATCTCTAACGAAGCGATCATCGTAGGTGACGAGAACGTCGTTCGAATCAAGCTCGACAATCTCGACATGAAAGCTAACATCAAGAAGACTATCGAGGCCGAGTTCGAGGAGATCAAGCGTCTGCTCGACTTCGAGAAGTCTGCGTACGAGATCTTCAAGCGCTGGTATATCGACGGTCGTCTAGTATATCACGCCATCATCGACGAGCAGAATCCATCACTCGGCATTCGTCAGCTTCGCTACATCGATCCTCGTAAGATTCGAAAGATTCGCGAAGTCGAGAAGCAACGCAAGGAAGGCTTCAGTCTCGCCACCACGAAGAACGAGTACTTCTTGTACTCTGAGAAGGGATTCCTATTAGGATCGACAGCTGGTACTGCGTCAGACTATACCGCCGCTCAGGGTCTTAAGATCGCCACAGACTCTATCCTACACTGCACTTCTGGTCTGACCGATCAGAACAACTCCATGGTACTATCGTACCTTCACAAAGCAGTGAGACCGCTCAATCAGCTACGCGTCCTCGAAGACGCTACTGTAATCTATCGTATTACACGTGCACCAGAACGTCGCATCTTCTACATCGACGTCGGCAACCTACCTAAGCACAAAGCCGAGCAGCACGTTCGTGACATGATGGTCAAGCACAAGAATCGCTTGATCTACGATCAGGTGACCGGTGACGTTCGTGACGATCGTAAGTTCATTACGATGCTCGAGGACTACTGGTTCCCTCGCCGCGAAGGATCCAAGGGAACAGAGATTACTACCCTTCCAGCAGGACAGAACCTTGGTCAGATGGACGACGTGATGTACTTCCGAAAGAAGTTGTATCAGTCTCTGTATGTACCGATCAATCGCCTCGATCCTGAGTCTAACTACAGCCTCGCCACAGAGATCTCTCGCGAGGAGATCAAGTTCTCTAAGTTCATTACTCGTCTACGCTTGAGATTCTCTCAGCTATTCTTGAAGGCACTCGAGAAGCAACTCGTCCTAAAGAAGGTCATCTCCGCCGAAGAGTGGCCGGACATGATGCAGTACATCGACTTCGAATTCGCCATGGACAACTACTTCGAAGAGCTCAAAGAGGGTGAGATGCTCACGAAGCGCCTCGTCTTGGCCGATCAAGTTCAAGAGTTTGTCGGTAAGTACTACTCGAACGACTTCGTTCGTCGCAACATCCTTCGACAGAACGATGACGACATCGAGAAGAACGACAAAGAGATCATGGAAGAGCAGAACAATCCGATATACAATCCGCCGCTTCCAGAAGATCCTAACGCTGCAGGAGCACCTCCGGGAGCTCCGCCAGATGGATCTGCAGATCAAGGTGACGCACAGGGAGGAGCACCTCCACCTTCTCAGAATCAAGGACCTGCGCCGAGTATAGACAAGTTTCCGGCTACGACTACTACGTAAACAAATAACTTCTTATAAATAAAAAGAATCATTTCCAGGAGAATTCTCATGGCGGACATTAAGGACCTAATCGGAGCTATCGTCAACAAGGACGCGCTCGCAGTAAAAGAAATCTTTTCGAGTGTTATGGCTGAAAAGATCGGTGAGCGCATGGACGCTCTTCGTCCTCTCGTAGCTGATGCTATGTTCAACGAAGGCAAGATGAAGTGCGACGAGTGTGGCTACGGCATGGCCAAGGAAGACTCGAACTGCAAGAAGTGCGGTTGCTCGATGAACGAGGACTACGACTGGGACTCATTAGTCGAAGAAGAGATCAATGAGTCTGACGACAACGTCAAGGACGATGCTCCCGACACCGTAGCGAAGGATCATCCTCTCGTACAGCTAAAGAAGATCTTAGATACCAAGGGCGGTGCTTTCAGAACTTCTACTGGTAAGACGGTCAATGTAGATCACAATAGTGCTAAGCGTCTACTTGCTCTACATAACGCCACTCAGAAGTCTGAAGTAAAGCAAAAGTTTGCTTCTGCCGTTCATAGAGATCCGATCGGCACTCACGACAAGTTCTTCCCCAAGGCGAAGATCGGCGAAGAGACCGAGCTCGACGAACTACGTCGTAGCACACTTGGTTCGTATGCTACAAAGGCTATGAGTCGTGGTGATATTGCTTCTAGAATGTCAAAATCTGACGACGACGCCATGGGAAAGATTGCGAATAAGAGATTCGCCGGTGTAAAGCTTGCTGCTAAAAAGATAGCTACTAGCGCCGGTGCTGGTAGGGCCACTGCTACAGCCGTAGGTAAAAAT
>Ga0214921_10000943_pt1 | contig 51058 bp, 41 predicted proteins | sample LL1505_MetaG_FD_177992 | JGI IMG/M metagenome (GOLD analysis project Ga0214921, IMG submission 177992) | Freshwater microbial communities from Lake Lanier, Atlanta, Georgia, United States - LL-1505 | ecosystem: Environmental > Aquatic > Freshwater > Lake | place: USA: Georgia | collected... | reverse complement strand
ACGGACTTCGCACACAAGAAAGACAAAGGATATGTCAGTAGTAATCAACACCAATTCAGCAGCCACATCAGCGGCCTACAACCTCGGCAACACCAACGTCAACCTCCAGCGCAGCCTTAACCGGCTTTCGAGCGGTTCACGCATTAATTCATCCTTCGACGACGCCGGCGGACTCGCCGTGTCGATGAAGATGAGCGCATCGATCCGCCGTACGGAAGCAACACTTGCCAACGTCAATAACTCAGTCTCCTTCCTGCAAACCCAGGACGGTGTCATGAAGACAGCGGACAAAGTTCTTAACCGTATGTCGGAACTGGCTACACTAGCTCAAGACGTCACAAAATCCTCTAGCGACCTCTCTCTATACGACACAGAGCTTAATGTCTTGAAAAATCAACTCAACCTCATGTTGAGCGAGAAGTTCAATGGCATCAGTCTCTTCAGTGGAGGGGCATCTGCCGGGTCCGCAGGTTTGGACTCTGCAACCACAATGACGGTTGTGACATCTCATGATGGGGCACAAACTGTTGGTATCACCCAAGCTGACTTGGAGTTCATTAGCTTCTCAGTTGGAACGGCTGATACCACAGGTATGGATATAAGCTCATTTGCTAATGCAACAGCGGCTGTCTCCACGATCCAAACGGCCATTCAAAACCTTGCTACGATCCGCGCCAACAATGGAGCAGAGCAATCGAGATTGACCTTCGCTGGCGATATGCTTGCGGTGAACAAAACCAGCTTGGAAGCAGCCAACAGTCGCATCACTGATGTGGACGTTGCTGACGAGAGCACAAAGCTCGCCCGCTACAACATTTTGCAACAGGCCGGTACAGCGATGCTCGCCCAAGCTAACCAAGCCACTCAGTCTATTCTCCGACTCATCAGCTAAAGACATAGATTCGGGGTGGGGTATCAAAACCCCGCCCCAGTCTAAGCCTAGCTAAATTTTGGATCACAGAAGTTTATAAACCTGCTGATTATCTTCCCGGAGTTCAATTTTAAACCATAAACCACCCCAACGCAAGCGGATGAGTTGTCCAGAGCCTCTCCGTAGCCACCGTGTTCTGCGTGATAAAAGAACCCAAAAACAGATGAACTAGACAGATAGCGAGCCGAAAGGAACAAAACCTGATGAAAAACCGGCACATATTGACCGCAGAAGTCACAAGGAACTCAGAGGCGCTCAAAAGAACGTCTCAGTCTCGTAAGAGTCACAGTTTTGCATTCCAGGCACGGAGTCTACCCGCAGCATTCTATCGGAGAACAATTTTAAACCATAAACCACCTCAACACATTCGGATGAGTTGTCCAGAGTCTTTCTGGAGCCACTGTGTTCTGCGCGGTGAAACAACCCAAAAACAGATGAACTAGACAGATAGCGAGCCGAAAGGAGCGAAACCTGGTGAAAAACCGGCACATATTGACCACAGAAGTCACAAGGAACTCAGAGGCGCTCAAAAAAACGTCTCAGTCTCATAAGAACCACAGTTTTGCATTCCTGGCGCAGAGTCGATCCGTCGCATTCTATCGGAGAACAATTTTAAACCACAAACCACCTCAACACATGCGGATGAGTTGTCCAGAGTCTTTCTGTGCCACTGTGTTCTGCATGGTAAAACAACCCAAAAACAGATGAACTAGACAGATAGCGAGCCGAAAGGAACAAAACCTGGTGAAAAACCGGCACATATTGACCGCAAAAATCATAGAGAACACCGGGGCGCAGCTACATCCCGGCGCTGTACTGTGGGTTTTACCTTGTTTTAATTATCTCCTGCCGATCTTGAAATTCTGCTTAAATTCCTACAATTTAAATATTAAATAATTTTGGATCAACTCCAAAAGGTGAGGTCGAACACCTAAGACAAAGCGGCCCGAAAGCAGCGCGGAAGCTGCACAAACAAAAGTAAAGGAATACGAAAATGATCAGTATCAATACAAACAGTGCTTCCTCAGCGGCAGCATACAACCTTGGCAACACCAGCGTGAACCTGCAGCGCAGCCTCAACAGGCTTTCGAGCGGCTCACGCATCAACTCTTCTTCCGATGACGCCGGCGGTTTGGCTGTATCGATGAAACTCTCGGCGTCCATTCGTCGCACAGAGGCCACCCAAGCCAATGTGAATAATGCGATTTCACTTCTTGAGACGCAAGACGGGGTTCTCAAGACGGCTGATAAAGTGGTAAGCCGCATGTCGGAATTAGTACAACTGGCTACTGACGTGACAAAATCCAGCACAGACACAGCCCTTTATAAAACAGAATTTCAATCTCTGCAGAGCCAATTAAGTTCAATGCTTGGAGAAAAATTTAATGGCGTCTCATTGTTCAACAATGGGGGATATGATGCCTCGGTCTCGACAACAAACTCACTAACCGTTGTAACTTCACAAGACGGCGGACAAACCGTGAGTATCACCCAAGCCGATCTAGGTGCAGTTGCTTATTATGTCGGAACTGCTTCTGGAGGATCTCTTGCTGGAACGTCCATAGATACAGTATTTGGAAGTGCGACAGGTGCAGCTGCAGCGGTTACCTCTATCACTGCGGCTATCCAGAATCTTGCGACTCTCCGTGCCTCAAACGGCTCCGAGCAAGTTCGACTCACTTTCGCCGCTGACATGCTCGCTGTGAATAAAACAAATCTTGAAGCCGCCAACGGTCGCATCACAGACGTGGATATCGCATCGGAGAGCGCGAATCTTGCCCGCTTAAATATTTTACAACAAGCTGGAACAGCAATGCTTGCGCAGGCAAATCAGTCGAGTCAATCCGCGCTTCGCCTGTTGGTCTGAGGCTGAGATTGAATTAACAAAATTTTATCAACAATTTCTTATCGGGATACAGGCAAGGAAGCCAATATCCCGGTGAGTATTGTAAAATAAATAAAGTGTTTTCATGAAGTGGCCCAGTTTATCGGAGAGTAAAAATCCCTTCGTTTCATTGGATTACTCCATGGAAAACAAAATAATACAGAAAAGCATGGTGAGGTCGAACACCTAAGACAAAGCGGCCCGAAAGCAGCGCGGAAGCTGCACAAACAAAAGTAAAGGAATACGAAGATGATCAGTATCAATACAAACAGTGCTTCCTCAGCGGCAGCATATAACCTCAGCAACACCAACGTGAGCCTTCAACGAAGCCTGAATCGGCTTTCAAGCGGATCACGTATCAATTCTTCCTCTGATGACGCCGGCGGGTTGGCGGTATCGATGAAACTCGCGGCTTCGATTCGCCGTACAGAGGCTAGCCAGGCGAACGTGAACAATGCTCTCTCCATGTTGGAGACTCAGGATGGCGTTCTCAAGACGGCGGAGAAAGTTTTAGGCCGCATGTCGGAACTGGTGCAGTTGGCAACCGATGTCACCAAATCTTCGACCGATACAGCTCTTTACCAGACTGAATATCAGTCGCTTCAGTCCCAGCTTGGTTCAATGATTGGCGAGAAATTCAATGGTGTGAGTCTCTTCACGGCAGGTGGCGGAGACACGAACATCTCTCACAATGATTTGACTGTGGTCACATCGCATGATGGGACGCAAACAATTGGCCTCTCGCAATTGGATCTGGGAGCCGTGGGAGTATATGTTGGAACGGCCTCCGGTTCTTCATTAAACTCAGTCACATCGAATAATGTCTTCCAAAATGTGACTACAGCCGCTGCGGCAATTACCACAGTCAATCAAGCGATTCAAAATCTTGCTACATTACGTGCAACAAATGGCTCGCAACAAGTTCGTTTGACCTTCGCCGCCGACGTGTTGGCTGTGAATAAAACGAACCTTGAATCCGCCAACGGTCGCATCACGGACGTAGATATCGCTAGTGAAAGTGCTAACCTTTCTCGCTTGAACATCCTACAACAAGCGGGAACAGCGATGCTCGCCCAGGCAAATCAGGCAAATCAATCCGTCTTGCGCTTGCTCCTCTGAGGAGTCGTACAGGTTCCATTATTAACGCAAACGAGCTTTTTTTCGCGATAGCTGCTGAGACTTTAGACAAGGAAGTCTTTTGTTTCTTCCATTATATCGATTTGTTTAAAACTAAAAAAGCCTGATTTGGTTAACTGAAAATCTCAAAATATTTACATTGAGCAGCAGCGGGGCTGGAATTTCTAATTGAGTTTCCGACCACTTCTGCATGTTCTCCACGAAGAAATAAGAATCAAAAAAAGTGAGCTCGAGCACTCAAAATTCGACCCGTCCGCAGCACGGAAGCTGCATATAAAATGAAAGGAATATCATGATAAGCTTAAATGCTACAGGAGCCTCTTCGGCGGCATCCTATTATCTGAATCAAAACAATCGGAATCTCCAAAAAAGTCTGACACGGCTTTCTAGCGGTTTCCGAATCAATTCGGCTGCCGATGATCCCGGTGGACTAGCAGTCTCAACGAAACTATCGGCTGCGATCCGGCGTACCGATGCGTTGTTATCTAACGTTGGCAATGCGCTCTCGTTCTTGCAAACGCAAGATGGTGTGCTTGAAGTGGCGGCGAACATTCTGAGCAGAATGTCTGAGCTTTCTGTCTTGGCATCCGATGCAGCCGTCTCAACAAACGATACTGCATTGTATGGCACGGAGTTTACTGAACTTCAGTCTGATATGTCTTCTCTTCTGGAAGAGGAATTTAATGGTATCCCGCTTTTTAATGCGGCAGGCGCCAAACTTTCCGTAGTTATTTCAGAGAGTGGGCAGACTGCTTCGATGACAAAAGTTGATCTTGAGGAGGTGGCTACCGATGTGGCGGCCTTATCAATAGCTACTTCTGCTGTGGCCACAACGGCATCCGATTCGCTTGAAACAGCAATCCAAGATCTTGCTGTGCTGCGTGCTGGCAATGGAGCCGAGCAGTCCCGTATGGTATTTGCTCAGGACATCCTCGCTGTAAACAGCACCAATCTTGAAGCGGCCTACAGTCGCATCATGGATGTGGACATCGCCAAGGAAAGCACCACTTATGCTCGATTGAGCATTATTCAGGAAGCTGGCTTGGCTATGCTTGCCCAAGCGAACGTGTCTTCTGAGAGTCTGTTAACCTTACTAGATTAACAAAAGCGAAGTCGTTAGTTTGAAGAGGCCTCCTCTCAAGGGAGGCCTCTTTTTTGTCAGTCGTCATACCAAAAGCTGAACGCTTTTGGACTCTACTGTAGCGGCGGTCTATGACCGCCGATGGTTAACGACTCCGGCTCTCAGAGAGACGCCGCTACAAATTAAAACGGCGCGCTAAAGTTCAAAACTTAATAGATATTGGTATCATACCCGCTACACAAAGAATCGCCCAATTGTTCGGCTTCCGAGAGGCATTGGTATTGCCATCGTTGGAGTCCACAGCTAGCAGGAGAGCGGCTATGATTGGGACACGCTTGATCTTGAATAATAAAACGTGAGCGTGAGTTATTCTGAGGTTAGCGCAAAGCGTTCGGAGCCGAGGAGGCCAGATTTTTCGAGGAAGTAGTCGTAGCCGCCGGGGTAGGAGTTTACTTGTCCGGCGTTGATATGGAGGATGCGGTTGGCCAGTTTGCGAAGAAAGTGGACGTCGTGCGAGATGAAGACAAGTGTTCCTTCGTAGGCTTCAAGGGCAAGGACTAGTGATTCCACGGTGAGGATGTCGAGGTGTGTCGTGGGCTCATCCATGAGGAGGAGGTTGGGGGGATTGACGAGAAACTTTACAAGGTTGAGTCGGGTTTTTTCCCCGCCGCTGAGGATGGCTGTCTTTTTGTGGATGTCGTCGCGTTTGAAGAGGAATGAACCTAGGATGCTGCGGGCTTCGTCCTCACGGAGCGTGCCATTGGAGGCGAGGATTTCTTCAAGAATCGAAAAATTCGGGTTGAGTGTGGCCGCGCGGTGTTGGCTGAAGTAGCCCACCTTTGAGTTGCTGCCGAATGTGCATTTTCCTTTTTGAAATTCTACAACGCCGGCGAGGATTTTGATGAGGGTGGACTTGCCGGCACCGTTTGGTCCTACGAGGGCGACACGCTCGCCGCGCTCGATGATGAGGTCGAGGTTTTTGTAAACGATGTGGTTGCCGTAGGCCATCTGCACGCCATCGAGGAGAGCCGCGCGCTGGCCTCCGCGTTCGGGTTGGGGGATGCGGAAGCGAAATGGTTTCTTTGGAGGCTCTGGGCGCTCGATTTTTTCCATGCGCTCGATCTGCTTGATTTTGCTCTGGGCTTGAGCGGCTTTTGAGGAGACTGAGCGGAAGCGGTCGGCGAATTCCTGTAGAGCAGTGATTTCCTTTTGTTGGTTTTTGTAGGCTGCGGCTTGGATTTCGTAGTTGCGCTCGCGTTGTTCCATCGCGGAGGAGTAATTGCCCTTGTAGTGAATGAGTTTGGGATTTGCGATTTCGTAAACGCCATCGATCAGGGCATCCATAAATTCGAGATCGTGCGAGATGAGCAGTAACGCGCTGGAACAGGTCTTGAGATACTGCTGCAGCCAAAGCAGGGAGAGGAGGTCCAGGTGGTTTGTGGGTTCATCCAGGAGCAGAAGATCGGGCTCCATCACGAGCAGGCGGGCAAGGTGGGCGCGCATCACCCATCCGCCACTCAACTCGCGTGCAGGGCGGCTCCAATCAAATTCTCGGTAGCCAAGGCCAGTGAGCATTTTCTTGGCTTTGGCCTCCACATGCGGGCTGCTGAGCGTCTCGTGTTTCGCGTGGGCCTCGAGGTATTCCGGTCCCTCCACATCGCCTGCAGCTTCAAGGATGGCAAGTTGTTTTTCCAGGGCCTGAAGCTCTCCAGCGCGTCCACAGGCTATGTCGAGTGCGGTCTCAGAATGAACGGCCTCAGCTTCCTGAGGCAGGTAGCCGATGGTCGTCCACTCGTCCCTTTGCACGGTGCCAGCATCAGGTTCGTCCCTTTTTAGGATGAGGGAAAAGAGAGTGGACTTGCCGGCACCATTGGGGCCGACCAATGCGATGCGTTCACCGTAGTTCACCTGCATGTCGGCTTCCTCAAAAAGGAGGCGGCCACCGTGGGATTTTTTCAGATTGCGGATAGTAAGCATGTCAGCAGGACTTCAGTTCAAAGATAGGCACCCTACAGAAATGACATGCCACGAGCGATCTGACAATCCGCAGATACCAGAGAGGCGCTTGCCGGTCGTCGTTAAGCTCGAAGGTGAGTGATGTCGACTTGCGCCTACGCAGGAGCTGCCGCAGGGAGGCCTCCGGATGGAAACTCTGGTTTGATAGGCGACTGAGGCTCGTGGGCCGCGTCTGAAGGAGGCGGCGGCAGGGGGGGGGGCGCGATTTCAATGACCGGAGGATTCTGGATGTTTCCGTGCTCGAGGATTTCTTTAACGTGCGAAGCGTCCAGCGTCTCGTATTCGAGCAAAGCCTTGGCGAGTGTCTCAACCGCTTGTCGGCGTTGTTCGAGCAGGACACGGGCGCGCTCGTAGGCTTCGTCAATGATACGCTTCACCTCGGCGTCGATCTGTTGGGCCGTGTGTTCGCTGTATTCGCGGGGACGGGAAATATCACGAGCCAAGAAGACATGCTCGCCGCCGTCGGCGAAACTGATCATGCCGAGCGAGCTCATGCCCCATTCGCAGACCATTTTGCGGGCTAGGCTGGTGGCTTGTCGGATATCGCCTGAGGCTCCATTCGAGATATCCTTTGTGAACATCTCCTCGGCGATCCGGCCGCCCATGGTCACGGCGAGCAGGTCGAGAGCCTCTTTTTGCTGGGTCGAGTACTTGTCTCCTTCGGGGAGATACATGGTCGCGCCGAGATATGGCCCGCGGGGGATGATCGTGACCTTATGCAACGGGCTGGTGTGTTCGAGGAGAACATTGAGAATCGCGTGTCCGGCCTCATGCCAAGCGGTGGAGATTTTTTCCCGTTCGCTCATGGCCATGCTACGGCGCTCTTTGCCCCAGCGCACCTTGTCTCTTGCTTCCTCCAGTTCCCTCATGCCGACGGCTTTCATTCCTTTTCTAGCGGCGAGGAGAGCGGCTTCGTTGAGGACGTTGGCAAGTTCCGCGCCCGAGTAGCCAGGTGTGCCACGAGCGAGCACGGCGAGGTTCACGCCCTCGGCAATTTTCACTTTTTTAGCGTGGACTTTGAGGATTTCCTCACGCCCTTTCACATCTGGAAGAGAAACGGTGACTTGGCGATCAAAGCGGCCTGGACGCAGCAGGGCGGGGTCGAGGACATCCGGCCGGTTTGTAGCCGCGATGATGATGACGCCTTCTTGAGTGTCGAAGCCATCCATTTCCACGAGGAGTTGGTTGAGGGTTTGCTCCCGTTCGTCGTGTCCTCCGCCCATGCCGTGTCCGCGGTGGCGACCCACGGCATCGATTTCATCAATGAACATGAGGCAGGGAGCAGATTTTTTACCTTGTTCAAACATATCACGGACGCGGGAAGCTCCCACGCCAACGAACATTTCCACGAAGTCTGAGCCGCTGATCGAGAAGAACGGCACGTCTGCTTCACCCGCAATGGCGCGGGCGAGGAGGGTTTTGCCTGTTCCCGGGGATCCGACCATGAGAATGCCCTTGGGGATTCGGCCTCCGAGTTTTTGAAATTTTTTCGGATCCTTTAAAAATTCCACGAGTTCTTGGACTTCGTCCTTTGCCTCTTCGACGCCTGCAACGTCTTTAAATGTGATGCGGTTTTTATCCTTCGAGAGCATGCGGGCTTTCGACTTGCCAAAGTTTAATGCCCCTTTGCCGGCCATTTTGATTTGTGAGCGGAAGAAGAAATAGAGGATCACCAAGAAAAAAACGATCGGAAGGAAACTGACGATGGCCGATGCCAACAGGTCGGACTTAGGTGAGATCGCCGGTGTGATGCCCGCCTCGCTGAGAACTTGCTCGATTTCCGAGCCATTGAATTGGGTGAAGATTGGCGTGTGGAAGGAGATGGGAATCTCTTCACCTGTGGTTGGCGAGGGGAGCTTGAATTTGCCTTCGAAATACTGCGTATTGCGGCCCTCCTCCACCACAAGTTGCAGTGGTGATTCGGGGGTCACGACGAGTTTGCCCTGTTTCACCAATTGAATGAAGCGCGGGTATTGGATTTGCTGGATTTGAGCAAAATTATTTCCCCGGAAGAGGAAGGCTCCTCCGATGAGAGCGAACGCGATGGCGAAGAGCACGAGTCCGCGCCAGTTGAGTTGTGGGTCCTGACCTCCGCCCTGCCGCTGGCGATTGTCGTTCGATGGCTTCTGGTTTTCGTCTGACATTGCCCTAAGCTTCGCGCAAGATACGGACTTGGCAAATGCAAAAAGTAATGACTAACCGCGCTCTGGTAGCGTCCATTCATGATGTGAGTCCTTTGACCATGAGGCAGACCGATCGGATTCTTGATGATCTGAAGGCTCTTGGCTGCGTGCCAATATCTCTGCTCGTCATTCCCGATCACCACAATCGAGGTCGGATTTCGAATGACGATGCGTTCGTTGAATGGCTCCAGAAAAGGGTTGCTGAGGGGCATGAGGCTGTTCTTCATGGCTACTATCACTTGCGGGAGCGCAGAGCTGCAGATGGCCTTTTTAAGAAGCTCGTCACGCAATCCTACACGGCGGGGGAAGGAGAGTTTTTTGATCTGAGTGAAGGCGAAACGTCGCGCCGCCTCGCGATGGGACGCGCGGAAATTTCTGCATGCGGGCTTTCTGTGAGTGGTTTTATTGCGCCCGCTTGGTTGCTAGGAAGCCATGCGGAAGTGGCAGTGCGAGGGGCTGGTTTTGAATACACAACGCGCATTTCGACAGTGAGCGATTTCTCCTCGGGTTCGGTTTACATGGCACGAAGCATGGTTTGGAGCGTTCGATCCGGTTGGCGGCGTGTGTGCAGTCTGGTTTGGAATTTGCTGCTTTCAAGGGCGCTGGAAAAGTCTCCCCTTTTGCGTATTGGGATTCATCCTCCGGACTGGAACCATGACTCGATCCGGAGTCAGATTCTGCAGCTCGTTGTCAGCGCGCTTGCGGGGCGACGTCCAATGACATATCAGCAATGGCTCGCCAGCAAACGAGGCCAAAAATGAGTCGATTCACAACACGCGCCGATCTGCATATCCACAGCCGCCACAGTGCACGGGCGGCGGACTGGGTTCTCAGACGTCTTGATTTCCCCGCTAGCGCATCCGATCCATTTGAGCTCTACAGCAAATTGCGATCCGCTGGGATGCGGTTCGTGACGCTCACGGATCAAAATACCATCGATGGTTGTCTGGAAATCGCGCATCTTCCGGACGTGATCATCGGCGAAGAGGTCTCCACGGTTTTTCCCGAAGATGATTGCCGTGTGCATCTTCTCGTCTGGGGAATCAATGAAAAGCAGCACCGTGAGATCCAGCAGGCAAGGGAGAGTGTTTACGACCTCCAGAAGTATCTCTTTGCAGAAAACATTACCCACTCCGTAGCTCACCCTTTTCAAAGCCTGAATGGAAAGCTAACAGACCTGCACGTGCAAAAGCTTGCTCTGCTCTTTCGACATTTTGAAGGGGTCAATGGTCGGTATTGTACCCTCTTGAGTGACACAGCTCGTGCGGTCCTGGGTGATCTCACGCCGCGTCGGATTGAGCTCTTTAATGCACGCACCGGTATTGCCCCGACCCACTCGGAACCATGGAAAAAAGTCTTCACTGGCGGGTCCGATGACCAAGGTGGGACGGGTCCGGCATGCGCGTTCACGCAGACTCCCACTTGCGCAGATGCGCGGGGGTTCTTGGACAATATTCGTACGGGTCTCTGTGAAGCCGCGGGTCAATCAGGTACACCGCTTGCGATGGCCCATGGGACTTACAGCACAGCGATCCAGTATGCTAAGGTTCGCTTGCCTTTTAAGCCCGGGGATCCGGCATCGGCTTTAGTCGAAAAAATTACCTCCCGATTCATGGAAGGGCGCGATCCCACCGAATTTTCGCTCTTGGACAAGTTTGGCTTCCTCACCCAGGGCATTCTAACGGGAAAGGTCTTCGAAATTGCAAAGTCGGGGAGCATGTCGCTCTGGAAGCAACTTTCCGAAGCCCTCAACCAACGGGATCTCAAGGAGGCAATGGCCAGGGACACAGCCGGCGTGATTGAGGCGGAGAGGCGCGCATTTCTGATGGCGAATCTTATTGCAAACAAGATCGGCTACCGTCTCGTGACTGAGTTCATTCAACAGATTTCCAAGGGGAAATTTCTCGAGAGCATTCAGACAATCATCCCTTTGGCGCCCGTTGTCGCTCTGCTGAGCCCGTACATTCACGCTTTCCGCCTTCCCAAGCGGGAGTGGCTCCGCCAAGTCGCGCTACCGGTTTCGGGATCTGTTCCGGCATTTCTTAAGAACAACAAGCGTGCTTGGTTCACTGACACGCTGGAGGATGTGAATGGTGTGGCCACAACGATCCGCAAGATGACCGCTGCCGGAGTAGCTGCAGGCCACGATGTGACCATCATGACGTGTCGATCCGAGATTGCAGACCATGGTGTGCCACTGAAAAACTTTGAGCCCATCGGCGAATTTGAGCTGCCAGAATATGAATTGCAGCGTCTGAGTTTTCCCCCAGTGCTCCAAATTTTCGACCACCTGCAGCGCGGAGGTTTTTCAGAGTTGATCATCAGCACGCCAGGTCCGACCGGCTTGTGTGCTCTTGCCGCCGCAAAAATGCTGGGCCTCCGAGCCATCGGTATTTACCACACGGACTTTCCGCAGTACGTCCGCATTCTTACAGACGATTCGTTCATGGAAACACTCACGTGGAATTACATGCACTGGTTTTACAGCCAGCTCGATGTGCTTTATGTGAACTCCGAGGACTATCGCAAATGTTGGATCGAGCGAGGTATTCCCAGAGATCGTCTTCGCATCTTGCCGCGTGGTCTCGACACACATCTCTTCCATCCCGACAAACGAGACCGGGGGTTTTGGGAATCGCGCGGTCTTCGTAAGGATGAGCTTGCCATGCTCTTTGTTGGCAGGGTTTCGAAGGAAAAAAATCTCGATCTCCTTGTGGCTGCCACGCGGCGTTTGGCGGAATCGAAAACGCCCGTGCGTCCTATCATCGTTGGGGATGGTCCTTACCTTGCCGAGATGAAGAGACTCTTGGGCGATGCGATCTTCACCGGGTACTTAGGTGGTGAGAGCTTGGCTATTGCTTATGCCTCAGCCGACTTTTTTGTTTTTCCCAGTACGACCGATACTTTCGGAAACGTGATTCTTGAAGCCCAAGCGAGTGGAATTCCGGTGATTGTTTCAGATATTGGAGGCCCGCGTGATCTCGTCGAGCAGGGAGTAGAGGGCTATATTACGAAGGGCCAAGACGCCGCCGAGCTGGCGGAGGCGATCCGTAAATTGGCGGCCGATGCCGTCTCGAGGAAACGCATGGGCGAGGCCGGGAGAGTGCGCGTGGAAACTCGCGACTGGGCCGAAGCATTCAGCAGGTTCTGGAATGAGTCCCCCGAGTGAAAACTTGGCTGAGAGTCAGGAAAACCTGACGAATTCGCGAAGGAATTGTCCCCATAGAAAAAACATTCCACGCACCGAGTAGCGGATCATCTCGTTTTGGTCGCGAACAAGTATTCCCCGGGCGATGTTATGCTCCATTTGGTTAAGAAGTTCCCTCTCGATTTCGGAGCGAAGATTTTCCGCCTCCAGCACTAGAAAATCTGCGCGGGCTTGCGTCTTCAGGAAACACTCGTGCGATGAGGCCAATTCCTCGATGCTCAAATTCTCATCAACTTTATTTATGAGCATCTGAGGGTCGAATTGCATGCCGTAGGAGTAAGGATAGTTCCATGTCATGAACACGCGTCCATCGGCCGTGCGCGATGTAAAGGTCATATAAAAAAAAGAGAACTGATCCTGCTCGAGCAGGCAAATCGAACCCATCACCCTTTTTTCGGCATTGTAGAAGAGTCGGTAAAAATGCCGTGTGTCATCATGACTCCAATCAGCGTCCTCGGCGTATTCAAATCCGATGCATTCCATTTCGTCGGAGAGTGAGGAAAAAGCAGGAAACTTGCTGGAAGCGGGAGGGGGGCATTTCTCTAGTGAGCGATGCAGAGGCATACGGAGACGGCGTACGCGCGTAAGAATCTCAAGCCATGGAAGGAGGAACCAACTGGACGCAAAAATAATTCCAACCAAATAACTGCCCCCTAGGAGCCAGCCGGCTAAGAAGGATGTTGCGATAAAGCCAAGCGTTCCAATTCGAAATAGAGCTTGATTTTGATAGCTGCGAAGGGCGAGCGAGATGACGGCAAGCGCCGCAACAAGGCACAAGTGGGTAATCATCGGGACTCCCTTGCTTTCAGGAAACGCTCGAGTTGCTCAATATCGAAATCTGCCAGCACCTCGCCATCCGGCATTTCCAGAGTGGGAGCTTTTGTTTGCCCGGAAATCGTTCGCATGCGGTCAAAGGCTTGGCTGTCGGCCGATACATTCCGCACCGTGTGGGCGAGGCCTTGGGTCCTGAGCCAAGTCAGGGCATCGCTGCACCAAAAACAACCGGTTTTCACGTATACGACCATATTAAGATCTCCGCCTGAGCAGAAGAAAAGCAGCACTTTCTCGACATAACCAATCCCGTCAAGACGGAATCATTCGCCAGACTTGCTTTTTAATTTCTCTAGCTTTGGCGCAATGACCGCTTGGACATACGGGTGGTTTGGATTTCGTGCCGTAAAATCTTGGTGGTAGTTCTCAGCAGGAAAAAATTCCGTCGCGTCAATGATCTCGGTTACGATCGGATCACGGAAGCGAGATTGAGCCGACGTTTTTGCAGCTTCAGCTGCGGCGCGTTGGGCGGGGTTTTGCGCGATAATGATTGAGCGATATTGGGTGCCTCGGTCGGCTCCCTGCCGGTTGAGAGTGGTTGGGTCATGCGCATCCCAGAAAAGGTCGATGATCTTGTCATAGGAAACGACAGAGGGGTCGAAGGCGATTTTCACGACCTCGGCGTGACCTGTCTGTCCGGTGCAGACCTCCTCGTATGTCGGGTTTGGGTTTGCGCCAGCAGCGTAGCCGCTTATGACGGATTTAATGCCTGGTTTTCCTTGGTACACAGCCTCGACACACCAGAAGCAACCACCGCCTAAGACTGCAAAATCCTCATTCATAGCTTCAGCAAAGCATATTGAGGCCCCTAGGGCGAGGATCATGAGTGAAAGAAAATGTCTCATGAGTTTAAGCCCCCCAAGATATCGCGGAAATTTTTACTGAATCGCATAATAAAGAAGTAACTCCGAAATTGTCGTGCGCAAACCCTGCAAATGATGACAGGTTCTGCTTTGCGTTCCCCGACTTCTATGAGGTTAATGTTCTGTGGTCACGCATTCGCATCTCAAACTGGTCGTTGTAGGAGGAGGAGCCGCAGGCTTTTTTTCTGCCATTGCGGCCGCTGAGTTGAATCCGCAGGCCGAGGTCTTCATTTTGGAAAAAGGGCCCCGCACCCTGGCCAAAGTCCGGATTTCAGGGGGCGGGCGCTGCAATGTGACCCATGCGTGTTTCGATCCACGACAACTTTCCCAACGCTATCCGCGAGGCGCTCGCGCGCTCATCGGCCCATTCACTCGATTCGGACCCTCCGAGACGGTTTCATGGTTTGATTCCCGAGGTGTCCTCCTCAAGACCGAGGCCGATGGCCGGATGTTTCCCGTTACGGATTCCTCGCAGACGATCATCGATTGTCTGATGGATGCGGCCGAGCGTTCGGGTGTTCGGATTTTGACTGCCACGGGAGTTAATACGATGACGAGGCGGGAGGTTGGGGGATTTGCACTTGAGCTTTCCACTGGTGCACAGATGGATTGTGATCGCGTTGTTTGGGCGGCTGGAGGATGTAGGTCCGAAGGGCATCCGGCTGTCGCGCTCGGGCACTCGCTTGTTTCGCCGGTGCCTTCACTTTTTACTTTTCACATTGATTCACCTTGGCTCCGAGATTTGCCGGGAGTCTCTGTCGCATCCGTCCAGCTATCCGTTCCAGGAACCGATTTAAAAGAATGCGGGCCATTGCTTGTTACGCACACCGGCCTCAGCGGCCCCTGCGTTTTGAGGCTTTCAGCTTGGGGCGCCCGAGTGTTGCATGGCCTCGGCTACAATTTTTCATTGAAAATCAATTGGCTTCCGGAGAGCCGCCGCGATGCCGTAGCTCAAGAAATTCAATCCCGCCGTGAAACATCTGGCGGGCAAACTATCCTGCGTTCGCGATGGGCTCCTCTGCCGGCGCGTCTTTGGGAACAGTTAGTCGCAAATGCAGGTATATTGCCTGAAACAAAATGGGCCAGACTTGCGCGACCCCAGATACTTGAGTTGACCAATCTCCTCGTCGGCACAGAACTCATGGTGCGGGGTAAAAGTATGAACAAGGAGGAATTTGTGACATGCGGGGGGATTCCACTGTCAGAGGTAGATTTCAAAACGATGGAAAGCCGGATAGTTCCTGGTTTGCATTTCGCCGGTGAGGCAGTCGACATTGATGGCATTACCGGGGGATTCAATTTTCAAGCCGCTTGGACGACAGGCTGGATAGCAGGCCAAGCTATCGGTTCTGCTGCCGATTAGATAGTCGACCTGGAATTGCGGCGATCCATGGAAGGGAAAAAGTCGCTCGGTCACTCGGACGGGGGGGCGCGCCCGGATGGGATCGAACCATCGACAGCCGGTTTAGAAGACCGGTGCTCTATCCACTGAGCTACGGGCGCATTTGGAGTTTGGCAGCATGAAGCCGACAAGGGTTGTCTTAGCATGAGGTCGATGGGTGCGGCAAGTGCGGTAAGTGCGGTAAGAATTTCGCGGTGGCTTGGAGCGTTTGATTGGATAGGGTGCGGGGATGAGTGAGAGAGAAGAGATGCCGCGCGTGGAGCGAATTTGGATGCGCGCGGATTGGGTGGTTGGCCTTGTTGCTGCCTTTGTCGCGGGGATTGTTTATTTTTGGACGGCGGCTCCCAATGTGACGCTGTTGGACTCGGGGGAGTTTGTGGTGGCGGCTCAGCATTTCGGCGTGCCGCATCCGACGGGGTATCCGCTTTGGACGCTTTTGGCATGGCTTTTTCAGCTTCTTCCGATTGGGAATGCGGCTTGGGAGATCAATTTGTTCAGCGGTTTCTGCGGGTCTTTGGCATCGGGTCTGGTGGCGATTCTTTTTTCGAGTTCCACGCGATGGATGCTGGGTGGGCAGGTGGTGCGCTGCCGCGGTTTGAATGGGGTGGTCTCGCTGACGGTGGCTTTGCTTTTTGCGTTCAGTGCATCCATGTGGTCGCAGGCGGTGATCGCGGAGGTTTACACGCTACATGCGCTGCTGATCGGGTTTTATCTGACTTCGCTGTATCTGTTGTTGCGCCGGCCGGAGAGCTTGTGGCTGCTCATGCTCCCGTTTTTTTTGCTGGCCCTGTCCTTCAGCAACCACCAACTCAGCGTGGCGCTGGCTCCGTTGCCTTTTCTGGTGGTACTGCTCGTGCGACGTGAGGTTTTTTGGGATTTGGTGGTGGCGGGTGCGATGACGGTGCTGTTGGCGTATTTGGGGTTTGCGATACTCTCTGGCGAGCCTCCAGTGCTGAAGACTGCGATCCGTTTTTTTTATTGTGTGATGTCAGGGTTCCTAGTGCTTCTGGTTTTGCGGCGTTTTCAGATCGAGTGGCGCTTGTTTGCCTATTTGCCCTTTGTTGTTGCGCTCGGTTTGCTCCCGTATGCCTACATGCCGTTGGCTTCATCAACGAACCCGCCAATGAATTGGGCTTATACGCGCACTCCGGAGGGTTTCTTTTTCTCTTTCAATCGTTCTCAATACGGGGGAAGCCTCACCCAGCAGAGCTTGCGCTCGCTTGGCAAGTTGGTGGGTACTTCGCCTGTCTCTCCCAAGCAGAATGGGGCTGCTGAATCCGGCACAGGTCTCCCTCCTCGAGGCCTGGTGGCGCATTTGCAGGAGTGGGTTGGGTTCTTTTGGTTGCAGTTGGGGCGAAGCTTCACGCCCTTGGGAGTTGTGGCGTTCTTTGCGGCCTTGTTGGTGGTGCTCAAGTTGAAGGACATTGCGGCCAGGACATGGGTTTATGTGTTGGAGATCGCTTTTGTTCTGGCAGCGATCCTGCAGCCCGTGGCGGATGGAGCGCAGACCGACGCGGGGGGGTGGTGGCTGCAAATGCCTTATCACACGTACACAAATCTGCTCTTTGCCTTGCTGGCAGGTCTTGGATTTATGGCAGGCGCGATGTGGCTCTGCACTCGCGCGCCGAGGCTTGCTTGGATGCGCTTTGGCCTCCTGGCCTTGCCGCTCTGGCCTTTATTTTTCAACTACGACAGCTGCAGCCAGCGCGGGCGATGGTTCGGTTGGGAATTCGGCCATGATATGCTCAAAGACTTGCCGAGAGGGAGTGTCGTCCTTGGGGGCACGGACCCTGGTCGATTTGTTCCAACCTACATGATTTTGGGAGAGAGTACTCAAGCGCCGGCGGTGAAGCGGGATCCCGATTTTGATAGGCGGGATTTATATATCATCACGCAAAATGGTGTTGGGGAGCCGCTGTACAGGCATTACCTCGCAGACCAGTATGGTCCGGCGCGCCCGCAACCTTCGAATGCCTTTGAGCGATGGTTGGGACGAGCTGACGCCTATCCAGTGAATCCGCTTGTATTCCCCACCGAGCAGGAGATTAAGGATGCCGTGTCGAATGACATGGAGGCCTCGATGGCTGAGGGGGAGGTGTCTCCCTCGCTTCCCCATAGTGTGGTAACGAGGCTCATCTGGGAGAAAAACCGCGATGCGCACGAGTTTTTTGTGGAAGAGAGTTTTCCCCTCGAGTGGTCCTACGACCACGCCGAGCCCCATGGGTTACTTTACCGCATCAGCAAGGAGCCACTGAAGGAACTTTCCCCTGAAATAGTCCGGCGAGATTTTGAATTTTGGGATGCTTATGTTCAAAAACTCAAAGGTAATCCCGAGTTTGCCAAGGACTACGATGCGCGACGTTCATTCTCGAAGCTCCGGGCCTCAACGGGAAATCTCTATCAACATCGAAAAATGGAGGCTGAAGCGGAGAGGGCCTATCGGCAGGCGTTGGATCTCTGGGAGGGTAACGGCGAGAGTCTCTTTGCTCTTAATGCCATGCTTTGGGAGCGCAGTGATTTTGAAGGCGCACTTGCCATATTCAAGGCAGCGCTGGACGCCGATCCGAACAACTTACCCCTTTGGCAAATGTATTTCATGGCTGAAAAGCGGAAGGAATTGCAGGGTGAGATTTCTGCCGCCGAGCGTCGTGTTGAAAGCCAACCTGCAAGTGCCGGAGATACTACAAAGCTTCTCGGTCTCTATGCCTCGGTCGGGGATACAAACAGGATCGCATCGCTCCTTGGAAAATCTCTTTCTGCGCACGCCAATGATCCAGCGTTTTTAAGGTCGGCTGTTGGATATGCTGAGGCCGGAGATTTGAAGGAATCTGAGCTCTCCGTTGCAGCGGCATTAGTGGCCGCCGAGCCAGATGTTGCAGAGAACCACCTGCTCCTTGCAAGGTCTTTGCTTCGAAATCAAAAAAAATTGGAGTTTTTTGCCGCCGCTCGCGTCACTGTCGAAAAAGGTGGGCTTCCAATGCGCGAGACGTTTGCGAAATCCCCGGAATTCGAATCTGTCCGGAATGAGCCTGAGTTCCAATCGATTCTCGGTCGTTGAGAACAGCATTTCTGTTCGCCCAAAATTCTCCTAAACCCATCTAGAAATTCTCGAGACGTTTCAGCGGGCTCCGATTCCCAGCAGGACGCTTGGGATTGTTCGAAGGATAATGTAGATGTCGAGAAAGAGCGACCAGTTGTCGATGTATTCAAGATCCATTCTTACCCAATCGGAAAAATCCACCACAGAACTGCGTCCCCGAATTTGCCAGAGACAGGTGAGACCAGGTTTCATGCTGAGCCTGCGGCGGTGAACTGCTTCCTCGAATTGAGCCACCTCGTAAGTTGGCAAAGGGCGAGGACCAACGAGACTCATGTCACCCCTTAGAACGTTCACAAGCTGCGGAAACTCATCGATACTAGTTCTCCTGAGGAATCTGCCCAGTGGTGTGACTCGGGGGTCGTCTTGCATTTTAAAAACAGGCCCCTTCATCTCGTTGAAAGATTGGAGCTCTGATTTCTTTTGCTCTGCATCTGCCCGCATCGAGCGGAATTTCCACATTTCAAACGGGCGGCCATGCAGTCCAGCGCGTCGCTGACGAAAGATTGCCGGGCCGGGAGAGGTGATTTTGATGGCAGCGGCTATCAGCAGCAAGAAGGGAAAGAGGAGAATCAGCCCAAGCAAAGCCCCGACGCGGTCCATGAGATTCTTGACAAAGAGAGGCCACGTGGCTGCTGGCTTGTTTCGGAACACAAGCATGGGGCGCATGCCGAGGGAGGAGAAGGTCGGCTTTGCAATCGATGTCGGAATGAATTCCGTACTCAACCAGGCATCGACCCCCTCGGCTTCGCAAGATTCAATCGCGGTTTGCACCTTTTTCAGATCGACACTTTTAAAAGCTAGAACGACTCGACCTACCGAATGTTCGTGAAGTGCAGCGACAAAATCCTGAATCGGTTGGGACGACAGGTCGATTCTCTCCACGACTTGGATTTCCATTTTTTGCACGGCTGTGAGACTTTCCAACAACGTCTCCATGCAAGCGGGTTCCCCGGCAAGAATGACTCGTTCGCCCACCTTGCCGGCTCGAACCTTGCGCAAATAGAAGAAAATCTCGAGTTGCTCGCGGAGGATCAAAACACAGGGTGCAAAACATGCGAACAAGATCAGCACCGAGCGACTCGGCACTTCCAGCCTAAGAAAAATCACCCCCGCGGCCAAAAAAACAAATAGCCAAATTCCTGCAGTAGCGATCTTTTGCATGGAACGCCATGCCGTTTTCTCCAGCGGGTGATTGTAAAAATCCTGCATCTCCAGAAGGAACGGAGTGAAGGGAATGATGATCGCAAGCATCCAAATAAAGCTCGGAAATGCCTCTATTTCCACGAGACCATCCAGAACAACCATTCGGTGGTAACGCAAAAAATGTGCCGCCCAAAATGTCAGCCCAAGCAGAACGGCATCGCATGCCTTTAAGAGTTCCAGATTGATTTCGTTGCGTTGAGTAAGCATGAAGGAGACATGTTCACCAAGCCTCGAGGCGATGGCGCCAACGAAAGACATACGGCTGCCAAGACCGAACGCAATATTATAGTTTCGACATTAAACTTTGGTGGCGTTGTTGGAATCGTAGACTCGACGAGTGCGAGGAGCAAGGCCCTCCGGTTGCAGGCTGGGGCTGTGGATTTTCTCGAATGGCGCTCGGATTCTTTAGGCTGTGATATCCCAGAGGCTCGATTTCCGTGGATCGTCACCGCACGCCATCCCGCAGAGGGAGGGAATAACTCGATGTCGCTGACAGCGCGCAGGCAGGCTCTCGCAGTTCTCCTGCCTTCCGCAGCCATCGTTGATATCGAAGTGCGCTCGATTGCCTCCATGGGCGTCATTGTGCATCAAGCTCGTCAAGCTTCTGTGCTTGTGTTGGCTTCGTTCCATGACTTTCAAAAAACTCCTGCTCTTGTACGCCTTAGAGATGTCGTCCGTAGGGCTCAGGATTATGGGGCTGATGCCATAAAGATTGCGGCCCGCACTTCATCTCCAGGTGATGTGGCCCGCTTGCTGGAGCTTTTTTCTATCTCGCGTCTTCCTCTCTCAGTCATGGGAATGGGGCCCCTTGGAATGGCTTCCCGTGTTCTTTTTGCAAACTGTGGATCGGTGCTGAACTATGGTTGGTTGGACGCCCCCAATGTGCCTGGCCAGTGGTCGGCAAAGGATTTGCGTGCGATTTTGAGGCAGTGTGCGGCACAAGATCCGGATTGACAAAAGACATGCTGTACCGGAGAAGGTGTACATCGTGGTGATTCCGCCATGACTTCTAAAATGGTGGTCGTAGCTCAATGGCAGAGCTCCAGGTTGTGGTCCTGGCTGTTGCGGGTTCGAGTCCCGTCGATCACCCCACTCCGAGCTCAGTTCAAATTATTGACGTGATCACAAGGCCCTCTTCTGGTTTTTTGAATCCACGATGGCTAGTAACTTTGGAGTTTTATTTCGTATTTCCACCTGGGGCGAGTCCCATGGAGGCGGCGTGGGTGTGGTAATTGATGGGTGCCCTCCACGCCTTCCACTCTCCGAAGCAGATATTCAGCCGGATCTCGATCGACGCCGCCCAGGCCAGAGCGACATCGTTACTCCGCGCAAGGAAGAGGATACTTGCAAAATTCTCTCCGGCGTTTTTCAAGGCGTGACGCTCGGCACGCCAATCTCGATTTTTGTGCCGAATACCGATGCCCGTCCGGAGGCTTACAGTGAGATGCAGACGCACTTTCGTCCATCGCACGCCGATTTTACCTACCAGTCGAAGTACGGGGTACGTAACTGGGAGGGCGGGGGACGGTCTTCGGCGCGCGAGACGATTGGCCGAGTTGCCGCTGCGGCTATTGCTAAAAAAGTGCTGAAGGCTCTTTTCCCAGAAATAGAAATTCTCGCTTGGGTGTCACGTATTCATGACATCGATTCCCGGGTCGATGCCTCCTCGGTAACATCGGCTGCGATTGAGTCTAATGCTGTACGCTGCCCGGACTCGCCGGCTGCCGAGGCTATGATTGCGCGAATCAAAAAAATCCGCAGCGAGGGGAATAGTATTGGCGGTTTAATCGATGCCGTTGTGCGTGGCATGCCTATCGGCCTCGGCGAGCCAGTGTTTGACCGCCTCGAAGCCGACTTGGCCAAGGCAATGCTCAGCCTGCCGGCTACGAAAGGCTTTGAAGTCGGCTCGGGTTTTGCTGGAACTTTTCTCACTGGCATCGAACACAACGACCCCTACGAAATGCGTGACGGCTCGGTTCATACCAAGTCCAACCGCTCTGGGGGAGTGCAAGGGGGCATTAGTAATGGCGAGCCGTTGCTCTTCCGAGTTGCATTTAAGCCGACAGCCACGATTTCGCAGCCGCAGGCGACCGTAACCGCAAGTGGCGAGGATTCCACCCTGGCTGCACGTGGACGTCACGACCCATGCGTTTTGCCGCGTGCTGTGGTCATGGTAGAGGCCATGACGGCGCTGGTTCTTTTAGATCACGCTCTGCGCCAGCGCGCGCAGGATTGTCTGCCGAGATAATTTGTAAGGCATGTCCGATCTGGGATCTCCATTCTGGCAAAACGTCCTGCTTTACGGGGCGGCTGTTTTTATGTTGTGGGAGATCTACGCCGGTTGGCGGCGAGGGGTCATTCGCGGCGGGTTGCATTTTGCAGCCTTCGTTGCCTCAGGACTCCTTGGAATGCTCGTCGGCCAGACAGTAGGAGCCGTTGTGGGGGTTGTGCTTCCCGGTGTGGCTTTTCTCGCGGGATTGGCATCGGGATCGGTTGTGGCCCTGTTCACTTTAGCTTTGTGCCTTTTCCTAGGTGCTGTTCTTTTCAAGCGCACCTCGCAACAGCCCCCCGGCCTAGTTCGCTGGGTATTCGGTGCCGGGGGCGCTCTATTCGGCCTGCTCACTGGTCTTTTCATTCTCTGGGGAGCGATTTCGATCATTCGTACTTCTGGGGCGGTTGCAAAATCCCGCATCGCTGGGCAAAGCTCCCAAGACGTACCGGCCTCAACCCGCACCTTTGCCGTTCTCAAGGACTCTCTGGAACTGGGCCCTATTGGTGAAATCGTCGAGTCCATCGACATTCTCCCGTCGGACGCCTATGAAAATATGACGCGTCTCGGGCAGTTGGCTAAAAATCAGGATGCCATGGTCCGTTTTCTTGACTACCCCGGAATTCAGGAAATCCTCGCTCACCCGCGCATTCAAGCCTTGATGCAGGATCCCGTCGTTGTGCAATCGGCTGAAAATAAAAACATTATCGCCCTCATGCAAAGCCGGTCCTTGTTGAATGCCGCCACCGACCCCTCTTTGCAGAAGCTCATTATGGCACTCGACCTTGAAAAAGCGCTCGATTACGCCATGCCACCCAAGCAAAATCCTCCTTCTCCGAATACGACACCATGACAGATTACATCGCCACCATCGGCCTCGAAGTTCACGTCCAGCTCAAGACCCAAAGCAAAATGTTCTGCTCCTGTGCGGTGGAATATGGAGCGGAGCCGAATACCAACGTCTGCCCGGTCTGTCTCGGCATGCCCGGTGCTCTACCTGTCATGAACAAGGAGGCCCTCAAGCTCACAGCGCTTGCCGGTCTCATGCTCGGCTGCGAGATCGGCCCTGTCTGCAAGTTCGACCGCAAAAACTATTTCTACCCCGACATGCCGAAGAACTATCAGATCAGCCAATATGATATGCCCTTCTGCCTCGGCGGCACTGTTCCTCTCCACGATCTTGCATATCCAAAGGACGCCCAGAAAACCATTGCCACGAAGGATAAAAACATCCGCCTCGTCCGCATCCATCTCGAAGAGGATGTCGCCAAGAGTTTCCACATGGAGACTGCCACCGGCATTGACTTCAACCGCGCTGGCACGCCGCTTCTCGAGATCGTTGGTGAGCCAGATATTTCCTCGCCCGAAGAGGCATTCGCCTACCTCACTGTCCTGCAGCAGGTCATGATCTACGGCGGCATCAGCGATGCCGATATGGAGAAAGGCCAGCTCCGATGCGATGTCAATGTCTCGGTGCGCCCCGTTGGAACCGAAAAATACGGCACCAAGATCGAGGTGAAAAATCTCAATTCCATCTCCGGCGTGCGCCGCGCTCTGGCTTTTGAGATTCCCCGCCAGACCGAGGCTCTCCGAAGCGGTGCCACGCTCCAGCAGGAAACCCGCCGATGGGATGACGCCCGGGGCGAGACGACCCTCATGCGCATCAAGGAAAGCGCGCACGACTACCGCTACTTCCCCGACCCCGATCTTTTGCCCGTCAAGACCGCCGCCCTCGTCGAGGCCGCCCTCGCTCGCAAGCCCGAGCTTCCGTGGGAAAAACGCGCCCGCTTTGTCAGCGAATTTGGCGTGAGCGATTACGATGCCTCTGTGCTCGCGAATGACCTTGCTCTTGCCTCCTACTTTGAGACTGCAGCCCGCGGCGCTAAGAAGCCAAAAAATGTCGCCAACTGGATTCTCAACGACCTCCAGAGCGCCATTTCATCCGCCTCTGTGAGTATCGCCGAGTGCCCAGTTGCACCGCATGCCCTCGATGAACTTGTGAACCTCATCGACTCTGGCGCCATCAATTCGAAACAAGGCAAAGAAGTCTTTGCTGAAATGTTCAACTCCGGAAAATCCGCCGCTGCCATCGTGGAGGAGAAAGGTCTCAAACAGGAGAGCGACACCGGTGCGATCGAGGTGTTCGTAGATGAGGCTATCGCCGCCAACCCGGGCCCCGTAGCCGATTTCAAAGCAGGCAAAGTCTCTGCACTCAACTTTCTCAAGGGCCAAGTCATGAAGCTCTCTAAAGGCAAGGCCAACCCCGCCCTCGCCGGCGAAATTCTGGAGAAAAAGCTGTCGTGAGGCAAAACGGGAGAGCATCCGTCCCGAGACATATCCGGTCCGCATTCGATGCAAGTTGTGCGATGGGTTTTCAGTTTTTAGTTTTCCGTGCGATCGGATCCCTCCTTGCGGCCCCTTGTTTTGCCGCTTCGATGCCCGAGTTCCTTACCCATGCTTGACCAATGGACAGACTGGACGCGTGAAGCGATGGGGTGGATTCAGCAGACTGGGTCCGCCGGTTGGATTTGGTTTGTCATCCTCTACACGGTTTCCTGTGTTCTTTTTTTGCCTGGCTCTGTGCTGAGCTTTGGTGCTGGTGCCGTTTATGGATTCTGGGGCGGTACAGTACTCGTTTCGATAGCCTCCGTGGGAGGCGCCTTGGCAAATTTTCTTCTGACTCGCTATCTCCTGCGGGGGTGGATGGAACGTCGTTTCGCCCAGAGCAAAAAAATCCACGCACTCAATCACGTCGCAACCAAGGACGCGTGGCGAATGATCATCCTCACTCGCATTTCACCCATCCTACCACACAGTCTCGTAAGCTGCGCTTTCGGCCTCTCACGCATCAATCTCTGGCGTTACATCGCTGCCTCTTGGGTGGGTTTTTTACCCATCAGCGCCGCCTATGCTTATGGCGGAGCAGTCATAGGCGCCGCTGCCAAAGGCGGCATCCATCAAGGCCCATGGGCTTGGATACTCTACACCCTCGAACTCGCCTTCACGATCGCCGTCACCATCTGGATCACGCGGGCTGCACACCGGGCCCTCCGCGCGGTCGCTCCTGATGTCGTTGACGAGGGCGAAAGCAATCTGAAAAAAGTTGAGTCAGTTACAAGCTGAGCCAGTGCAACTATTCGCTCCAGCATTACCATAACAAGGGAATTGGCCAAAAACCTAATACCGCAGAACCGGATTTCCATTGCGAAATGGTGCGCGATGGCAGGTTCGAACTGCCGACCCCTACAGTGTCAGTGTAGTGCTCTACCGCTGAGCTAACCGCGCGAAACGAGCATTAACACATAGCGACATGCGCGGTGCCTCGCAATATGTTTCTTCTTTTTCAAGAGAGGCAAGGGTGTGCTTTGATCTTCATCATGGCATCCAAGCTTGGAATTCAAAAATAGAAGCTACTCGCGGCATCGACAGACATTACTTGGCGTCTTGTTATCGAAATAGAGGCGGCCAATTTAGATGAGCATACTGCGCTTCGATTGACATGAATTTTCCCCTGTCGGTACTCCTGTGAGTGCGAACGTGCAAACTGGAGCCGTGTGGGATACTGGAATCTCAATACAACACGAAATTATTTCTAAACATGCCCGAAACAATTTTTTTAAAAAAGCAGCGCCCGCTGGCCTCACAGGTTGCAGAGATTTTGCTGCAAGGTGGTCAGGACTTAAGTGCTGTCGAGGTTTGGATTCCCACATCGGGGGCAGGCCGTAGGATTCGGAGAGCTTTGGCGGGAAAGGGTGTGCTTTCACCTCGCTTCACTCAGCCAATGCGGGCGCTCTTGCCAGACGGTGTGCGCTTGGCGGAGCGTTTCGAGCGCGAGGCCGCTTGGGCGATAGCTCTCAAGGAAGTGAAACGAGAGTTTTTGGAACCACTTTTTTTGGATGCTAAGTTGGATACAGATGCGGCGCGCTTGAAAAGTGGAGGTGTGCTGTGCGATCTCTGTGATTTGTTGGCGGAGGCAGGTTGGAGTCCCTCGGATTCTCATGTAGGTGAAGTTTGCAGCGAGGATGAGGCACGATGGGAAGTGCTCAATGGGCTTTACCAGTGCTATCTGGCCGTCTTGAAGGATTGCGAGCTAACCGATCCCAATGAGGCTCGTTTTGTGAAAATAGCGAATCCCTCTCGAGCGGCTGGCTTGCAACGATTGGTTATTGCTTGTGTTTCTGACCTTCCATTGGCATCGCAGCGCTACGCTGAGGCACTGGAAAAACTCGGCGTGAAGGTTGAGGTTCTTGGGTGGTTGCCAGGCGAAGTGTGGGGGGGATTTGACACATGGGGGCGTCCGAATGTCGACGAATGGGCTGCCTGCCGGGTAGCAGTTGATGCTCTTCAGATCAGCGTGGCGGGGTCGCCAGAGGATGAAGCGCGCCAAGGGATCGATTTTGCGACTTCCTCAAACCCGCCAGGCGATTATGAGGTCGTATTGGCCGATCCCAAGCTTGGTAGTATCTTTCGCAGCGAAGTGGAATCGCGTGGCGGCAAGGCCTTCCTGCCAGATGGAGGTAGATTGGATCTCTCCGAGGCTGGGGTGATCGCTCTGGAGTGGTTGCGTTTTCAGTCAGGCGGTGACTTGCGTGTGCTCCGCAGGTTGCTTGAGTTGCCGCGCTTTCAACGTGTACTACGGGGCGATTCAAGCCTTAAAGCTGATGAAATGCTTGCCGTGTGCGACTACTTGATTGGGGAGGTCGTTCTCTCTGGGCTGCCGCAAGCAGAGGCTTTCGCAGCGGTCGATTTTGATCCTAAGAAAGACAAATTAGAACGCCGTGCGCAGTCTCAAATCTTCGTGGGACTTGTGAAATCCCTCCTATCGGCGACCGTGCCCGAGCTGCTCGCCATGGCATGGAGATCGGGAGGCGAAGGGTTGGAGACCGCCCGTAAAGTGGTGAGTCTTCATGAGTCGATTGCCGAGTCCCCACTTTTCAAAGATGCGCCGGATGGAGTGGAAAATGCCTTTGCTCGCGCCTTAAAATCCACGCCATTATTTGAGTCTTCTGAGTTGGGTGACGTCGAGTTGTCGGGTTGGCTTGAAGCGCCTTGGAGTAGGGCGTCGCGCTTGGCTCTTTGCGGTTGCACGGAGAGTTCTATCCCCTCTTCCATAAACGGACATGCCTTCCTGCCTGATTCCAAACGCCGCATGCTTGGGTTGGCCTGCAATAAGTCGCGCTTTGCCCGTGATGCCCACATTCTTCAGTGCTTGCTCTTAACGCGATCCGTCGAGGAATTCCGCATCTCATTCAGTCGATTCGATGCAGAGGGGAGCCCCACACTCCCTTCGAGTTTTTTTCTGCGCTGCAAGGAGGAGGCCTTGCCAGCGCGGGCGTTGCAACTTTTTGGAGAATTCTCCAGCGGTGGAGCCCGTTGGTTGCGTAGAAACAACTGGAAATGGAGTTTGCCGGAAACAATGCGCTCTCGGATTGAGAAAATCAGCCCGACCGACTTCTCCGAGTATCTCGCTTGCCCGTTCCGGTATTATCTTAAAAAAGCGCAATGGTTAGATTCTTTCATTCCCGATGCGCGTGAGATGGATGCCAAACGATTTGGAAGTCTTGTCCATGAGGTGCTTGAGAAGTTTGGCCGTGAGACACCAGACACATCAGATCCCTTCGAGATCGAGCGTTTCGTTTTTGCTCACCTTGACGCCTCTGTAATTTATTACTTTGGGCCTGCGCCCTCGCCGGCCGTGCGCCTTCAAATCGAGGCTGCAAAGATTCGCCTACGGGGCTTCGCTCGAGTCCAAGCCGAGCAGTTCGCAGCCGGTTGGCGGATTATTGAGGTCGAGCGCAAACTCGATGCGAATGGCGCGAATGCATTTCAAATCTCTTCCCTCAAGCTTTCTGGAAAAATCGACCGCATTGAGAAAAACAACCATACAGGTACTTGGCGGGTGATTGATTATAAGACGCATTCCAATTCAACCGCCCCTTCGAAAAAACACTTTGGATCCCGTCTTTCCAGTGAATGGTTGCCTGAGGCGGATGTTAGTTACATCGAAGCTGGCAAGATCAAGAACAAACGATGGGCCGATCTACAACTCCCCCTCTATTGCGAAATTTTGCGCCACTGGTATGCAACAGAAATCGGAGACAGTTCGATTGAGACCGGCTATTTCACGCTCTGTGCGGATCCTGATGAATCGGCCGTGCACGAATTCACTCAACTCGACGCTGCCGTCTTGGAGTCGGCAATGAAGTGCGCCAGGGAGATCTCCCAGCGTGTCCATAAAGGCGAGTTTTGGCCTCCGCAAACTTTGAAAAACTCCTGGGATGATCCATTCGAAGCACTCCTGCTCAATGGAAAACTAGAGTCCTGCTTTACAGATGAGACCATTGCCTTTTTGAAGGGTAATCTATGAGGAACGAACGACTCATCGCCAATGCCGGCAGCGGCAAGACGCATGCGCTCACCTCTCGCATGATCCAGCTCCTTGCCCAAGGTGTGGAACCACAAAAAATTGCAGCACTCACCTTCACACGCAAATCCGCTGGGGAGTTCTTGTCCGCTCTCTTCAAGCGCCTCGCTGAGGCGGCATTGGATTCCTCAAAACTTGCCGAGCTTCGGACTAACGAGCATCTCAGAGATCTCGACGCTGGTCGGTGCCGCGCAATCCTTGCTCAACTTGGGCTCCAACTCAGCCGTCTCGGCATGGGGACTATCGACAGCCTCTTCGCTCGCATCGCCCGCGCTTTTCCGTTGGAATCCGGTCTCTCCGAAGACTTCTCAATGGCTGGCGAAGCCCAGATCGACGCGGCATGCGAGAGGACGCTCGCAGAACTTTTTGCCAACGAAGCCTCTGATTCGCTCGCTGACTTCATCGATCTTCTTCGTCGTATTAACCGCAACCACGGTGAGCGAGATGTTTTCCATAGGCTCCTCGGCGAAACAAAAAACCTCCACGAAAAATTCCTAGCCACTCCGAAGGGTGTCGCTTGGGGAGATGCTCTGGCAATTTGGGCGGAGGCCGGAGGATGCCATATTTTGAATGCGGGAGCGGTTTGCCCAGCGGCGGATGCTTTTCTCGAAGCCGTTCTGGATACCCATGCAGAGTTTTCCGTTGAGGCTCGCGGTATTCTTCAGGCAAATCTCGATTTGCTGAAATCTCTCGACTCTGGCGGGCGATGGAATCCTCAAATGTCAAAATTTATTAAAACACGTCTTTGCGCAGAGCCGACATCCGGAAGCCTCCGGATAACGTCTCAAAAAGACGGTCGGCTCGATTTGAATGAACGCGTACGGCCTGCGCGTCTCGTGCTTCTGCAGTCCGCCCTGAGGCCCGAATTCGAGTTTCTCCTGACTCGGAGCCGATCGCTTCATGCGTTCATGCAAAAATTCGAGAATACCTACTCTGCGCTTGTCCGCTCCTCCGGCATGGTCACTTTTGGCGATATTACGGATTCGCTCGCTCAGAGGGCGGCTGATGTCGCCTGGAATTCAATGGCTGGATATCGTATCGACCAAACGTTCGACCACTGGCTTCTTGACGAGTTTCAGGATACGAGCCGACCCCAGTGGAAAATCCTCAAGACTTTTATCGACGAGGTGGTCATGGATCCCGAGGGGCAACGAAGCTTCTTCTATGTCGGCGACACCAAGCAAGCGATCTACTCTTGGCGCGGAGGCGATCCGGATTTGTTTTTTGAGATTTTTGACTTCTTCAACGAGCACGCTCGAATCATTCACGACGCACAGCCCCTTGATCAATCTTGGCGCTCTTGCCAGCCGATTCTTGATTTTGTGAACAAGGTTTTCGGCGACCTTGGGAATGTTAAGCAAACGCTCGAAATTCCCGAGGTCACCGCTGAAAAGTGGTCTATGGCTTGGTCTGAGCACATCACCTCGCCGGGGACGCGCTCTATCCATGGATATGCCGAGTGGGTGTCGGTGCCAAAAAACGACGGCGATGACGAGGATCAAGGTGATGCGCCGGATCGAAAAGTTCTTGAAATCTTGCAAGCCACCCGAGCTTGGGAGCGAGGGCTTTCGTGCGCTGTTCTGAAGCGAGATAACAATTCTCTTGCTGCGCTGGCTTCGCTTCTGCAGGCCAATGATATTCCAGTGGCAGTCGAGGGAAAAACCAATCCCTGTGTGGACAATCCGCTCGGTGCCTCTTTGATCGCCACGCTGCGAGCGGTAGCATCGCCGGATGACAAGCTCTCGCTCGCGGTGGCCCGGGGTTTCTCGGTATCAACCACCTGGGATATTGACGAAATCTGGAAATTCAGGATTCAAACGCTCTCAAGCCTCGCTCAGCGCGGATTTGCCGCGACAATGCGCCATTGGATCAAGTCGTCCAACCTTGATGGTGAGCCATTTTTACAAGAACGCGCCGCTTCATTTCTTTTGGCTGCCGAGGAGTTCGATTCATGCCGCAAATCCTCGGATGGAATCTTAGATTTTCTCAGGTTCGTCGAAAACCGCCGGACGCAGGAAAATGAAGCGTCTGGCGTTGTCCGCTTAATGACTGTCCACCAATCCAAGGGACTCGGTTTCGATATGGTCATTGCCTGTGGACTAGACAAAAAGTGCAGAGCAAATGACGGAAACCGTGTTGCGCTTGGTCCCACGGCAATTAACGTTAATTGGGGCGTTCTCATGCCCGCGAAGGATTTCGCCGAGCAGGACGAAACTCTTCGCAAACAACTCGAATTGGAACTTGCCGAGAAGAAATACGGTGAGATTTGCACAGCCTATGTTGCTCTCACTCGAGCCAAAATAGCTCTCTATGTCGTGACCGCGGAGCTGCGGCCTAAAACAGACGCCACAAACTTTGCTCGGCATCTTCTCCTCCAGTTTGAAAGCTCATCGGTGCAATTCGGCGATGCCAAATGGTATGAGCCCTATGAGATTCGCAGTGCCGATTCTGTGCCTGCTTTGTTGCCAATTCCTTTTCATGCCCCGCTATACGGAACGCCTAAACCGTCCGCTCCTTCCTCGTTTAAAGCGGAATCCACCAAGGGGTCAGGTTTTGTTGGCTTATCCTTTGAAGCTGCCGATCTAGGAACCGAAGTGCATGAGATTCTCTCGCGTATCCAGTGGATCGAGGCCCACCCACCGCAAATGGAATTTGCGTCACGCGAGGCCGCCAAGCTCGTGAATGGTTTTTTGCAAAAACCAATAGCCAAAGAGGTCTTCACCAAGCCACAAGCTCCCGTTGAGCTTTGGCGCGAGAAAGCCTTCGATGTCACGTCGGGAGGCCAATGGGTAAGCGGCGTTTTCGATCGAGTCGTCATCCATCGCTCCCAAGATGGCAAGCCTGCCTCTGCCGTCATCTACGACTTTAAAACCGACCACGGCAGCGCCTCCGAAATTAAGGAACGCTATGCCGGCCAAATGGAGGTTTATCGAAAAGCCGTCGGCGCTCTTCTTGGTCTTTCAGAAGACCATGTTAAGTCTCAGATTTTGTGTATTCGTTGATCTCTGGCCATCCTATCAGAACTAAAAACGAGACTTTTATTTCAATCATGGTCTGACTTGTAAGGTAATCTAAATGAAGACACAGACTGTTTTTTTCGATGTTTCCACCAAGGGTAAGGGGCTTTATGAGATCACTTCCCAGGTTCAGCATGCACTTGATGGGGTAGCCGTGAGAGAAGGCGTTGTGACTATTTTTGTTCGTCACACGAGCGCGAGTCTTGTGATTTTTGAAAATGCGGATTTGTCAGCAACGCGCGATTTGGTGAGGTTTTTTGAGCGTTTGGTTCCTGAGGATGCTGATGGGTACACGCACACCCTTGAGGGGCCTGATGACATGACATCGCATATTCGAATGGCGCTTACTCGCACGAGCGAGGTCGTGCCAGTAAGCGAGGGACGCCTGGTTCTTGGGACATGGCAAGGCATTTTTGTTTTTGAGCACCGGCGGGCTTTTCACATCCGTCAGATTGCGGTTAACGTGTCTGGGAGTTAATTTTTCCCTTTGATATTTCTTAATCCCACTTTAATTAAGGTTTTCGTCCTTGCGGGTGTAGTTCAATGGTAGAACGGCAGCTTCCCAAGCTGCATACGAGGGTTCGATTCCCTTCACCCGCTCCCTTTTTTTCTCCCCAGCTTTTACCTTCACAAGCCGCATAAAAAAGGGCTCTGCGGGCGTTTATCTGAAATCTGTCAGTTGCTCGAAACTCGTAAGAGTTCTAAAAAGCTTGTGATAAATTGTGATAAAATTTGCCCCGTTTTCCCCCGGCTGAGATTGCATACTTCAAGGCGCTGATTTTCGTGAATGGCATGGCCTTGCTGCTCCCTTCATTTGTGGGGCGAGTGAGCGGCGGCAGAGCGAAGCGAGGTCTCTGCCAACTACTGCACGCTACCGAGCCAGCGAATACGAAAAATAAGCCCCCCCAGAGGCCGACGTGGTGAGGAACGAACCGCAGAGGCCGAACAACGCCCCGTCCAGAGTGAGCGTTTATCGCAGCTATCGGAGAGCCTGCCGGAGTGGAGGATTCGGCGCAGCGGAGGTGGAGCGGAGCGGTTCGTGGCGCCATTCATGACATTGCGGCGAAGCCGGACTGGTGGATCAGCGGAGGCGGTCGCCAGCGAAGCCAGACGGCCTTGGCGGCGTAGTGGCGATACTCAGTGGCGAGGAAGGAATTGTCAGCGAAGGCAGTTTAATCTGCGGCGGGATTGGCGTTGCTTGACTGGCGGCAGGGTTTGGACAAGTTTGCAGACGCGCTCTGATGGCAGAAAGTCCGGCACGCTGCAGTAAGCTCGTTCACTCGGGCTTCACGATGGAGGTAACCGCCGGCCCTCCCAGAGCGCTTCTTTTTCCTCCCAGCAATTTGACATTTGACTTTGTTGCACGGCTTCTTAGCGTTTTGTTGAATGCTGCGGATGTGGCATTGCTGGTCTCCAGCCTGTCACCCTTTGTCCGCAGCTTTTGCCTTTCTGGAATTTGACAGAGTATCGCCACCTGTTAGCGTTTCTCCACCTGGGGTGCCTACAGAACCTGCCTGAACAACAGCATCCGTAGTAGCCGGCGTCGCGTTGGTTGCGGCGTTTTTCGGGGACCCCGACAAAGCGGCTGGAGGTGGAAGTAACTTCCACTTTATAGCCCTCTTGGGTTGCCTCACGGCGCTCAAGGGGGTTTTTCTTTTTGGAGCCGCTTATGGAGACGGCCTTGGTAAAGAATGCTGCACCTCGGCGGCGACGAAAGAATTTTGGCGAGAGCTGGAATTTTCGCCAGGTAGCTGATATCGGGTGTTAATGTCTTCGGTGCTGAGAATCTTGGCGGTGCTGCTCCTGACCTGCGCTATTGCAGGCGCGGACACGATTGGCGAGGCGTTGGTCAACCTCTGCGCCCCGGCGAAGATTGCGACGATATCCTCGGATCGCGGAGCAAATCCCCGGGTTCGGAAGATTTGTTACTGGCTTGAAATGGCGCGGAGGGATGGTCGCGATCCTGCTGTTGAGATGCGCGAGGTCATGGTGGCGGTCGGTTGGGGCGGTAGTGGCAAGGGCGATCTCACCGCCGATGCGATGGTTCGGAATCGAGTGATCGCGGAGCGGCTCGGTTGTTTGGGCGAGGGGGCATGGCCGATCTTCGGAGAGGAAAAGCACCAACTATTCGCACTGGTCCTTATGCTGGCGACAAGTTGAGCGTGGATCACATTCTGCCGAGGGCGGTCTGCCCAGAACTGGACACCACTCTGGCGAATTTGGAGTTGATGCCAATGCGGATGAATTCTTCCAAGTCGGATTTTATTGGCGAGCGGCAGGTGGACATGGCGAGAAAGTTCCATGCTGCAGGCTTGCTGTCGGCTGGGGGGCTCGATGCGTTGCTGATTCGATAAAACAAAGATGGACAAATATGACTTTACTTACTTGAGCAAAAATTGCTTTTGTAAAGGATAATTCTTCACAAAATAAGCTTAAAGTTTGTCTATGCTTCAAAAAATCAGCATTTTAATATTAGCGGCTACCGTCCTTTTTGGTGCACAGCCTCTAGAGGCTGCCCAGAAAAAATCTAGTAAATCAAAAAAATCTCAAACTTCTGCGCTTCGAAATAAGCCTACTTCTCAAAAGTTGAAAGGCGCCAAGAAGAAAAAAAACGCGCCCACAAATAATGCTTTTGCTCAACCACCTGCTAACTCTGGCAGCTTAAATGGTTCATCTGCGTCAACACCGACTCCAACTCCTGCGTCAACACCGACTCCAACTCCTGCGTCAACACCGACTCCAACTCCTGCGTCAACACCGACTCCAACTCCTGTATCAACACCGACTCCAATTCCAACAATGATTACCGTTCAAGGCGGCACCCTACCGAGCAACTCCGAATTCGCAGGGCAGACGGTGGTAACTTTTGAAATCGGGAAATACGAAGTAACTTTGGACGAGTGGCAGAAAGTAAGAGCATGGGCGGGGGCTAACGGCTATACTGATTTGGCTGGCGTAGGCGCTGGAAGCATGCTGACCCATCCAGTTCAAAATGTGAGTTGGAATGATTGCGCAAAGTGGATGAACGCGAAGAGCCAAAAAGAAGGGCTTATACCAGTTTATTATATTGCAGGAAATGTATATAAATCAGGATGGTCAGGAGATACTGGACCAACAGTCAACAGGAATGCGAATGGGTATCGGATGCCAAGTGAAAAAGAATGGGAGTGGGCAGCAGGAGGCGGAGCTTTGAGCAGAGGATATGCATATAGTGGAAGCAATGACTTTACTATTGTGGGATGGTTTTATGACAATGCCACAGACGCATCGGCAAATATGTATAATGGCAGGGGCACATGGCCTGTTGGAGTGAAAGACCCCAATGAGCTTGGAATTTATGACATGAGTGGGAATGTTCTTGAGTGGTGTGAGGATGCTGTTAACTACCCAGTGTTTCGTCGCCTCCGAGGAGGCAGTTTTAATATCCTCGCTAGCTCATACCGCAATAGATTGGGCATGACGATTTATGAAGGCATCTTCTACACCGGCTTCCGTCTGGCCCGTAATGCGCCTTGATGCCAACCTTTCTCAAAGCTGCTGGCGCTCGATGACGCCGATCTGGAGCCGCTGTGGGGAAAGATTTCCTCTGGCTAACTAGAGGAGGCACTGCCACTAACTATTCCCCTTTATACTTAGTAATTTCGGCTTGCAATTCTTTAGTCCGAGTCTGCCCTTCTGCAACCTGACTTGGAGTCATCTTCTTTTCCAGCTCATCTCGAGCTTGTCGAGCTTCCTCAAAATTTTCATTTATGCCTGCTAAATTATAGAAGGCGTAGGCTTCAGCAAAATCCTTTGGCGCGCCTATGCCATTGGCATAGCAATTTGCTACGTAGAGTTGCGACGACTCATCCCCTTTAGCAGCCAATACACGACTCCACCTAAGTGCCTCAACATTGTTTTTCGGAGTCCCTATGCCCTTTTGATAGCAATCAGTTAGAATGTTCAGGACCAAAATATGCCCTTGCTCTGCTGCCTTGCGATACCAGACCACCGCCTCAGTGTAATTTTTTGCTGCATAATAGTAATTTCCTATCTCAGATTGTGAACTGGCATGCCCTTGCTCTGCTGCCTTGCGATACCAGACCAAAGCCTCGGTGTTATCCTTTGCTACTCCCTTACCCTCAGAATAGCAATTTCCTAACAGGTATTGAGATTCAGCGTATCCTTGGTCTGCGGACTCTAGCAACCACTTGAAACCCTCCGCATAATCTTTCGCTAGGCCCCCACGTCCCATCAAATACATACTGCCTAAAATGCATTGGGCCTTCGCAACTCCATTTTTCGCATCCCCCGCAAGCTCATCCGTAGTCTTCCACGTCTGCGCTTGAAGGGATAATGTCAGAAGCAGAGTTAACAGTAAAAAAATCGGGCATCTAATTAAAGCAGGCATGGCTGGGATTGAAGAGATGTTGAATTTGTTTGCAAGTCGTAAAAATTTTTCTAATCAACGTTTTATTCATAAAACATTGGGGATATTTTAATACAAGGTGAGAACACTCATCTCTGAAGGCCAAACAGGCGCTGACCGCGCTGGGCTTGATGTTGCGATTCGCTGGGCATTCCCGTATGGAGGCTGGTGTCCCAAGGGCCGGAAGGCGGACGTCTAATTTGTAAATACAGATTAGTAGGGTCTAACCATGACGCTCGTTCCTGCACCAATCCAATCCTCATTAGGGTAGGATTGATCTTTTTCAAGCATCCAACGATCAAATGTAGACTCCATTTCATCGGAGTTGTTGATAAATTTCAGTCGCCAGTCCTCGCCATATTTTTTTTGGAAGAATGTCTCCCGGGCCTTTAAGTAACGGGCTTCCTCACAAGCCTCATCAAATGAATCCGCTAATTCTTGTCGGCGTTCATCATCTGCGGGACCATGGCATGGTTTGCAGATCGCCAGAAGGTCACAAAGCGGCTCATTCATGAAATTTTCATAGCTCAAGTGATGAACCTCAACTGCAGGTCGCTGGTTACAGCGTTCACAGAAGCCTCCCTTTTGATTTGCTCGGGCAATCACCAGCCATTTTTTTTTGCCCCATTCGGGTGAATGTATGTATTTTTGATATGCCTGACACCACTCCGGTGTTCCGTAAATCAAACTCCGGGCATACCGTTCTCGGTCTTCGGGAAACAAAAATCCTTGAATAGGAAATGGCGCTTTAGACATAGCAAGATGATTGGTTAGATTTGCAATGGTAAATCCTACTTTGTATTTATCAATGTTGAAGCCCACCCACTAAAATTAGACGTCTAAAAAGAATCCTAATTTTATACAGTCTACTTTAAAAACAACTCCCCGACCCTGCATCCAAGCGCCTCGGAGAGAAAGGTGATCTCAAAGTCGGTGACGCACCGCAGTCGGCTCTCGATCTTTCCGATACCAGAGCGTGGGACATCCCAACCAGCACGCTGGCAGGCCGCAGCGAGATCCTCCTGCGACCAATCCAACGCGACTCGCAGACGGCGGACCTGCGGTCCGATCAGATTTTTGTGTTGAGCGCCCATAGTGCTGGAATGAGCGCTTGACGCTATAGAGAGCAGGGATCAGATTTGTTCCCAAACGGGAACATATTTAAGGCAAATAGCCCGACCCGACATGAGAACGAATGTTAAAAAAGTCTGCTTCTGGCTTGTCTCTCTTCTGACTCTGGGAACCTCCGCAGATGCCCGAATCGGAGAGAGCATGGAGGAGTGTATTGCAAGATACGGAGAAGCGAAGACCTATGAACCAATTCAGTTGCCAGAAGATTTTGGAAAAGCAATTTCTGAGCATTCTGGGGAAACCGATGGTGAACTGCCCTATCCGGAAAAGTTTTTGTCATTCAAAAAGAGCGGATATGAAGTGGTAGTTGGCTTTCACCGCAGCAGAGTGGTGCACATTCAATATTTTCCGGAAGATCACAAAAAGAGGATTTCAAAAGAGGAACTCTTTTCACTTTTGGAAACGAATGGCAGCGGTAGGGAGTGGATTATGTCTACAACAAAATTGTTTCCCTTTTCTCCCGCAAAAGATGGCGAACTACCAAGTCACAACCATTTAACTCTGTGGACAACTGATGGTGAACTATGGGCGACATGCTCTCCAGAGGGTTCAAAGGTTATCGTCATAATGAATTCGAAACTCCGTCCTCGGTTTAAGCCTAAATTATCAAAAGAAGACAAAGCGCGGCTAAATAATCTTTAAAAAAAATTTACAATATACTATGAATAAAATAATTATACTTTTTATCGGGCTAATACTTTTAGCAGGATGCCAAACCCCAAGTAATATTAGACCACACTACAATGGATCTCGATACAAACCTATCGGCTCCATTAAATCTGTAACGCTTCAAAAAATGCCTGATACTTTTGAAAAATCAAAAGAACAAATGAAAGCATTTATTAAACAGGGCTATACGCTAGTTGGCCTCGCGTCTTTCACCGGCTTGCAAGATGGTCCTGAGGCTATCAAAAAATTTGCTGCAAGTATTGGTGCTGATTTGGTTTTATCTGATGTATTGCTAGTTGGAACATCAACTCAAAGTTACATGGGCATCGAGAGCTTTACCCCCGGCAGCTCAATTACCAGTTTTGGAACAGCATCAGCTTATTCTACTGGGAGCGGAAGCGGAAGTCTTTCGACCCCCTACGGGCCAATGAGTTATAACTCGCAATCATACGGTTCAGGATACGGAACAGCGACAAGCACTACCTATGTCCCCGCTCAAGTAACTTACGCCCCAAGATATTATGAGGTTCCTGTTACTAGGCAGCTCTATGGGTTTTATTTATCCCCCCAAGGATACCTTCGGAACTGGAGACAGGAATGGTCTAAATTGAATTCCAATAAGTCCGCATCCTCGCAAGGCGACGAAGAGGAAATGAAAAAAAATGCGATGGCATTTGCTCAATCATGGAATCTGATTCTTCCCAATGATCTAATGCCTAAAACTCAGTTGCTAGAGTTAAGCCCAGCGGCCAAAAAAATTAACAGAGAGCATTGGATTTCCCGTGTTAGCGAACCAGATAAAGCTCCTTAGATTCTTTTTGTGCAAATAATTTTTGCGCGTCCATTAGTCGGAGAAAAATTGAGGTTTCAAAACTCCTGACCCCCTCCCCCCCTATGCCACCCAAAAAAGCTCCCCAGGCAAAAGCGAAGAAGAATGTGAAGAAGATTGTGAAGGATGCCGTGGCGGAGACGCTCGCGGGCATCAAGCCCGAATCCCTCCGGTCATGGGAGCAACTTTGGGCGGATGCGCAAGAAATTCCCCACCAGTCACAAATGCCCCCGATCGCAAACAAATCGAGAACAGGTTAAAATGCTCCACTACAATGATAAGACATGGTTGGCGAGCCTCCGGTGGGGAATTTTTTTATGGGTAGTCGGGAAACAGGGCAAAAGCACTATTTCGGCAAGGCAACTAAAAGCAAAAGGTTGCCACATGACCTCTGATAATACCTAGAATGAATAGTCCCTCTACAGCCCCCCGAAAACCGGAGGTGGTGGGGAAAAGTTTTAGCCTTCCTTTTCAATTTCCGATCCCGCTGGCTGCACTGGTTCAAAGGCGAAGTCCCCCTCGATGCTCGGCTTGGGGATGCTATTGATCAGCTCCTCGAATGATAGTGAGTTGATCTTGTTGTGAATGGAAATGGAGAGTTCGGCAACATGAGCTTCCCTCGCCAACTTGTCGGCGGAAATGCCGGCGATCAGAGCCAGCTCACTAGGTTTGAGCCTGTCGGAAGACTCTCGGTCGGCGAGGCGCTCCCGTAGCAAATCGCAGGAGAGGCGGCGGATTTCACTCCAGCCGGCCTTTGCGATGGCGGCGTCCTTGTCGCGGGTCTCCGGGTGGTTGTCGATGATTCGGTTCACAACAAGCGCCCCGCAGCCTACGGCCTTGGAGATTCGATGGACGGATACACCCGCAAGTCGCATCTCAACGACGAGCTGCACTAAGCGAGCGTGTCGGTCACTGAGGTCTGTAAAGCTCATCACCTCGGCATCGGCGGCAGCAAGGTTGTTGGCCTCATCAAGGGCGACGAGGGCGAGCGGCTCTGGCCCGCAGGGGCGGCGCACAGCCTCGTCAGCGATGCGTTGCTGGCGCCACTGCACAGCGGCATCGAAGTCGGCGGGGCATCCATCTGCGAACCAGCTGTAGACACTTCGGCGGCAGACTTGGAATTCTGCCATGAGTTGGCGGGCGATTTGATTTTTGGAGGGAGGTTTAGTTTTCATGGGTATGGGTTATGAGGAATTTGAAATCGACCAGGCGAAGTCCGGCGTGACGAGCCGCTGCAAAAAATGTGCAGGCGGCGTCCTTCCATTCGGCTTGCGGGGCGCCTTCGAGCAAGGCGCGGTCTGCGTTTTTTAGCATGACTAGGCGGGCAGCAAAGTCGGTGTTGAGGTCGAGGCGGGGGGGGGTTCTGGGGTGGGTCATAATTCTGGAAAGGCTGAAAATTAGACGAGGCAGACATGACCGACATGATCGACATGATGTTCCGGCTCCATAGGTAAAAGGGTCTTTTCTATAAGAGTTGAAGTATCATGCTTATCATGTCGGTCATGTTCGGCTCTGAGGCAGTAACGGCGCTGATGCCCCTTCCCGAGGCTGGTGAAATATCCTGACTCTGTGACTCTTCTGCCGACATAGCGTCCCAGCACCGTTGAAATAGTCTTTTTACTTCTCCTCGAAAGGCCACCATCGGAATCCCTGTCGGTGGTGAGATGCTCAAAGAGCCCCAACTCCTCGATCATAATAGTGAGCTGTTCGAATTCGTAGCGCCTGCTGGGTTCCATCGCAGCAGCGAGGGCTGCAAAGTCGGCGGTGTCCGTGTCCCCCATGCCCTCGATCTGTGCTGGTGCTGTCGGACAGCCCCACCCAGCAAACTCAACCATCCCGCCGATAGTCTCACACCATTCGGGAAAGCTCGTGTTCATCCGGCTGGCTGGCGGGCGTCCGGCAAGGTTCCAAGCTGTGACAATACCCCACAAAGCCGAAAGAATTCTTGGGCGCATGGCGGTGATGGTTGCGGGCGTGAGGCGGCGGCGGAATGATCGATCTTCGGCGCGGAGTTCCCGCATGAAGAGTTCTACGATCAAGGCGCGGCGACGAAGGTCAGGTGTGAAGGTCAGCCCGTTGCCTGTGATCAGGATCGTTGCGCCTGCTTCCCCTGTGAATTCGCGGGAGCCTCCAAGGATGCGCCCGCCGAATGTGGCGCTGGTAGTGTAGCCCTCGAAGGATGGCGAGTTGAGATGGCCCTTGAGATTGTCCAGCAAGACAAGCCTGCGTCCGCTTATGACGAGCGAGAGGAGTTTTTTCTGCCACTCTGTTTCATCCCGTGGTGCGGCCTCGGCTGGCGTGTCTGCGTAGGGTGTCCCGGCAAGCTGTGCAAGCGTGGTCTTTCCTGATCCCTCGGCATTAGCGCTGTAAATGAATACCGGCTTTGTTGATCTGGATGGAAGCAACCCGCCGGCAAAAGTGGTGAGCATCGCGGCGATAGCCACGGCCTTGCTGCGTCCGCCATCGTCCGCCCACGGGAACTCAGCAAGTAGGTTTTCAATTTCAGCCTTCGCATTGGTGAATGGCATGACCTCGATCTGAAACCCCGGATCGCTGGTGAATGTCCCGCTGGCGTGGTCGAGTCCAAGGGGGAGGAGTTCGATTCTTCCGGCATTGCGGAGCCAAGGCATCGGGCAAGGATGAAATCGCTCCACCTGTGGGAGTTGGTCGAGAAACTGAGGCGAGACAAGCACGGCGTCGGCGGTTTCCTTCGCCATCGTTTTCACGATTTTGATTTCCCCGCTTTTCTCAGAGTATGATTTTTTAAAAGGGACAACTTGAGCCTCAACCCAAGTGCGGAGCCATCCTGCCTCGGCCAACTTTAGGCGTTGCCCTTCGTGGTCGAGAGTGAAAGCGGCCCCTTTGCGGTTAAAAATACCATGCCCATTGAGAAGTTCGCCAAGCTCATCGGCGAAGTCTGAAATGAGTCGGCCATCACCCGGCAGGAGCAGCGCGGGCTTCCCGTTGATTGTCTCGATGTTGCGTGGAGCCACTGCGATCTCCTCTGCTGAAAAATCGGTTGCCAGTATCATTTGGTGATCGTCTCCGGGTTGAAGAAAAGGATGTGCTGGCGCTTCCCCGTGTCCCGAGTGCCCCCTGGCAATCTGGTGAACTGCGAGCGGAGCCAAAGCCCCCGGTCGGCGCCAAGGGTGCAAGCACGGCGGAAGAAAGGGACAAGCTGTTCATCGCTCTTGCCGTCCACGAAAAACCAGCCGTGCAGGGATTTCCCCCCCGAATCGACAACCAGGGTTAGCGGTGCGCGTTCGGCGAGGTGTAGTAGAACGGCGGCTTGTTGGTCTTTTGAGGTTCCATCCCCTTCGATGACAAGAAAACGGCGCGGCCCTGTGGCTTCGAGGGTATGTTGTGACTCTTTGCCTTCTTTAGTCCGCCCCCATTTCGAGACCATCGGGGAAGGCACAATCTGTTCGAGTGCATCGGCGCCGGCATTGAATTGGCTGAGGTGCATTGTGAAAAAGTTGAATTTCGAGCCAGCGCAAAGAAGCGGATCACCGGGGAATAGGCGTTCAAGAATTTCAGCGGTGCGAGGCCGCTCACCATTGAAACGGATTGGCGAGGCTTCCCAAAGGTCGGGAACGCCAAGCCCGGAGGCGGCAACGGCCTCGATCTGCTCGGCGTTGGCCACTGGCCACTTGGCGGGAGCCAGCCAGTTTCGCCTTGAGTGCCAGATGACGCGCTGGGCATCGAATGCCTTTCTCACAGCTTCCTCGATCTCGTTTCGAGAATTCGGGCCTCGGGTCATGCCAGCTTCGAGTTCTTGTGCGGCGGCGTCTGGCGTTAGCCCTGCCTTGCGGCACGCCCAAGCGGCTTCCATTAGCCAGCGGTGAACTCCTTCCCCCGCTGCAGGGCACTGCGGAAGGTTGCCGAGTGTGTCTGGGGGAGTCATCGAAAAGTCATCCGTTCGATTGCGATGTCGAGGCGATCAAGCTGGGCTGCCGTGAACCAGAATAAGTTTCCGAGCCACGAGTTAAGCAACCGAGCCGTTTTGTAAAAAATTATGAGGGGAATTTTTTTCACAGTGTGAAGAGATTTTTATCGGGCTCGGGAGTTCAGGATTGTTTCAAGATCATGGCGCCGGACGCGGTAGCACCGCGCCGAGATTCTTATGTGCGGAATTTGCCCCGTGCGGCATTTCTGCCAGAATGCGCTCTTGGAGAGCCCAAGATAAGACGCTCCTTCTTGGCACGACATCAAGGGCGATGCCCCGTGATTTTGTATTTTAGGATTTGGTTGAGTAAACATAGTTTTAAAAGTCTCAAGTAGGCATCAGCAACCATTGCTTGGCCTCGTGAGTTGCCTCTAATTTAAGTATGGGGGTGGGCTGTCAAGGGGGGGCAGAATCCGCGAGGTTACGGCATCACCACCCCTCGCTAAAGAGCATCCAGAGCGGATTTCAGGTCGGAGAACGAAATTTTATCTGGCAACACTCTTCACTGCGAAAAAAACTACGCCGCAAAAGAAACAACCTTCTCGGAAGAAGCGTCCGGCGTGATGTCGAACCAAGCTTTTCCCTCTTCTTCGGTCACAAGTTCGCGGTAGTTGGTGAAAAGTTTGCGCGGGCTGTTGCCCATTTCGAGCGCCACGGCATCGGCTGATTTTTGGGTGGCGAGTCGGTAGGATGCGAACGAGTGGCGGAATCCGTTGCGTTGTGGCTTCACCTTGGCGGCAACGGCGGCGGCGGTAAATGCGCGGGTGAGGTTGTCGAGGTTGTGATAGTCTGGAGCTACACGGCCTTCGGCCTTCGCATGGTCGGCAAGCCATAGCTTCAATTCTGCGGTGAGCGGTGCAAGGCGGCGGGTGGCTGTTTTCGCCTTTTCAGGCGCGACGACGATATGCCCCCGGTCAAGTTTGATGTCTTGCCAATCAAGGCGGAAAATCTCTGCGCTGCGGAGTCCTGCAAAGGCGGCGATGGCAATTGCCGGGATGAATCGCTGTTGTGCCGTGGTCAGGATTTTTTCGATTTCCTCCGGCGTGTAGATTCCAATCTTGGCGGGCTTCGCTTTCGTTTTCTTCACCTGCTCGGCGGCGTGTTTCTGGTCTTTCGGCAAGAATCCGTTTTCCCGTGCGAAGCTGAACAAGGTCGCCACGGAACAACGGATGTTGTTTGCATTGCGCTGTCCCCCCGGAAGTTTGCTGATCCATTGCTGGATGTCCTCGGCTTGGATGGATGAAATGTGGCAACGAAAGGCGGAAGCGAAGCGTTTCAGTTTTCGTTCGATGTCGTTCACATAGTAAATCGAAAGCCCTTCTCGGCTCTTGGCATCAACAAACTTCTGAACCAAGTCGGCAACATTGATCTCGGTCGTTTTCGTTTTTGACCGCTCGCGGATGTAAAGCGAAACGGCATCCATCAAGGCATCGGCGTTGCCGAGTGCCTGCTTGGCCTTTGACCACTCGGCAACGGCTTGAATCAAGGAGGTGTCTGGATGCTGGCGAAGCAAGCCAACGGCGGCGTTGTAGTTGGCTGTTTCCTGCGGGCTGAGTGCAGATATGTGTCCCGTCCCCTCGGAGAGTTGGCGGATTGCGCTGCGGGCTTCGTCCTTTGCTTTTTCGAGGCCGGCAAAGCGTTTTTGTATCCGCTTCCCGGCTTGGTAATAGCTGAAAATATAATTCTCATACCCCCCCGAGTTGCCGCGATAAATCGGGATGTTCATGTCGCGATATTTGACGATTTCAACCGGGCTTTTTTTTGATGCCTTGGATTCGGTTTTTTTGGTCGCCTTGGATGGAGTTTTCACAGGCGTTCTTGTGATAAATCTGTGATAAATCGTCAATCTTCATTTTTTTGTCATATGAGCATTGGATTTGTTGAAAGATTCGATTCCCTTCACCCGCTCTCTTTTTTTCTCCCCAGCTTTTACCTTCGCGAACCTCATAAATAATGGCTCTGCGAGCTTCAGGTTGTAAATCTCAGAGTTTATATAAATGCACAGATCTTGGATTAAGTTTGTCACGAATTGTCACGAAAAATTCGCTATAGTTATGAGGATTTGTCTATGATGCGCCGCTTGCCAATCGTGAATCGAATGGGCAAGGGTAGGCGAGGTGATGCGATGGCTTTTTTGCTAGTGCGAGTGAACGCATGCCCCCCAGGGAACTGACGCTCATCGTGGGGTGGACCACCGGAGCGGGAGGTGCACTCGGCATGGTGCTTCGTAAAGGTGATGATGGAATCTTGGCGGAGGGCGTGAATTGCTCGATGTGGTGCTGGCGGGCGTTTTGCATCTGTCACGATGCGAATCGTGATCCGCCACTTCTCATGTTCGGACTAATCAACTGCACTGAGAATAATGAGAAGACATCTTGTATCCAGACAGTCGCGGCGCGACGCTACAGCTATGTCTCGAACTTGGGCAAAAATCGAAGCTGAAGCCAAGTCGAATTCTTATTAGCAGAGTTTTAGCACCCGCAGCAACGAAAGTTATAGTTAAACTTTGGGTGACAGGAATCCCTGCCACCCTATTTTTATTTTGAGGAGCCGATGCAGTATGTCTCTTTTGCATGAATACCTTGCAATTTAACCGCGCCTCCATTTTCCGTTTGAACGGAGAAAATAGGGGCGTTGCTTGTATATGTTTCTGCTTATGTTGTATTTATGTATTTTATTTTATTTTACTTCTACTTGTTTTTATCTTTTTTTATCTGCCTTTCAAGAACTTGCATTGTTTTAGTGACTAGAATAAATATAGCTGGCTGGGGAAGATTTCAAAGCTTGGCTCGATCGCGCATGATGTGGCTCATGTGATTGATCTGCTGCCGACGGTGCTGGACGCTGCCGGCCTGGCGTATCCGAAAACATTTCAGGGCCGCGAAGTGTTGCCTTCCGATGGCATAAGCCTACAACCTCTCCTCACGGGTGCAGCACCGCAGAAGCACGACTTCCTCTTCTGGGAGCTTTCCGGAAAGCGGGCGGTGCGCCAAGGTGACTGGAAACTGGTGTATCCGGTCGGCGGTCCTTGGGAGCTGTATCAAATTTCCACCGATCCAGTGGAGGCGAATGACCTCGCCGCGAAGTTCCCGGAGCGCGTCGAGCAGTTGAGCGCCCGGTGGAACGAGTGGTTCAGCACGCAACCCAAGCGCACGCAGCGCAACACCCAAGACGGCGATTCCGAAGAAACGACGCCGTTGAATGGACGCAAAAAGGTGAAATGAAACCCGCCCTCACACTCCTGCCTGCCTGCCTGCCTGCCTGCTGCTCGCGCTGGCCGCAGAAACACCCACACCGGGGTGGTGCGGTTCACTGATGCTCAAGAGGTGAAGGGGTCAACAAAACATTGCGATTTATGCAATGTTTTGTAGAGTTCGCGATATGCAACCGTTGAGGCATCTTACCCAGTCCCTCCGCACCCTCGCGGACCGGGAGCATTGTGTCTTTGCACCATCTGACTTGGCGGCAGCGGTGCCGGAGTGTGGGCAGTTGGCGGTGCTGTTGTCGCGGGCCACAAAAGCCGGGCTGCTGAAGCGGGTTTGTCGGGGCATTTATTTTTACCCCGTGCCGGACTATCCGGCGGGGCATCTCCTTTTCCATGCTGCCGCACGCCTGCGGGCAGCTGAGTTCAATTACATCAGCCTCGAGACCACTCTCAGCGATGCGGGAGTCATCTCGCAGGTGCCGATGAACTGGATCAGCCTCATGACCTCCGGCCGCAGCCATGTGGTGGATTGCGGAGACTACGGCCACATCGAGTTCGTGCACACGGCCCAGCGTCCTGACGATATAAGCGACGCGCTGTCCTATGACCCGGAGCGCCATCTCTGGAGAGCATCTGTGCGGCAGGCTCTACGCGACATGAAGGCCACGCGGCGCAGTATGGACCTCGTGGATAAGGAGGCAGCGCATGAGTTTGTTTGACCAACTCGTGAACGAAGCGCTTCGTTCACGCGCGGAACTCACCTCGCTGCGGCCCGTGGTGGAAAAGGAGCTGTTGCATCACGACATCCTCCGCGAGATGAGCGAGGCGGCCTTGCTTGCGGACCTCACATTTATCGGCGGGACCTGTCTGCGAGCCTGCTACGGTTCCTCACGACTCAGCGAGGACCTGGACTTCACTGGCGGCAGTGACTTCCAGCGGAGCGATCTGGCCGAACTCGCTCGCGTGCTCGTCGATCGGCTCCAAATCCGCTACGACCTGCCCGTGAGCGTCAGCGAGCCTGTCAAAACCGGCGGCCAAGTCTCCACCTGGAAGCTCACCATCGAGACCCGCCCTGGCCAGAAGCATCTGCCTGCGCAACGCATCCACCTCGACATCTGCGCCATCCCCAGCCACGACCCTCGTCCGATGATGCTGCGCAATCTCTACGGCATCGATCTCGGCACCTCGGGCCTCATTCTTCAAGCGCAGAGCCGTGAGGAAATCCTGGCCGACAAAGTCATCGCGCTCGCCTTCCGCGAGAACCGCCTCAAAAACCGCGACCTTTGGGACATCTCTTGGCTCAGCCAGCAAGGCATCGACCTCCCGACCCGGCTCATCCCGTTAAAAATCCGCGATCACCAGCGCGATGATGCCGAGTTCGTCGCCTTGCTCCAAGAACGTATCGACGCCATCAAAACCCGGCCCGATATGCGAGAGGACTTCGTAAAGGAAATGCGCCGCTTCCTGCCCGCCGCAACCGTCCGTGACACGATCGAAAAGGAACTGTATTGGGCCTACCTCACTCAGGTTGTGGATGACCTCGCTCGGAAGGCCATGTCGGTCTTGAAAAAGGGAAAGTAATCGCAGCCCAGGAAGTTCACTCTAAAATGCCAGAGCAATGGGGCAGGCGATGAGTTCAATTGAGCATCCTATAAAATGAGGACCACAGAGTATTTGCGCTGCAACGGCATTTTCCTCATTGTATCCTTTGGAGGTGTGTAACCACGCGCCTCCAACCTCCAACCCACCAAAAACTACCTTATGAAATACCTCGCAATCATCACCATGGGCCTTGCACTTGCTATGCCTCTGCAGGCAGAAGAAGCCGCAGAAGCGCCTAAGAAGCCGGATCCCGAAAAAATCTTCACCAAAAAAGATAAAGATGCAGACGGATTCCTTTCCAAGGAAGAGTTCACTGCCGGAGCCAAAGATGCAACCAAGGCCGAAGCCGCTTTTAGCAAGAAAGACAAGGATTCTGACGGAAAGATCTCCAAGGAGGAGTTCGTGGCTGCCCCCGACAAGGGAAAAAAGGCAGCAGAATAATCTGCCCTGCTTTTCATGGATTCCATCCACCCATGCGGCGTCATCCCCCGCATGGGATTGGCTGGTTCTGATACCAAAAGCTGCATGCTTTTGGACTCCTGCTGCAGCGGCGGTCTGCGGCCGCCGATGGATAACGACTCCGGCACCCATAGAGACGTCGCTATAGGTAAAACCGGATAGTTAAAATTTAAAATCTCACAACCATTGTTCTGAGGGCGGATTTGTTATGAGCTAAATGGGGCGGCGGGAAGAATCCCAAGTTTAAAAGCCTTGGCAATAGCGGCGGGAGCATTGGTGGCGTTTAGTTTTTCGTAGATATGCCCTACATGGGTCACTACTGTGGAGACACTGATTTGCAGGGTATCGGCGATTTCTTTTTTGACTCGGCCATCTGCAAGCATGGTGAGCACTTCCAACTCTCTCTGCGTGAGGAGTTGAACGACTTGGCTCGCTGGTAAATTTGTTTTCAGCGTTTTAAGGACAAGCATGGCCAACTTCGTATCGAGCGAGGCCCCACCTTGCATGACGATGCGCACTCCTTCTGCAATCTGCGCAACTGTGGATGATTTCAGAAGGTAACCCGATGCCCCGAGCATGATGGCTTGCAGCACATCGTTATCTCGGTCGGACTGACTCAGGACGATGATGCGCGCGTCTGGCATTTCGACGCTCAAGAGGGGGATCGCCTGCAAGCCGCTCATGCCGGGGAGGTGCAAATCGAGAATAATGATATCAGGCACCTCGTGCACCTCACCATGCTTCAAGCAGCGCAAGGCTCTCTCGGCCGTGCCGAATTGGGCTATCACTTTTATGTCGGATTCCTTATTCAAGGCAAAGGCAACAATTTCCCGAAATTCTGGATGATCTTCGACTAACATGATGCGGGTTTTGCGTTTCATAGAATGGGATTTACGGCCAAAGTCTCCACTTTCGGAATTTGAGATGGAGTTGGATGCAGGTTCCGCCCTCGGGGCGGTTTGTGACGGTGACTTCGGCCCTCAGGAGTTTTGCGCGACGCTTGATAGACTTTGGAGTTGTGGGTTCCTTGGAAATTTCCAATCCCCGGCCGTTGTCGCAGATTTTCAGTTGGATGCTCTTGGCGTCGGCCACCAATTCCGTCGTGTATTGAGTCGCGCCAGAGTGGCGGCTGATATTGACCAAGCACTCTTTGTAAAACAAAAACAGGTCGGCGCGGGTGCGTGGATGCAGCGTCCTGAGGTGCTCTTCTCCTACGATGGAAATTTTATGCTCAAGCCTCGCCATGATCCGGTTGGAGGCACGCTGCATGTCGGCGAGGAGGTCTGTGTAGAGGCCTTTGGCTGATAACATGTCGCTGCAATGCCGCACGGCCACGCCGGAGCGCTCTGTCTCCGAGCGGATTCTTCGATAGAGCGTCTGCATTTCGTCCGGGGAATTTGTGGCATCCGCGGCGAGATCGCTTAACAAACCGATTGTGTGCAGATTGGCTCCCAGCTCGTCGTGCAGGTCTGCAGCCAAGCGTTCCTGAATGCTGGCGACTTGGCGCATCCGTCTCATGCGCTCCAAAAAGATGATGGAAACGATGCCCGTGGCAAGCAGCACGGCTACCCAGCCCAGTAGATGCAGGTTCGCCTTCTGGCGTAGGTGGCGAATATCAAGTTCTTTGGTGATTTCGATGCGTTCTTTCTCCAAATCATGGCGGCGCGCCAGCTCGCCCATCCACTTCTTTGTAGGAAGAATCTTGCCGTAGAGGTTGTGACCATCCGTCAGCGCGGCAAGCGATCTCACGGGAGTATTCAGCGGAAAATTCATTTGCGCCGGGATACCGAGTGCCACATTGCGCCCTTTGGAAAACAGTTCGATTTCCGCAGCTCCAAACTGAGGTCCCTTGATCGACTCAAGGGTGTTGATGAACGGCTCGACTGCAACCAGGCGGACGTAGCGACAAGTCTTGACAGGAAATCGGAGCGTGATGATCGGGCCAACCTCATAAACCGAACCCATCTGGTATTCGACCAGTTGCACCGCATCCGAGAAATCCGCTTCGTTTGCTCCTTCCAAGACGAAGCGGCGGGGGACTCCGAACCCATCGGCCGTGGATTGGGGAACCAAATCGCTAATATCGATGGCGTGATAGTGGATCCGCTCCAGTGGTAGGCTTTCACCGAGATCGAGGGTGATGACGGATTTTTCACTAATGCCGGGCTTACTGAGGTATGCCAGACTTTGCTCGCCCTCGGCCGCATCCATCAGATAAGGCAAGAAGCCGTCAACCAAGTGTTTCAGATTCCATCCAAGGCTGTTACTTAAAGGGTTAGATGAGGTTTGGACGGGTCTCCGAAGAGCGACATTCTCCTCACCGCTGAAAACGAGCACCTCAGCCAGTTGCAAGAGATACCTTCCATCCCACGCGCGGGGTGACAAGACCGCAGACTCCACCCGCACCCAAGAGGCATTGATGCCGGGGAATGATACCACGAGCGGGGCGATCCGTGGCAGCAGGTGGGCGGCGGCTCCATAGCTTGCCACCACGGTGCCAACCGGATCACTGGCGGTGCCGACAACGATTCGGAATTCACTCGGAAAACCATCGGCGCGGAATCCGGTCTTGCTGTCGCGCCAGAGGACCGGAACCAAGACGATCTGATCGATGGTCCTTTCGTGGTCGAGATCGATTTGAATCCATTCACTCTCGGTCGCAACCGAGTGATCTTGTGACCGGTAACCCACCGCGCCGACGCCCGTGCGCAGACTATAGGAGGCAAGTTGGCTAAGCTCCAGATCCGTAGCCGTGAGGCGCTGCTCCAGTTCGCTCAACGAAAGATTTCCGATGGGCACATGGGGCTTGGCTGGTTGGATCGCCCCCTGAACGAAACCTGTCAGAAGAACCGCCGCACACATGATAACCAGGGATTTCAATTGAGTCGTAATCGCCATTTTCGGATGCCTTAGCTTCGGGATTGCGGGTCCTGCGTCAATCATTCTGGATTGATTCACTCGGGAATCGTGGTGGCTGTGGGATCCATACGCTTCATATCGGTCTCGGTCGGGCCGCCGCCAAATTTTTTCCAATACATTGCTTTGAACGGATTGATCGACGGACCGATGGCGGTCTCGTTGACGAGGTCAGGCTGCACGTCGGCCCACCATTGCTCATAGGTGGCTCGGAGCGAGGCCACCACATCGGGATGATCTGCGATGACGTTGGTTGTTTCACCGGGGTCAGCCTTGAGATCGTAGAGTTCCGTATTGTTGACGAGGGTGAAGCGCGAGTTTTGGATCGCGCACTCCTTGTATT
>Ga0214921_10000942_pt1 | contig 51080 bp, 36 predicted proteins | sample LL1505_MetaG_FD_177992 | JGI IMG/M metagenome (GOLD analysis project Ga0214921, IMG submission 177992) | Freshwater microbial communities from Lake Lanier, Atlanta, Georgia, United States - LL-1505 | ecosystem: Environmental > Aquatic > Freshwater > Lake | place: USA: Georgia | collected... | reverse complement strand
GGATGCTTTTCGTGCATCACTCGTATTAGATATATCGGATCTAATAAAACCGGAACAGTTTAACGACTTGTTCAGGTCGAACAGGACAAAATCTGGACTTGCCCTACACGCCCCCCAATAACTGACCAACCAGCCAATTACCAGTCTTGAAGATTTTCTACCTTCCGACTATCAATAACTTTATTTGGCAGTGTTATGAAACTGGATGCTTTTCGTGCATCACTCGTATTAGATATATCGGATCTAATAAAACCGGAACAGTTTAACGACTTGTTCAGGTCGAACAGGACAAAATCTGGACTTGCCCTACACGCCCCCCAATAACTGACCAACCAGCCAATTACCAGTCTTGAAGATTTCTACCTTCCGAATATCAATAACTTTTTGGCAGTGTTATGAAACTGGATGCTTTTCGCGCATCACTCGTATTAGATATAACGAATCTAATAAAACCGGAACAGTTTAACGACTTGTTCAGGTAAAGACCTGTTTAACGACACTTGTCTAAGTCGAGCGGATGCTTTTCGTGCATCAGTCGTATTAGATATATCGAATCTAATAAATACGGAACAGTTTAACGACTTGTCCAGGTCGAGAACAGTTTAATGACTTGTTCAGGTCTAGAACAGTTTAACGACTTGTTCAGGTCGAGTAGGACAAAATCTGGACTTGCCCAACACACCCCCCGATAATTAGAAACCCATCTAATTGTCAGTCTTGAAGATTTCTACCTTCCGAATATCATAACTTTTATAGGTAGTGTTATGAAACTAGACTACAGTATATTAACTGCAGTGCTTATAATAAAAAAATAAAGGGGTTCCTAGAGATTTACTTTTTTCAATTTTTTTTAATATTATACATATATATATATATATATATATGTCTTATTTAGTCTTTTTAACATATTTTTTCTTTGGTTTTACTTCTATATTAGTCTATATATTATCTTTATTGATATTATATTGTTTATCTTGTTTATCTTGGTTTTTATCTTCTTCATATTGTATTTCATTTAGAGCGGTGTGCATTTTAAATGCCATTTTCAGCAAAAAAAAATTACTCCGCCTTACTCACTGTTAAGGAATAATCTCCATTGTAATAATAATTTTTAGAAATATCCTCTTGTATCTGCATTATTTTAATTTAATTAATAATATTTAATCTATTAATTTAATGATAATATAAAGATGTTTATATTATTATTATTATTTAGTTTATATAATATTCAATTTTTTATTGTTCAAATTCTAAAATATAGGTATTTATATTATCTAATATTTCTTTTTGTTTATTATTTATAATTATATTATCTATTTCTTTTTCAATATATTCTTTTTCTGCATGAAAATATTTACCTTTAGATATTTTATCACTAATATTATCCAATATTTTTTTATATTCGCTTATTTCTTTACTTATAATATCATATTGTTCTTTAGAAATATTATGATTATCATTATACAAATTTATTTTAGTATTTAATGCATCATATTTTTCTTTATAATATACATATATATCATATACATCATTTATGATTGAAATTATTTCCAATGATATATCTAATATAGATTTTGGAAATTTATCAAGTTCTTGTTTATATATATCTTTATGAATATTCATTAAGTTTATGATATAATTTATTTCATTATCATATTCGAGATATATTTTTAAACATGTTTCTAAATTTTTTTTCATGAGTATATTTCTATTAATATTTTTATTTTTTAATGTTTCTTTAATATTTTGAATAATTGAAAGAGTATTTTTTGTAAAATCTTCAATATTATCTTCTTTGATATCAAATCTTAATAATGCAAAAGAATCTGCATTTAGATTTCGTCCATTATCTGTATTTGTACTAATTGTTAATACAGGAAATAAATCACCATAAATCAATTCAGGTATTAAGCGAGCAATTGGACCAATAGAACGATTAGTATATGTTTTTGGATTAGTATTATAATATAACATATCTTTAATTGTATTATATATTGGATTTGATATTATAATTGGTAACTTTCCATTAACAAATAAAACAGAATTGCCATAAGAATCTTGATGACCTCGTATAATATAATTAATATTATTATGTGTTAAGAAATTTATCGTTCCTTGAATACTATATTCCTTGATATTTCCTCCTCTACTTGATGGTCCATATAATATTGTATTTGTTGCATCTTGTAATCCAAAATCCGACCATCTAATATCCTGTGCATATGTAGCATCATTTATAAATGTAAAAATATTATCAGGTATTATTATATTAGGGAATCCTCCATGACAACACCAATATTTATATTTATTTTGATTATTAATAATTACAGCTGATGGTAATGCACAAAATAATAAATTTAATTTTACTATAAATTCTGAAAATAAAGATTTTACATGTATTTTTTTAGATATTTCATTTCCAGCAGTTGGTGTATGAAATATATCATCTAAAAAATTAAGTAAGTATTGATCATAATTTTCATGATTACCTCTATTAAATATGATTTTTTGATTTTCTGGATCACTATTATTTACTACCATTAATTTAAATATAACATTTAATATATCTAATGCATACATTCCTCTATCCAAGATATCACCAAGAAAAATAATTTTATAAGGATCATTTATTTTAAATGAATCAAGATTTAATATTCCATATCTATGTAATCTACATAATAATCTGAAAAATGTATGGAAACTTCCATGAAAATCACCAAATAAAATAATTTTTGTATCATCATTTATTTTTAATTGTTGTATAATTGCAGTATTATTTGCAAATTCACATATATCTAAAATATCAGATTCATCAAATGTTGATTTATTTATCATATCGAATAATGGTTTTAATGTTGGATTCATAAAATGTTCAAGTAGATCATATTGTGCTTCTAATATATCTGATAAATTTTTCATAACTTTTTTTATAGAATCATCGTCTAATTTTTCAGTATTAACATCTTTTGCTAAAAATAATTTATAATTACCATATAAATTATCTATATCATAATAAGATTTTACTTCTAATTTACCACCAATTTTGCCACCAATTTTGCCACCAACATTAAAAATTGGATCACATGTTGACCGTGTTGTATCTTCTTCTAAATTCTGTTGATAACCATCAACGGTAATTCTTTTACAGTTGTCTAGAGGAGAATCATCTATATCACTAAATTTAAATACTTGATTTTTTGTATCTTGACTTTTCATTCTATCAGTTGGTTCATATTTATGAATTTGATATTCATACAATTCAATTATTGGTATATTCATATAAATTATATTTATATTATATTATATTATATTATAATATTTTATGAATTGTATTTTTTTCAGGAAAGGTTATATAACAATTTTTAAGATATAATAAATATTTTTTATTTTTTATAATATCTTTTATATGTGATACACTATCATCATAAAAATCTCTAATTTTTAAATTATGTATAGTATTAACTTTTACACCACCCATATCACCTGTACAAATTATATTTTCATCTGGAATTATATCTTTCAAATTATATAAATTCAAAGTTTTTTTTATTATATTTTTATGTATATTTAATCTTGAAGTAATAATATAAATATTATAATTATTATTATTATAAATTTTTATTAATTCTATTATCTCTGTAAATTTATTTTTTGGAATATCATCAAATGATATATTTGGATGACGTTGACCATGAACATCAGGTAATCCAACATCTTTATGTATAACTCCATCAAAATCAAAACCAACATTTTTATTCATATAAAATAAAATATATAATAAATTTTTTTCCTCTTCTTAGTAATATACTTTATGTCGAGTCGTACTTTAAACTTTATTGATAGAATACGAAGTAAATCTTTTGATAAAGCTATAATTACAGGTAATAATCTTGCAAGTTATCATATTATAGATAATTTTGATAATATCACAGAAGATGAATGTCTTAAAATTGACAGTAAAAATAAAGAAATTTATAAAAAAAATATTGATTTATATGAAAATATAACAAAACAAATAGAAAATAAAAATGCAATGTTTAAAATTGATTCACCTCCATTACCACCACCTGAACCAAATAATTATGATAGATTTATTTCCCATAGGATACGTTGTGTATCACGTAATGTAAAATATCAATCGTATGCTGTAAATTATTTGTTAAATAAAGGATATAAACTTATTTTTGAACAATCAGCGACAAAAATAGAAACTGAATTTGAACCGTTTGAAGCAATTGATTTTTGTGAAAAATTAGAAAATATGTCAATAGATCAAATATTAAAAAAAGAAATTCAAGGTGTTACAATTTCTCCAAATATGTATAATAATAATAATAATAATAATAATAATAATAATAATACAAAATCAATGAATGTAAATATAACAAATTCTATGCCACCTAGATATTATCCTGTATATCCATCAGAATATCCATATTATACACAATCTACATCAAATATACACAATACACCAAATATACAAAATACATCAAATATACAAAATACACCAAATATACAAAATACACCAATGTCAATGTCTGCACCATCCTTTATAAATACATTTTATCCCCCACCTGCACCAACGCCTACTCCCGCATCTGCATCATTCGCACAACCACAAAAACAAATAATTAATGCCCCACCAGCATCACATTATCTTCATCGTGATTAATATTATATTATTTATAATAAGAATTAATTAAACTAAATAAATATAATATTTGTAAAAATTCGTCAGATTTTTCTAATAATTTTGCACTTATATTAATAATTTCTATTATTAAATTAGATTTATTTATATCATTTAAATTAGAATAAATTATTTTTTTATTAAAAAATTTTAATAATTCATTAATATTTATACTATTATTTATTACATAATGTGTCATTTCATCAATCTCATATATGGATGCAGAATTAACTTTATCCCAAAGATTATTTAATATTGATTCAGATGTAATACCACTAAATTCATCACAATCATCTGGTGTAATATTTTTTTTTATTTTTATAATATATTTAGAATTTTGTAATATCATTATTGCTTTTCTTCCATCTCCATCACTATTTTTTGCTATTTTTTCTATGCATTTTTTATTAATATTAATTTTTTCTAATATTGCTATTTTTGATAAACGATCAGACAATACATCAATCGATAATGGTTTAAATCTAAATTTAACACATCTTGAAATTATCGGTTGTATCATTTTTTCAATATAATTACATGTAAAACAAAATCTAGTAATTTTTGAAGAAGATTCTATTACTTTTCTTAATGCGGACTGCGCATCTAATGTTAGTGCATCTGCTTCATCTAATATAATTATTTTATAAGGTGGAGATGGATAATCTGGATCTGGATTTGATATTGATTCTTTTGCAAATTTTATTATTTTATCACGAACAACATTTATTCTTCTTTCATCCGATGCATTTAATTCTAAAACTCTATCAGATATTAATTTGGGTCCAAATAATTCATACGCTAATGCTAATATAGCACTAGTTTTTCCAGTTCCAGGTGGTCCATAAAATATAAAATTAGGAAAAATTCCTGTTTTTAAAGTATTTAATAATACTTTTTTAACTTCATCTTGATACATTAAACTTTCAATATGTCTTGGTCTATATTTATCAACCCAAGGTATATTATTAATATTATTCATATTATGATAATAAAATTATTTATTAAATTATAGTTAACTATTTATTAAATATAATAACTCGTTAAATTTAATAATAAATATTATTTTCAAATTTTATATGTCCGATATAAAAATGAATGATTCTATAACATCTGATGATAATAATATAGATCAATTAAATTTTGGTAATTTAAATAATCTAAGAGATTTAAATATTGATTCAGATAGTTTATCTGAAATAAATGAATTGCCACGATTAAATAAAAGTAATTTATGCTCAGAATTATCTACTGATAATTTACGATTATCATTAAATGATAATAAAATACAAAAACCCCAACAACAAGTACAACAACAAGTACAATCGCGACCACAACAAGCACAACCACGACCACAACAAGCACAACCACGACCACAACAAGTACAACAACAACGACCACAACAAGCACAACAACAACGACCACAACAACAACGACCACAACAACAACGACCACAACAAGCACAACAACAATATACAATTCAGCAAAAACCACAATTAATTGAACAAAAACATGAAGATAATAATCAAACAAAAAATGTAACATTTAATGATAATATAGAACATAAAAGTATTACACCAGAAGAACAAAATGATAAAAATACAATTGTTACTACAGAATTACCAAGTATAAAAAAAATAAAATTAGGTAAATTATTAGTTCCTCAAACAACAGCATTTTTTACTGTTATATTAATTGTTATTAGTGTTGGATTATTTTTTATAACAAAACCAAAAAAACAAGAAAAAAATAGAAAAAAAGAAGAAAGTTAACTATTTTAGATAAAGTTAACTATTTTAGATAAAGTTTTATTGTGTAGCACATTGAGGACCTTCATTATCATTATCTTGTTCTTTACGACGTCTATATTTATCTTTCATTGATTCTCTTTTATTTTCATTTACAGCTTCTATTTTATAATCATTAAAATTTATTAAATTTTGAGAAGATTTTTTAATATCTATATATGGTTCTTGTGATAATATTTTCCATATTTTTAATTTTTGTTCAGGTGATAATTTTTTATTTTCAACAAATATTTTAATTAATAGATCTCCTTTTTTAGTAGGATCATTAAAATATGTCATACCATAATTTTTCATAACAAAAATATCACCATGTTTTACAGTATCATTTAATGTAAATTTAAAAGTATTTCCATCTAAAAATGTAAAAATCTTTTCAAATCCACATAATGATTCTTCAAGAGATAATTTTACTTCAATTAAAAGATTATTTTCATTTATTTTACCTATTTCTTTGATAACTGTTCCTCTATTAAATTTTTGATGTTGTATTTCATTAATTACAACTACTACATTTGATCTGGCATTACCTCCGCGACGTTCATCAACCGGTGTTTCATTGCCTTCATTTTCAACCATAATTGGATGTCTATCAGATGTTCCACATGGAATATTTATATTTAATGTATGATTTTCAAGCATACATCTATTACCATTACATTTTTTACATTTTGGTGCTTTTGGATTTATACCTTTACCATTACAATATCTACATGTTGATTGTATCATTCCCATTGGTGTTCTATTAATAGTCATACCTTTTCCAGAACATTTATCACAATCTATAGATGTACCAGTCGCACCTTTACCATCACACTCAGAACATAATGTATATCTTTCATAATTAATTTTTTTCTTTGTTCCTGTATATATTTCTTCTAATGTTAATTTAACTTGTACTTGGATATCTGGAACATTATTATCTTGATGAAAAAAATCTCTAAACATTGAAAATGGATCAAATCCAAATGGATGTCCTCCTGCATTTGCCATATTTTCTTGTTCTTCAACACCTTCCTCTCCAAAATTATCATATGCTGATCTTTTTTGTGAATCTTTTAAAACATTAAAAGCCTCTGATATTTCATTAAATTTTTTTGTTGCTTCTTCACGATTATTTGGATTTTTATCTGGATGCCATTTTTTAGCTAATTCACGATAAGCTGTTTTAATTTCTGTATCAGATGCTGTTTTTTCTACACCTAATATATTATAAAAATCTTTCCCCATATATTTATTATATTATAAATAAATATTTATATCTTTTACATATCTTTAATTTTATATTATTTTTTTTTTGTTATTTTTATTATTTTTTGTTGTAATCCATTCAGAAGATTGAGTAATATTTTCTTTTTGTATTATTTTATCTATTTTTATACTATTTTTTAAAACATTATAACAAGATTTTATTGATTTAATTAAATGATTAATAATATCACTACGAAAATTTGTTTTAAACATAAATTCTCTAATATTTTTTTCATCAATAGCTTTATACATTATATCAATTGTTTTTGGATCTATAACATTTGCTGTCATATACATATTTTTACATTCAATCCATTTATCAATAAAATTATCTGGAATAAAATATAATATCTTATGGCTTTCTTTATTTTCATATTCTAAATATTCAATAAATTTATTCATATCACAATTATTTAAAACAAATAATTCAAATAATTTATCTTTATTATTACCTCCACTAATACGAATACCATTACAATAATCATTACCCATAATAATTGAAAAATCAACAAATTTTTGTCTATCAATAATAATATTTAGAATATTATATTTTTTACAAATATTATCTGTTTTTTTTTGTAGAAAATTAATAATAGAATTATATTCAATTACCTTAATTGTATTCGTTTTAACATCAAGATCTTTATATAATTTTTCAGCTCCAAATAATATAGGATCACTATCTTCCGAATAGATTCCTGCACAAATATTTTTATAATAATGATATATAGCTACACATTGCGAATCTGCTTCATTTATAGCTGTAACATATGTAATACCTGTAAATTTCATAAAATCTTTACAATCATTTATCATTAATGATTTAAAACAAAAACTCTTTTTAAAATTCTTTATAAAATCATCATCGTTGCTTAAATTATAATTATCGTTAGTAATTATTAATTGATTTAATATTTCTTCACATTTTTTTGAAGCATTTTCATATTTTTCTTTTCGTTTTTCAATAGTTTGTTCTTTAATATCAGGAGATTTTCCATCAAATACAGCAATAGGAAAAATATTATTATCAATAAAATTTTTTAATGTTTTTTTAAGAGCATGTAGATGTGTAGTAATTTTACCATCTAATGTTTTCATATCTTGACCACTTTTTCGAATACCAATTACATATTTATAAATATATAAATTGATATCAATAATCATAAATTTACCATAAATCGAATTAAGTGATATAGTTTCATACAGATCACTATATAAAGATTGAAAACCGTGGATTCCCATTATTGATATATTAATATTATATTGTTTTTATTATTAAATATAAAATATAAATAAATTCAATTTTTTTATAATAGTTAATTATAATAGTTAATTATAATAGTTAATTATAATAGTTAATTATATTATAAATCTAACATACATAAAATCAAATCATTAAATTCTAAATTATTAATCGAAAATATCAATTTATTATCTTGTATAAATATATCTGATTCAATATAAATCATATTATCTTTAATTTCTATTTTTGTATTATATATCATATTTCCATTAAATATTATTGTATTATTATATTTACCATTAATAATTTTATTACTTTTAAAATTATATTCTTTTTTACATTCTTTTATATAATCATTTTTATCAATGATATATGAATTTTTAGATAATTTCGTATTATTTTTATTTATATTAAATTTATCAATAAATTCTATATTAAAAGATCCACTTTCTCCAGATTTTATATTTGTTGTTTTTATCATTTTTTTATGAATAGATTTTATTATAATTTTATATGTATTATTATTTGTAACAAAATAAACTTCATCGTTATCTTTAAATTCATTGTTTATTTGTAATCCAGATACTATTATTCCTTTTTCTGGAATATTATAATAATCTATTATTCTAAATAATCCATAATTTTTATTAAGTTTATCTTTATAAAAGTTTGAGATATTAAATAATATATCATTAAAATAATTTTTGTCATAATTTCTAATTAATTCTGAATTTACAAATTGATATTTAATATTATAAAATTGACAAAAATCTGAATAAAATTTTAAATCTGGTTTATTAATCTTATCAAGTATATCATTATAACATATTATAATATAATCTGGATCTATACCTAATAAATAATTAATTATTGATTTAATATTTAATACAGGAATATCATAAATATTTATGACAATATCTGAGTTTTGTACAATATCATCCCATCCACCATATTCAGAATAATTAATTATTTTATTTTGTTTTATTCCAATAATTTCTTTTTTTATATCGGTAGTAGTTCCAGAAATCTTTTCATGAATATGTTTTAAAACATAATTTTTTATATTACTATTATAACACATTTGTGAAATCAATGTTGTTTTTCCTGATTGAGATTCACCAATTATTATTAAATTTTTTTCATTAATTTTTATATTATCTTCTTTTATTATTGTTGCATAATAGACATATGATTCATTAATCATTTTTATTTCTTCATTTTTTATTTTAACATCAGCTTTTTTTATTATATTTTTAAAAATATTAATTGAATCTATTAATTTATCAACAGATAATTCTCCAAGACTTCCATCATCATATACTCCAATTAAATATCCTGCCTTCTTTTCTCCAATCAATTCAAAACCTTCATTGATTCTCCACATCATTTGTGATATTAATTTTTTATGTCCCAATTCATTCTTTGTATCCAGACGCCATTTATATTCTATATTGCCTTCTTGATTTTCGGGATAAAATTTATTATTAGATTTATCGAATAATGTATCCATTTTATGATATAATTAACTATTTATGATATAATTAACTATTTATGATATAATTAACTATTTATGATATAATTAACTATTTATGATATAATTAACTATTTATGATATAATTAACTAGTTATGATATAATTAATCAATTTTTTCAGCAGATTAAAAGATATCAACAAATTAGAAAAGAAAAATAAATAAAAAATAAATAAAATTTATAAAAAAATCAAAAGAATATATTATAAAATAAACAATATTGATTATATTATGTTAGTAAATAAAGATAATTGCAGTACATATTATGATTTTTATCTTAAATAAATTTGTTTAATTTATTTTCAAGATCTTTATGCGTCATCATAGTAAATTTACGGAGTTTATTTGTTTTATCATTAATTTCTTTAACTGAATTATGTACTGATATTATCGATTTAATAAATTCTTTATCTGAATCTTTTAATTCAGATATTTTTGAATAATTTACTACAACATAATGAACTAATTTTTTATATCCATCATATACATTTTCACATTCTGATTGTCCCCATTCAGACCAGTATTTTGTTGTCATTAGATCACGTAATTTAGATAGACATAATTTTACAATTTTATGGGATAATATATGTGAACAAAATAATAGACCTAAAAAATTCATAAATCCTTTAAAATTATCAACACGATATTGATTATTACTATCAAGAATTTTAGTTGGATCAATAAAATCTGTAAAATAACGCTGACAATGATCCATAAATACAATTATAAATTTTATATCATTATTATTTTCTTTAATTGATAATTGTGAAAATTCTACAACAATATCTGAGTATAATTCAGATAGAGATTTCTGACCAACCGGCATTTCTACACCTTTAATTGCAGTGGCATCAGTCATTGCACGTAGTAGTAAATCAGAACTAAGTGTTACAAAATGATCTTGTTTAGTATAAGATAGATTTTTAAGAGCTTCAATAATTGTTGTATAATTTTTTTGAGTAATTTTATTAAGATTTTCAATAACTAGATTTTTAAAGATGATATCATTTGGATTTTTACCAGAATTAAAATTATCAATTACTGCTCCAACTTCTTTTAACAGTATATCACGAATTATAAAAGTACCACCATATTCATTACAAATTGGTTTAAGATTTAACGGTAACATCATATTTCTATCTTTATATTCCATAAATTTATCTAGATCATACGATACTTTAATATTAGTCATTTTATATTATAATTGTATAAGTAAATTGTTAAATAGTTATAATATTTATTAATCAATTTTTTATTATAATATGTGATTTGTTTTTTACAAATCACATATTATAATAAAAAAGTAGTATTACTTTTTGATATATTTTCCAGGCGGATAGAGAATAATAATTATACTTTTTTATTAAATTATAATGTTATAATATATGAATTTTTTAACTAATATTAAATCTAATGTAAATCAAAAATATAAATATTTAAAATATAAAAAAAAATATAATTTATTAAAAAATCAATATAATTTATTAAAAAATCAATATGGTTCTGGTTTTATTGATGTTACAAGAATTGATGATTATATTTTAATTGGTTCAGGATACAATGTAAAAGTATATATAGATAAAAAAGACCCAAGATTTGTGTATAAAATATATAAATATACAGATGAAACTGAAAAATTAGCAGAAACACAATTTGAAATACAAAAATATATTCAAGAAAATTTAGATTATAAAGATCTTAAAAAAATTGTTATACCAAAATTATATAAATATTCATTTGATCCAACAGAAAATGAAATATATTTAAAATTTGATAGAATTTTTAATATAAATGATATAGATCCTGATAAACCAGAACAGATGATAAATATTATATTATCAAATAATATTACAGAACAATCATCTGTTGCAGGTAGAGGAATTGTTAAAAATTTAAATTATGTAGAAGAAAAAATTGGCGTATATCAAACAAGACAATATTTATGTGAATTAGGACAATTATTTGCACGATTAAATTATGAATTATTTATACAATTAGATGATATTGAAATAGTATTTGGTAAATCTAAAATACAATCATTATATAAATTATTTGTTATCGATTTTGATAGATGTTCAATATTTAATATAAAAAATCCAGAAATTAAAAAAAAAATTTTTGATGGTACATATGCAAAACTAGGTTTATTACTTGATTTAAGAAATTATATCGAATATGATAAATTATCTGAATTTAATAAAATTAATTTTAAACTTGGATATGTCTCTGAAGCAAGTAAATATGGTGTATCTAATGAAAATGCAATTGAAGTATTGAATAATTTAAGAAAATAAATATTTCATTTTAGATTTTTATTTTTTAGAATTTATTAAATTATTTAATAACTTATCATCTCTATCAAATAATGCTTGTTTTTGTCCATTTATTTTAATATATAATGGTTTATATAAATTACCTTCTTTTATTAAAGTTATTGTTTTATTTGATTTCTTTCCACTTTCTATTAAATTTAATTTATAATGATTATTAACATTTCTTTCAAAAGTACATATATTTAATCCATTAATTATTTTCTTTGTCTTTTCCTTATCTAATTCATGCTCGATTATTATTTTACTTAATAATTTTGTCATGGTTTTGTCATCTAGATCATAATCTTTTAATAATTTTAATCCCATATCGGAAAATAAATCTTCAGTATATAAACTTTCTGGAATTATTTTATGTGATTGTAATATTTGATGAATAGAATTTTGTACAGAATAATCCATATCATAATTATTCATTTTAGGTACAGAATATTTCTCAATATTTTCTATATCATACTCACCACCTACTTGATTTGTTTCTTTCTTTTTAAATATTGAAAATCTATGTAATTCCGTATATTTATAACATTCTTTATTAATTTCAGATTCTTTATAATATTCTTTAACTTTCATAAGATATTCTCTTGTTTCAAGATTTGGTTCAAAATCACACACATTATCAACAAAAAATGATCTATGCATTTTCATTTGATTCATAAAACCATCCGAATCTACATATTCTAATTGACAAGATTCTAATAAATCTTTCTTTAAAAATTCAATATCAACTAAATATTCAGTAACATAATTTCCTTCTTCAAACATCCATGCTGCGAATAAATCTATAGCGTGACCGACACCGATTGGTTTTTTAATATCTATATTATCATATTTTTTAATAATATCATATAATTTTTCTTTATTACCATCATCATCGGTATATTCACTAATTATGTTTGTTTTATTCTCTAATTTTTTAATTAAAGTTCTGGCATCAAGATGGGTTAATATTAAAAATCCACCATTTCTTAAAGTTTGATTAATATTAGATTTAAAGTTATTCCAAGTAATGTCATCTTTCAAAAAATAATGAACAGCCATTTGACAAGATATAATATCAAATTTTGTCTGTTTTGAAACATCATTTGGAAAGAATTGTTCGATTAATTTTTTATTATCTTGATTCATTCCTCCAAGTGTTTTATATTGATCATCATAATTTAATTTAGTTCCACAATCAGCATGTATAAAATACATCTTTGGAAAATTAGGTTTTCCACGACGTTGACTCTCATATCTAGATTTAGCTCCATCAACTGGGGAAAATAATCCATCTTTTGCAATATCTAAACCGACAACAAAAGCAGCTTCAACATAATAATATCTCATGTTATCTCCACCACGACCACAAGCCATATCAATAATAGATAATTGTTTGTTATTTTGATATATTTTATTGCAATATGTATATATTATAACAGATTTTATCCAATTGTGAAATTGTTTCATTAAAAATGCTAATTTTGTTATCTTCTGATAATATTGATTTTGTTTTGCAACAGATGCAATTAATTCTTTACCAATTTTCTTTTGTAGTTGTTCTATTTTTTTATCATAATAGAACTGATTTTTTTCTGGATTATTACCTCTTGCAAGTTCTTTAAAATCTGTCATTAATACCGGATTTTTAATAGATCGCCATACTTTATGTGCAATTTCATCAGCATTACCATATTTTCTTTGATAACGATTTACAGATTCGGTTTTATCATAACGTGTTCTTATAACTTTCCATCTAAATTTTTCAGGTATAATAATATCTTCACCTTCTTCTGAATTATAATAAAATTCAACTACTGTATTATCTGTAACTATATTATTATTTTCATCACGTACTTCACCATCTTCTAAAAATAAATACGCCCAATATCCATCATTTGCTTCATTGAATAATACTGGTGATTCTTTATTATTGAGTTTTTTACCAACATGTAATTTACATATTCTATATGGTTTGTTACGGACATATTCGTCATTTGAATTATCATAAACTGTTAATACTTTTCCAGTATTTTTATCTTTTTCAAAAGTTATATAAAAATCAATAGAATTTGCATGAGGTGGTTTCCATTTAAGTTCTGATAATTTAGAATCTTTTGGATTTGTAACATATGCCTGTTCAAGTGGTTGAAAAATTAACCCATCTAAAATATAAGGACAATTTATCGATTTGTCTTCAGTATATAATGTGAACATTAAATCTGCAAATTTATATATATCCCATCTACATGCTCCTGTTGCACCTATAAAATATTTACATCTTATTAATGGATATTGTTTAGCATGATCCATATCTTTATTTATTGAATTCATATATTTTCGTATATCTTCTTCGTAAAATTTTGATAATTTATCGAGATCAAACTCTCCAACATTTTTATATTCTGATTTTGTAAATCCTTTTTGATTATTAAAAACAAAAATTTTATTAATTATATTTTCAGCTTCTTTTATTCTGTTTAAAAATGTACTTTGTAATCTAAAATCTTTCCCCTTTGAAAATAATAAATCAAAAACCATATAAATATGTCTATTTAATTTAGGAATAAAAATATATTCACCATCCATTATAGTTCCATCATAATCATTTGTATTTAATTCTATACCAGAATCTTTGACATTTAAATTTGTTGAAATGAAATAACAATGTTTATTATATATTACCATGAAATAACGATCACCGTCAGCTTTATCAGTAACTGCATATTTATTTGGTATAATATCTGAGATATATTGTAATTCAAATGATATAGGTTGACGTGCATTTAAAAATGCGGTTGCATGACCAGTATTTGTAATAGTTTTATAATATATAACAACATCTTCAGATTTTTTTTTATCAATAATAAAATTAGATTGTTGAATTATTTTATTTAAAACAGTAATTTCATCTAACATTAATTTTAAATCAGATTGTTTAGTCTTTTTTTTCATGTTATATTCTACTTCTAATTCAAATTCTGGATAAATATCATTCAATAATTTATAGTCTTTTGTTGTTTTTGTTATAGTTATATCTATTCTTATTAATTCACTATCAGTTTCTAAAATAAATAATGAAAATCTTTGTTTTAATCTAAATATAATATCCTTTTGTTCTTGATATGTAATTCCTTTTATAACTGCTAAATCTTCTTTTGTTAGATCTTCTTCTCCAGATAATCGAACTCGCATATTAATATTATCTAAATCAATAGTATTATCTTTTGTTTTTTTCATAACTTTTATATTTTTATCATTTTTTTCAGATTGCATTTGAACAAAAGTTTTAAATATTACATGAGATTTCCATAGATCTACTTTTTTAAGATAATCATTAATATTTTTAGAATCTTCTATAGTAACTCTATAAGTTATTTCTTTAGAAGAAGTATAATTAATATCTAATATTTCTATAGGACCTATAGAATTTAATTTTTTTATTTTTTTTCTCATTTGTAAAAATTTTAATAATTTAATATATTTTTCTTGAGTAATATATTTTCCATCTTTATTTTTGAATATAAATTCAAATTCTTTATTTATATCACTACTATTATATAGTTTTTCTATAGATTTAAATGTATTATCATCAATTAAACTTTTAATATTATTGGATTCAGTCTTATTAGATTCAGTCTTATTAGATTCAGTCTTATTAGATTCAGACATTGATATATATATATTATATTTATAATATTATGTTAAATATAATATTTAAAAATTAAAAATTCAATTTTTCATTCAAGAATTAAGAAATAAGCTAGAAAGTATTGTATTATTTTTGTAACCTCCGCCTAATATTTCACGAACATTCATAATATTTTTTTTTAATAAAGATTGTGTTGCAGCATTTAATATACATAAGTTTTTATGCATTATCATTATATCATGTTTAATATTTTCAGCATCTAAATCTACTTCAACAGATTTAGATATTCTATATTTCATTGATTGTAGTAATACTTCGATTGATCTTGAATAATTATCTAATTTTGATTTCATATATAATTCAAGATCTGGTTTATTTGAATATTCGCCTACATCAATATTTCCTTTTACTAAAACCATCCATCCAAATTTTTCAAAACAATGTTTATAATAATGTCGCATCCATTGTAACGACATATCATTAATTGTTAGATTAACACCTTCTGAATCTAATGGTTCAAATATAGACATTTTTAATAAATAAGATTTTAATTTTTCTAAATTTTTTACCATTGTTGTAAAATCTGTTTTAACAGTTTTATTTCCTCTTGAATTTTTTGCTCTTTCATTAACATCATTTAATAATTTATTAACACTTGCACTATAAGCATTAACTTTTTTACTATAAGTTTCATCATTTTTTATTTTATTATTAGAAAGAACTATCCAACCTAATTTTTCAAAATTATGAACGAACCATCTTTGTAAACCACATAATGTCGAATCTTGATGAGTTTCCATTTTATATTATGTATATATGAAAAAAATAATATTTTTATATAAAAAATTAATCATTTAATATAATATATGAATAAAAACGTCGTAATATCAAAATATATGCCGATTACTTTAAATATGCATGACGCTGATTCATCTATATTTTCTATAGATGATGATGTAAAATTGACCAATATAATAGATTATCCAAAATGTTCTATTGGATTTCAACATTATATACATTCATTAAAAAAAGATACAGAAATATTAAAACAATTTGAAAATAAAAAAAAAGTTTATTTAGTAACAAATGAATTTGAAATTGAAGTTGATAATTATGATAATTCTATTTCAAAAGAAACAAAAAAAAATTTAGATATAAAAGATAAAACACCAAACATTATATCATTAAATTTTTATAAAATATGGGAATTATTATTTATGTTTGATTTATCAGATGGTGATATTCCATCTACATCTTTATATTTAACAGATGATGGTTGTGCATTACAATCATTAATGTTTTATAGAGAAAAATATGCAAAAAATAATAAAAATGATTTATATGATATTATTAAGAATCAAGATATAAATCAAGATTTTATAAATTATTATGCAAAAAGTAAAAATATTAAAGTAATAGATAAAGTAATAGATAAAATATCAAATAAATATGATTTAATATTTAGTGGTATATCATATGATTATATCGATCCAAATACTGTAGAACAAGAATATTTTAAAACATTATTTGAAAATCTCTATAGTATATTAAAAAATCAAAAAAAAAATGGGAACTGTATTATTAAGATGTTTGAAACATATACAAGTGTATCTGCTAAATTTATTTGCATGTTAAATGCTTTATATGATAAAGTATTTATAGTTAAACCATTAACTAGTAAAGCATCATCATCTGAACGTTTTATAATATGTATAGGATTTAAATATAATGACAAAGATAAAGAATATACAAATATAGATAAAAAAATAGAAAATATTATAAACATAATAAATAAAAATCAAAAATTAAAGATATATGATTTATTTAATAAATATGAATTTACTAAACAATTTAAATCACGTATGATTAAATTAAATACAATGTTGTCAAATAAATATTTTAAGGGTATAGGCGAAGAAGTTAATTTTGTAAATAGTCAAAATTATTATGGAGATAAATATCAACAATATAGAGATGCTCAAATTGAAGCAAATAATTATTGGGTTGAAACTTATTTACCAAATATTAAAGATTTTAAAGAAGTCAAAAAAAAAATAATGGAAAATTCTTATAATTCAAATAAAATTAATATGGATGATGTTATTAAATTAGAAAAAGAACTATTTGATTAGTTAATTATTTTATTAAATAATGATTTTGATTTTTTATTTATTTTTTTATGCAAATTATTTATATGTAAATTTAATAAATGTAAATTTATTTTATATTGATTTTTATTATCAGTTACATATTTTTTAATATCTTGTAATATTTTTTTTTGATTCTTATCTAAATTATTACTATTATTATTATTACTATTATTATTATTACTATTATTACTATTATTATTTAATTTAATAATATCAAGTAATATATATTTATTATAACAATATAATTTGTATAAATTTTGTAATATTATATTTGATTCTAATTTCTTGTTAAGATCATTATTTATATATTTTTTATAAATATTTATTTGTTTTTTACCATATACTATTTCATAATATTTATTTAAATAGACTAAATTTTGAGTAATTTTTGAAGATATTACTTGTTTCTTTTTAATTAATTTTAAAATTGTATCAATACTATATTTTATTATACCATTGGTAAAACCAAACCAATCTAATAAATTTGTATCTGAATTTGATAATGGTAATTCTGTAAATGTTATATATGTATTTGGATCATATTTATTATATGTTTTTATTTCATTAAAAATATCATTATATGATTTTAAAAGAAATGGATTTAAATATAACAAAGATATTTTTTTTACAGGAAATATTTCATAATTAAATATATCTATAGATAATTTATTATTACTTAATTTATTATTACTTAATTTATTATTACTTAATTTATTATTACTTAATTTATTATTACTTAATTTATTTATAAAATTGATTTCTTTAATAAAATATAAAATAATTATTATAATTAACAATAAAAATATTATCATATATTCCATCCTATATATGATAATATATATTTATTAAATATTATTTTAACTAAGTTTATTATTTTAACTAAGTTTATTATTTTTCTTTTTATTTTTTTTATCTTCTAATTCTTGTTGTTTTTTATATTCTTCACTAACTTTATAAAAATTTTCTCGCCCTCCAAATTTAGGATATATATATTCTTCAGCTCTTTTTTCAAAAAAATCATTCTCTGTTTTTTCAAATGTATTTTTACCATCTTTAACTGTTTGTAATAGATTTAACATTTCCATTATTTTTTCTAAGTTAGATGCCCTATTTTCTTTATCTGATAATAATTTTATCATTGATGGTGGTAATAGTGTAAATTTTTCACTAACAATATAATTATAATTACCCATATTCTCTTCACGTAATTTTATCATTTCTGGTTTATCATAAAATTCAATAAATTCAAGAATTTTATCTGTTAATTGAAGTAAATCAGGAATCGCATTAACATCAGGTGGTACGCTCATAATAAATTATTATATAAGTTATTATTTAAATATAATTTATTATTTAATTATAATTTATTATTTAATTATAATTTATTATTTAATTTTAATTAACTTTAATTTAATTAATTTTAATTTATATCAATACCTCTACTAATAACTAATAATATATTCTGTCTAATTTGTATGTTTGCATTATTTTCTTTATATTTTTTAGATACATTTTTAGTCATATTAAGTTGTAAAATAATTAATTCAAAATTTTCATAATAATATAATTTATTTACTGGTGAGTTAATTATTTCTAAATTTTTTAAACTTGTAGATTTTGTAATTTCTTTTAAATTTTTACATGAATTTGCAACAACACTTATAATATTATCTGTTAAATTTAATTGTGTTATATTTGTTTCAGATATATCAATATATATTAAATTATTTATAATATTAATTGTATCAAGTGGATTAGAAAATATAATTAATTTTTCTAGTTTTTTTAGATGATCTATATTTATATTTTTTAATTTATTATTGTCTAATTCAACTATTTCTAAATTATCAGTTAATAATATATCTTCTAATTTATTATTTGATACTCTTAATCTTAATATTTTTTTATTTAATTCTAAAGATATTAATTCATTATTATTTATACTTAATTCTCTTAATTCTGCTGGCAATTTTACTTTTTTTATATGATTATTATCTAAATCAAGAGATATTAAATTCTTAAATATACTAAAATCAATAAATTCTGATAGATTATTATTTGATAAAAATAAATGTGATAAATTTGTAAATTTTATATTTTTTATTTCATTTGGTATATTTATTAATTTTAATTCACGTAAATCTATTTCTGTATTATTATTTTCATCAGATTCTTTTATTCTATATTCTAATGTATCATGATTTATATTATATAAATGTTTTATATTATTTTGATTCCAATCTATTTTTGTTTCATCTAAATTACGATTATTTCTAAATTTTAGATCATTATGATATATTACATATTTTTTTTGTTCCATATCTATAATAAATAAAAAATATAAAATATAAAAAAATATGACGTTAAAATCATATAAAATTATCAATAGATTTGTGATGATTTTGTAAAGCTTTAATCAAATAAACTATATTTATTATTTCATATTTTTCAAAATATCTCTACATAATTCTTTTTTATTTTTTAATTTACGTACTCCATTAATAACTGTAAAACTATCTATATGATATTCCTTTGCTTTTTTCTGTAATTCAATTAAACTTAAATTTTCATTAATATTATCATCATCAATATTTTTATTATTATTTTTATTATTATTATTGTTTTTATTATTGTTTTTATTATTGTTTTTATTATTTGTAACTGATTCTTCTTCAAAACCATTTATAGAAGTTTCATCATTATCATCATCATCATCATTATCATTATCATCATTATCATTATCATTATCATTATCATCATCATTATCATTATTATTATTATTATTATTATTATTATTATCATTATTATTATTATTATTATCATCATTATCATTATTATTATTATTATTATTATTATCATCATTATCATTATTATTATTATTATGATGATGTAAAATATTTTTATGTTCTACATTTGATGAATTATTTATATAATTACGACCAACACATACAAAATTTTCACACAATAATAAATTTATAAAATTTGGTGTAATTAAGAGTGATTTAATAAATTTATTCTTATTAAAAACAAAATATTTTTCATTATGATTAGATAATAGATAATAATGATCTTTTATTTTTACAAGTAAAATATTTTTTTTAAAAGGTACAAAATCACCACCTGCATATTTTATTTTATTATCATCAGTATTATCAATTATAAATATATTAATATGTAATGCATCGCTTACATAACGAATTATTATTTCTGTGATAATATTTTTATTTAAATCATTAAGAATTTTATTTTTTGTCCATTTTAATTTAGAATAACCATTAATACGAAATCCATCTTGCATTATATCCATTTTTAAATATTGGATCAAATTATTAATATATGATAATTCAGATGATTTAAAATTAAAAATAAATTTATCATCTAATGCTGTAAGAATACATGTATAAAATGAACATTTATTATCATCAGAATGAGTTCTTAAAATTAAAAAATCTTTTAAAAATTCTACAAAAGGTAAATTATGAAAAAAATTTATATCAAAATTTATAGATTTATTTTTATCTAAATCATTTAAATTTTCTAAAAAACTTTTTCTCTCTATATTATTATGTGTATTATTATTTATATTATTATTTATATTATTATTTATATTATTATTTATATTATTATTATTTATATTATTATGTATATTAGATTGTAATTTTTTTTCCTGTTTTATTATAATTATTTCTTCATTTGTAAAAGATGGTAGATTAGTTTTAATATAATCAGCTATAATATCTAATGTTAAACGATTCATATATATGTATTATAACAATGTATTTTTAAGTAATATATATTTAAAATTCAATTTTTATTTATAAACTATGTTGTCATTTATAAAAAATTGAAAAATAAATTAATTATGATATTTATATAATATTTATAATTACATACTTACATTTTAATAAAAATGGATTATTTAATTGATTTTCTTAATTTTTTTGGTATAAATGATAATAATTATAATAATTATAATAAATATAATCAATGTGATCTAATTGAAGAGAATGGTAGGATATTATCTGTAGATAATTCTAGGAATAATTTATCTTTAACAAATTCATTTGGTAAAGGTATTATTATTGATGATTATATTTTGACATTATCACATGTTATGGGAGATAATAAAAATATTTATTATAAAGATAATATGTATAGGATTTTATTAAATATAGAAGTTTATGATATTTGTGTTTTAACTAAAAACTTATTATTAGATACTGATATACAAATATCAAATTTTATCAATCTTCTACAAAATTATATGAAAAAAAATATATCAATATCAGAATTTAATACATATAATAATACTATTTTTAAAATATATAATAAAGACTTCATATTCAAATTAATAAATATAGAAAATATACAATTAAAGAGTTTTATATATCCATCAATACCAATATATCAATTAAAATTTAAGGAAGAATATAATGTTGAAGATATTGATATTATTTGTAATTCTGGTATTAGTGGTAGTATTTTACATAATGATTTTGGTTGTATTGGTATGATTACATCATATAAAAAATCAGATCAAATTATTGAAGCTATACCATTTGAAATAATTTTAGATTTAATCACAAGATATTTTAAAAATAATTTATTCAATTATTTACCAATTATTCTAAAAAATAATATTGTTAAGAACTATAATAATATTCTAACGGAGAATGATCATATATTAAAAATTAATAATAATGATTTAAAAAATAATATGATTTATATAAATAAGTTTAAATTTAATATTGATTATCAAACATATATTTTATTGTACTGTAGTAATTATGTTACATTAAAATATATTAAGAATAAACATAAAAAAATAAAAACAATTAATATTGATCTTCTTAATTATGATTTTGTAAATATTAAATTTAATTTTAAAGATAGTCATAATTCAGTTATTATTAAAGATTTTATGTTTAAAGAATTATCTGAAGAATATCTATTGATAAATATACACAAAAATATTCCTAATATTGATTATGATAATATATATAATAATAAAAAAATGATATATATTGAAACAAATGGAAGTAAAGATAATATAGATAAAAAGATTGATTTTGATAATAATGTGTATATATTAGATAAAATATCTGGACATAAAATTTATACACTTAATAATATAAATAAATATAATGATAGTTTACAATTAACTATAGAATTAATTGATCCATTTAATAGAAAAATAAAAATAAAAATATAATATGTTATTATATATACATGTATAATATTAATCCACTGTTATGGGGTCCGCATTTATGGAAATTTATGCATTATTTAACATTATCTTATCCAGATAATCCAAGTGAAGAAGAAAAACAAAAATATAAAAATTTTTTTATGATGATTGGTGAATATTTACCATGTGAAAAATGCAGAGTTCATTATAAAGAACACGAAAAAAGTTTTCCATTAACTAATGATATATTAGATACACGTACTGGATTAATTAAATGGTTATTTGATCTTCACAATATTGTAAATCAATCTATTGGTAAACCAGCAATTACTTATGATGATTTTACTGATATTTATATAAATAATAAAGAACAAAATCAATCAGAAAATGATAATAAACATAAATATGTTATGTTAGTAACTTTAGTAATTGTATTAATATTATCATTTTTTATTTATAAAAAATGTATGACTAATTAATTATGTATTTTTTGAATAATCATGTATTTTTTGAATAATCAACTTTATTTAACATATATATTTTTTCTTTTATTTTTTCAATGATTTTATCTAAATCATCATTAGTATATTCATCATTTAACCAATTATTAATATCAATATTTGCATATGATAATATTTCATCACGCATCTTAATAATATATACTGCATAATTACGTATCATATTTTTTATTGAAATATTTTGTATTCTGATACTTTTAATTATTTTTTTTACTAATTTCTGTGGTGATAACATTTTATATGTTAATCTCATATCAACATACCATACAGCCCATAATGCACAAAATCCACCAGGATCACCTATTTTTTTCTTTTTTGTTTCATATATATCTAATAATTGAAATCCTACTTTTGGTAAATAATCTTTTGGTCTTAGATATTTTATTTTATCATTAATCTCTTTGAATCTAGATTCTAATATTTTATCTAATAAATCGGGATTATAATTTAGTCCCGGTGGCGTAGTTGATCCATGAGGTTCAAAACGTTCTAAAATATTATTTGATATATCATAAATTAAATAATTTGCATGTGAACCAACATTCATTTCTATACCAAGTGGAATAATAATAAATTTTGATCCTGAATTAATACATTCTTTTATTTTTTGAAAAAATTTATCAGTCATATATAATTTAAAATTTATCCATATTAATTCAAAATTTAAAAATTCTGATCTTGAATTCATTAAAACACCAATTGATTTATAAAATTGATAAATATCATTATTTTCTACAAAATCAGTTGATAATGTTGAACATACATCTTTATATTTTTCTAATAAATATATTAATCCTAATAATACATCAATAGTATTACCTGTAAATGTACAAAAATTTATATTTTCTCCTTCAGATAATTTTATACATATTTTTTGTTTTGTTATTGGAAAAGATGTTGATGAACATGTTTTTTCTCCTGATTTTATTTTTTCTAAAATATCCATTAAATTTTTCTTTATTATTTTTTTACACTCTATATCTAATGTTTTTTGATCTGTTATTTTTGATTTTGGAATTTTTGATTTTTCAATATTAAATTCTTTACTACATATATTTTCCCATTCAGATGACCATAAATCTGGTTTTATTTTTAATCTATTTAAATATGAATCAACTACTAAATCAATAAATTCATCTCGATCTTTTTCTTTAACTATATCAATTAACATAACATTATTTTTATTTGTATTATATAGATCTATTTTCTTGTGTACTAATATTTTTTTATATTTTTTCCATAAATTTAAATTAACAATATAAAATATACAATTATTACCATTATTATCTCTTATTGACAAGTTTGTTTTATTTATTAATTTTTCTAAAAGATCCTCATATCTATCATCATAATTTTCTAAAAATATATGTAATGGTAATTTTCCATCTAAATTCCATAAATTTAAATTTAAATTATCATCAATATTTAATAATTCTGTTACCACAATATAATTTTCTTCAATTAATGCATAATGTAAAGGTGTATTACCAAATATATCTTGAATATTGAAATTTATTTTTTTTTCAATTATTTTATGCAATATATCTATTTGATTTGTTGTCGCAACATAATGTGCTACTGTAAATTCATGTGAATAATCTTGAATATCTAAATTAATGTTACTATCTATTAATAATGTAGATATATTAGATAATTTTAAATTTACTGATAGGTGTAATGCTGTTTCTCCTATATTTGTTCTTGAATTTATAGTTGCAATATATTTTAATATTATTTTAACAATATCTATATCTCTTGTAAATATTGATTGATGTAATGCATTATATCCAGTATTATCATAAAAATTTGGATTTGATCCTGCTTCTAATAATTTTTCTATAATAGTTTTTTCTTTTTTTTGAATTGCATAATGCAATGGTATCCTATTATTTCTATCTTTAATATCTAATATATTTATACCTATATTATCATTATTTATTTTTATCAAAAAAGATGTAATATCATTATAACCATATTTAATACATGTATATAATATACATCTATGTTCGTTATCAATAATATCTATTTTTGCTCCTTTTTCTATTAATAATTTTACTAATTCTAAATTATTATACAATATTGCATATGATAACAGATATTCATTATAGTTATCTCTCAAATTAATGTCAATACTTGGATCAATATTAATTATTTTATCTGTAAATTCTTTTATTTTATTATTTTTTAACAAATCAAATAAATTTATATTTTCTGTTTTATTTATATCTTCATCAATATTCATAATATATATAATTTATATAATTTATATTGAGAATAAGATAAAATAAAAATAAATTAGAATATAATTAGAATATAATTTAATTTAATTTAATTTAATTTAATTTAATTTAATTTAATAATAATAATTAAATATACCTAAAAATATCCAAATTACTATCCCTTAACTGGCATCAGTGTTAAAACACTGATAGGCTGTTAAGGGATAATATATAATTATATTTTATTATTTGATTCTAATAATATCTCGAGATAATACATATAAATATATTCTAATATATTTTTTTTCTCTGTATGATATTCTCTAATTATATTTTTGGCATCATTATAATTAAAAAATCCAATATTTCCTATTTCATTATTGTTTTGAATATTCTTTAAATTATCTAATTTTGTTTCAGCAATATAATATATATGTCTATATGGTATACCATTTGTTCCAATTAAATTTTCTTCTATTGGATTTATATTTGGAACTATCGATATATCTGATAAATTTATTGTAGTCTCTTCAGAAAATTCACGTAATGCACATTCTAATGGTGACTCATTGTGATTTTTTCGTCCTTTTGGAAATCCCCATTCATTAAATTTATATGATGGTATAACATTTTCTATAAAAAAAATTAAATTTAAATCTATATTATCTCCAGATTTTAATTGATTGAATTTATTTTTTGCCATATTGTACTCTTTTGTATTATTTATTCTTGATGCATCATTATTCCACATTTCACGCCATAATTCATCAAACTCTTTTTCACCTAAATTTTTTATTTCATTTGGATTCATATATTGAAATAATGAATTTATTTGATCTATATTATCTATTTTATATTTACCTCGTAAAAAATCCATATATGCTATAGAATGTCTCCGCTGTATTAATAAAAATTTAATATTATTCATATATGTACTTAAATTTTCAAGATCTTTATAATTTTGCGGACATATATTATATATTCTATTTTTGATTTGTATATTATTATTATTATGATTTATATTTAAATTTATGTTGTTTAAATTAACAAGTATTATTCCCCAACTTGTTATAGGTTCTTTACAATCTTTATATTCATGATTTATTTTATTACAATTTGAACATATCATATATTCACAGTAATTTAATAAAATAATTTATTTATAAATCATTTTATTATATTTTATTATATTTTTTATTATATTTTATTATATTTTATTTATAAATCCGACTATATTTGTCGGTGTTATATTTTGTGAATTAGATCCTGCAAGTTGACCATATGTAGATGTATTTGTTGGATCAAAAGTACCATTATACATACAACTTGTTGCGATTGCGGTACCACTATCAACTCCAGCTTGATAACCAAATATGCCACCAGATACAATTATAGCCCCAGTAGAATAGCAATTGGTTGCGGTTGCGGTACCACTAATACCGGCATTATAACCAAATATGCCACCAGAACTACCAGTTATAGCCCCAGTAGAATAGCAATTAGTTGCGGTTGCGCTTGCGTTACCACTATTAGAACCAGCATTGTGACCAAATATGCCACCAGATCCACCACTTATAGCCCCAGTAGAATAGCAATTGGTTGCAGTTGCGGTACCATTAGTAAAACCAGCACTAGAACTAAATATGCCACCAGATTCACCACTTATAGCCCCAGTAGAATAGCAATTGGTTGCGGTTGCATCACCACTTTCACCAGCATTAATACCAAATATGCCACCAGATTGATTACTTATAGGACCAGTAGAATAGCAATTGGTTGCGGTTACGTTACCACCATCACCAGCACTAGAACCAACAATTCCACCACATCCATAATTAGTACTATTACCAATAAGACCATTAGAAGAGCAATTAGCAAAATTACCATATTTAAAATAAGATTGTCCAATCCATCCTCCATTTGTTAATAAATTACTATTAGTACCATCAACATGTATGTTATTTATATTTATATGTGTACCAGAAAAAAATTGTATCAATCCGACATATCCTATTATATTATTTATATTAAAAGTATGATTTTGCCCATCAATATTAATCCAATCTGTTGCCAAATTAAAATATAAATTTGAATTATTTATTGGTATATCTGTTACAAATTTAATAGTCATTGCCCCGAAATTAGTTTTTGTATTATTGATTATATTTATTGGGTTTATTAAATCTGTAATATCTGTTCTATTATTATTTTGTATATAATATAAATTAGTATCATAACCTATAGTAATAATATCTCCAGAAACACCAAATATATTATTTGGATAATTTTCATATCCTATAATATTATTAGCAGATGTTATAGTTATATTTTGTGAACCTAGTGCGGCAAGGTTCCCATATCTAGATGTATCTGTTAAATCAAAAGTACCGTTATACGTGCAATAGGATGCAGTTACATTATCACTATCAACACCAGCATAAAAACCAAATATGCCACCAGAATCAACATCTATAGCCCCAATAGAATAGCAATTGGTTGCAGTTGCTGTACCACTATTATAACCAGCACTAGGACCAAATATACCACCAGATCCATTATCTATATCACCAGTAGAATAGCAATTGGTTGCAGTTGCATTGCCATTAATACCAGCATTAGAACCAAATATGCCACCAGAATAATTATCAATAGGTCCAGTAGAATAGCAATTGGTTGTAGTTGCGGTACCATTAGTAAAACCAGCACTAGAACCAAATATGCCACCAGAATTAACACTTATAGGTCCAGTAGAATAGCAATTGGTTGCGGTTATGATACCACCACTACCAGCACTAGAACCAACAATTCCACCACAATTATTTTTACTACTATAATTACCAATAGGACCATTAGAAGAGCAATTAGTAAAATTACCATATTTAAAATAAGATTGTCCAATCCATCCTCCACCTTCTTCTAAATTACTATTAGTACCATCAACTTTTATATTTTGTATTGTTATATTACCATAAGTATCATTTTGTACTAAACCTAAATAATTATAACCAGTAATCGTAATAGTATTATTTAATCCATCTATTAAAATATATTGTGAACCAATTATAAAGTATTGTGTTGTATATCTAAAAGTAATATTAGATGTAAAATTAATTATTAAATTAGATGTTGGATTAGGTGTATTATTTATAATATTACAACCAGGTTGATTAAAATCAATAGTACCACTAGCACCCGTATTAATATTTTGATAATGAATAATATCATCAATAGTTTGCCATATATTTATTGTGTTACCAGAATTTCCTGATATATTATTTGTTGATGTCATATATTATATAAAAATAAAAAAATTAGTTAACAAAATTAGTTAACTATACAAAATTAGTTAACTATTTTATAGATCATTTTCTTCTTCAGTTTCATTTTCATCAGTATCAGTTTTAACATTTGCCATTAAAGCATTTTGAATTTCATGTTCTATATTTATATATTCATCTATAGAACTATATTTTTTAGGTTCGTACATATCTTTGATACTCTGTTCGATTTCTTTATCAGTTGCAATATCTTCCATAAATCCCATACAGATTATTTGTTTTGTTTTATCAACAATCTTTTTATTTAAAATCTTTACTTTTACATACATATCATTTTTTAATACTATATATTTTTGTACATTCTTCTTCTCATCTTTATCATTTTTATTAGTTTTATCATCTTTCTTTTTTACAATCCATCTTGATAAATTTTGATTATATGTAAACATATCATTATTTATTGAGTTTGCAGTTTTTATAATAATTTGTAATGGACCATATGATAATATAATTAATTTTTGTGACATACCTATAATTTTTGCAATTAATGATGTATGATTTACTGGTCTACATATAGTTGCAGAAAAACGAATATCAAATAGTGCACAACACATTGGATCTTCTGGAATAATTCTACCATCACTAATAATTTCTATTTCATGTACTTCTGATACAAAACCATAATCTTGAAAACATTTACCAATATTATCTTTCTCAATATTTGTTTTTATATATTTTCTAATATTGTTATCCATTTCCTTTGGTAATATACGCACACTTGATTCAAGATATGTAGTGATATAAGGATTATTTGTATTATTGGCGGTATTGGCGGTATTAGACATAGTATTAATAATATATATTATATTAAATATATTTATTCTAAAATAATTTTATATTCATCTTTTATTTTTTGTCCTTTCCATTTATCTAATATTTTGTTAATATCATCAATATTATCTTTAACTATTTTATCATCTTTTATAGTTATTATTATATTAAATCTATCTTCTAATAATTTATTCTTTTTAACTTCTATATCAATTTTAGAATTAATATCTTTTATTTCTTTTTTAATTATATTTGATCTATCTTCTAAATTATATGGAAATGGATATGTTGGATGATTTGATGGAATCATAATATATGTTTTTTTGTCATCACCTGTAGAATATTTTTCTAATTCTAACATACGCTTCATAATAATTTCACATAATGTTTGTCTTGTTTTTTCTTTAGTATTTATTTTTAATTCTTTTATTACTTTCTGAATATATTCTTTTTCTCTTGTTGTACACACTGCTCCTTTTAATGATGGAATACCAGTAGCTCTTTTTTTTTCTAATATTTTAGCTCTCTTTTCTCTAATTTTAAATACATCTTGATTTAATTCTGCTTCTATATTTTTCTTTCTTGATTTATCTTTTTCTATAATTCCAACATATTTATTTTCATTTCTATTATCATAATATTCCATTACAGAATCAAAATCATATTCATTAATATCAGTTATTTCAGTTGTTTCAGCAATATCTTCTTCCAATAATTTTTTATCTTTATAATTTTTGTATATATCTGTATTTTTGATATAATTAAATAAACTTATTGGTTGTGTTATTGGTTTCATATATTTTGTTCGATAATATATTGGTACATCTTCATTTTGATCGAATGGTTGGAATATATAATATTTATCAACAAAAATTAAATAACCGGATCTATTATCTTTATCAAATATAGTATCTGAATAACTATTAATATCATTTTCTGTTATTGGAATTAAATCATTTAATGCTTTATAAACAAAAAATTCATCAAATAAATCTTTTCTATCCTCACCATATGATTTTTTAACATATGATATGATATCACCTAGAGTATACATAAATCCTAAAATATACATTTCTTTAATTCTTCTTTTACAATATTCTATTTCAGTTTTTGCAAATCCAGTTGAAAATGTTGTTACATCTAAATTTTCTTTGTCAATTTTTTTATAGATTTTACGATCAGGATCATAATATTCTGCATTTAATTTCATATTATCACATTTATAATCACATTTAGTAAAATCACATATTTGAGGACATTCTTCTTTTCCTTTTTCACCACATTTATCAAATTCTTTTATTTCTTCTTTGAAAATATTTGCCTGTAAATTAAGTGGACAATCTATTGCTACTTCTTTCATTGCTCTTTCTATTTTTTTAATTAAGAGATATTTTTGTTCTGCTTTTCTATATAATTCTTCTTCACTTGAGAATCCTTTTTCTATACTTACAACATATTTATAAACATTTACAGATGGAAATGGATTTTGTTCTGACATTTGTTTATAATGTGAACACCATCTAATACCACGACCTATAACTTGATCTACTCTTCCAAAATTATAATATACATCTAATATATGTACTTCTGCTGTATTAAAAAGAGACACACCTTCATTCATAACTTTTGATCCAAGAATTAATTTTAAAAATTTACCTTCTTTATTTTCAAAATTATTAAATACATCATCAATAATTCTTTTCTTTTCTTCTGGAATTACATCCCCTGTATCCTCTCCACCTTTGCCAGTAACTGTTATAAATGTTGCTGGATAAAATGTGTGTGATTTTATTTCTGATTTTTTATATTCAGTTGATGATACTGAGTCTGTTTTGTCTGTTTTGTCTGTTTTATCTTTTTTCTTATTTTCAATGTTTTCAATATTATGATTTTTATGTTGAACACCACAATAATAACAAACTGTATCTGAATTTATTTGATATGAACCAATATCTTCTTGAAATTCAAGATAACCATTTTGCAATAAAATTTGTGCAAAAATATCAATACCTACACGTACAAGATTTGAATAAATAAATGCTGTTTTTGCTCCTTTTTTATCTGCTGTTAATCTATTAATTTTTTTTAATGCTTTATAAAATTTAGTTGAAAATGTTTTTAAATATTCTTTTTTAAATATCTTTCCAGTTATTGTTTGTCCATCTGATGTTAATGATAACCATTCCGTTTCTTTATCACTCTTTAATAATTCAGAACCAATTTTTTTATTTAATATTTCTGGAAAACTTTTAAGTTGATTTTTAATAAGATTTAAACCTTCATTACCGGATATTGGTTCGATCATTTTTTTATCATTAGATAATGCTGGGAAAACAAAGTTAGCAACTGCTTCTGCTTTTCTATCAAGAGCATCTTCAGATTCTACTTTTGTTTTATCATATAATCCACGTTGAAAATCAGACATCTTACATTTAGTAACTTTTGTAAATAATAATCCATCTGCTTTTTCACCTTTTTCTACTTTCTTTGCAAATACGAGTGGATCAGAACCACGAACATGAGATATATATCCGTTAGCCATTTTCTTAAAATATTCTATCCCTCCTTGTTTTAATTTCATTTCATAATTTTTTTCTCCAGTAAAAATTTTATCACGTTCTATTGGATGATCTATAGGGCGCAAAAAATTAATAAGATCAACAATATCATCAGCCAAGTTTTTCATAGGAGTAGCACTCATCAAAACAACTTTAAGATTTGATGAATTCTTAATTATATATTGCAATGCTTCACCATATGCATTACCTGTTAAATTATGTGCTTCATCAATAATGATAACTGTATTATTTAAATTATGTATTCTATCAACTGCAACATCTCTTTCAAATTCACCTTCTTCTGTTTTTCTATATGTTATTTTTGTACCTTCTCTTTTTTCTATGATACGTTCACCAAGAACACGTTTGTGAAAACTTTTATATGACATAAATTTATAATATTGCATAGCTTGTGCTAAAGCATTTTTTTTAAGTCTATCTAATTCTTGATGATCTATATATTGACTTTTATCTATTTTTTTAAGATAAGTTTCTCCAGTACATTTTATAATATGATGTTTCCAACTTTCTTTGATAAGTGGTCCGGGAACTAATATTACTATTTTAGTATTATATTTCTGAACTAATGGTTTAAATTTCTCAGCAATTGCAACACCTGCACATGTATTATGTGTTATTATATTATTTACAATATAATTATGATATACATCTATTTCAAGATCATATAGATATCCTGTATATTTTATTAATTCAACAGATTTTATTAAAACTTTTTTTATTTGATTTTTTTCATATTTATACATATATTGACCAGTTATAAGAGTATTTGTCCATTTATTTTCATTTGTTAAAAATTTATGAGTTATACTAGCTCTTATTTCAGTATTATCTTCTAATTTATATATTTTTATGAATCCATTTATTTTTTCTCTGTATAATTTACTTATTTTTTTATATTCCAAATGTTTACCTGTATAAGTTAATGTTTCTAAATTTTTACTAGGAATAGCCCATTCACCATTATTAGCCAAAAAATTATTTTTAGATGATTTTGAGTCATTATTATTATCATTATTCTCATTATTATTATTATTATCATTATTATTATTATTATTATTATTATTATCATTATTATTATTATCATTATTATTATTATTATTATTATCATTATCATTATCTAATATTATATTCGACGAATATAGTTCCCATAAATCCTCTATAATAAATTTTTCTTCATATGTATTTATTTTTACGGATATTTCACTTTTTGGATGAACACATTTACCAGTACCTAATCCATGAAAAATAATCATACCTTTATATGGAGTATCTGGATTAATTATATTACCTAAGAGTGATTGATAATCAAATAATTTTACTTCTCCTGCACAAATATTATCTCTATATTCCTTCATATCATTATAATTTTTAATATCGGGTCTTTCTGGTATTTTATGATAATAAAATTCTCTTTTTTTGTATATTTTATATTGTAGATCTTCATCATCTGCATCAGGATAAGTATAATTTATAGTCATAAGTTTATCATCAATATCTGTCATATAATATAGATAAATATATTTCTAAGCATAAAAAAATTCTTTTTAACAGATTTTTTGTGTTCTAAATAAAAATATAAAATTTAATTTTATTATATATGTCTAATACAAATGATAAAGTTACAGAATATAAAATTGATGATATTAAAAAATTGTTATCTAAGATAGAAAATGTAAAAGAAAAAAAACATTTAGAAAAAATAAAAAGTATTATTTTTAAAGAAAATCCAAATATGTCAACTACAAAAAAAAGTTCAGGAACACTATTATTTTTTCACAATCTATCCCAAATTACTTATAAAAAATTAGATATTTTTTTTATGAAATTAGAAAAAGAAAAATTAGAATTATTATCAGCAAGTATGTCAGCACCAGATAATAATTCAGATACACGAACATCTGATAAATATGATTCTGAATCACAAAAAAATGTTGTTAAATTATCTAATGCCGAAAGAAAAATAATAAAACGTAAAGATTATTATAATCAAATTAATAATCAAAAAAATGATGATCTGTATGTATCTGATGATGACATTTTTTTAAAGAAATAAATATAAAATTTTTTTCTTTAAAAAAATCTGATAAATTTTTTATAAAAACTAATAAATTTTTATAATAAATATGATTACATTTTTCTAAAGAAATAAATACAAAATTTTATTTCAAATCAATCAATAATTTATTATATGCATGTTGAGCGCCAATAATCTTATCATAATCTTTTGATAATTTTAATTTTAGTTTTCTTTCATTATCTAATTTTTCAATAAAACTCTTTAATTTTATATTATGTTTTTGAACAATTTCACGTATTCTATCTTTGTTATAAATATTTCTGAATAATTTTAATTCATTAATCATATTAATATTTATATTAAATAATATTGACATTGAATCAGTTACAGAATTAAATTGATCAAAATAAATATAATCCCGTGTATATATATCATTTATATATGTTGATTTTATATATTGTTTATTTCCAACTTTATTCATTGTTTTTGTTGTTCCAAGATTTATTATACTATTTGCAACCGGACTATAAAGTGTTATATATCCATTTGTTTGTAATATATTTAATGCTATATTATATGGTTGACTCAATAAAAATGATAATTTTATTATATCATATTGATTATAATTTCTTTCAAAATAAATTTTTTTATATTTATTAATGAATGACGAATAATTTTTATCTTTTGAATCTGTATAGAAGAAGTGTGATATATTTTCTTTTAATTTAATATATATATTTATAAATGTTTTCATAAAATTAGTACTATCATCATTATAATCTAATTCTAATTTATCACATATAAATTTTAATTTATATTTTTGTTTTATTAATTTATTAGATATATTGTCTGCAATCTTATTAATTAAATCTTCTCTATCGATATCTGTATCTTCGTAGTCTGTATGTAATAAATATATATTTTTTAATTTCTCTCTATCTATATTTTTTATTTTATCAAATTGTATTTCTCCATTCATAATATCACCAATAATATCAAAACTTTTTGGATATAAATATTCTAATATTTGTTTTATTTTGTCAATTAATACTTCTATATCAGAATCTCTGTTATTACTTAAAATTGTATTGACAATGGCAACATCTAATTTATCTTTTTTTAATATTTTAGTAATATCACCATTAATAATATTTAATATAGATATACCAATTATCAAATCATTATATCTTTCAGAATTTATATCTGATAATAATAATCCATAAATTAAAATACGTGCATATATTGTTGAATCTAATTTTAATTTTTCACACATCTCAATCATGTTAATACCAAATTCTGTTTTATCCTTCTTAGATATATAATTCATTGTTTCATAATCTTCAAAATAACTATCCATTTTTTTTGAATTTATTAATCCTTTATTAATATCTTTTACTTCAATATCTTCTGATTTTGTTGATATTATATTACCAAACATATTACGTTTTAAAAATAATTCATCTGGATGTATAATATAAAATTTACCATAATCGTCTTTAATATCATCAATATTATATCCAGTATCATAATATTCAGGTAAATAATCTTTAAAATCATAATTATTCTGTGATGAATCACCATTATAATCAAATACACCTTCGCTAGTTTCATATAATATTCTTAATGATGGATATTTTAATTTGTCAAATTTATCTTCATTTGATGAATTTCTCATTAATGCAAATAAATCAAAACCTACATTACCAATACTAATTTCAAAAGGTGTTTTATTATCAGTTGTTGTACCTTTTTTATACATAAAATATGCATCACCTGGACCCACACGACCAACTCGACCTTTTCTTTGAACTCTACTTGTTTCACTAATTATTGTTGTTAATAATTTATTATTTCTTCTTTTATAATCATAATAATTACTTTTGCGTGTCCCAGTATCAATAACATAAAATAATCTACTAATTGTAATCGATGCTTCCGCAATATTAGTTGCAATTAATACAAAATTAGTATATGTTGCATTACCTTCAAAAATATCAGGACAATCATTAAAATTTTTTGATCTATCCATATGTAATTTTGAAAATTCTTTATCTATATCTTGAATAAAATCTTTTTTATCATCATTCATACTTGAATAAAATGGTAATGCTATCCAGTTTGAATCTATTGTTTTATTCAATTCATCAAGTAATTTAGTAATATCTCCCTCACCAGGTTGAAATACTAATATATCACCTTTTTGTGTTTTTATTAGACGTTTTATTAAATTTATCATTCTATCTGGATCAACACCATCTTCATAAAATTCATTAACAATAAATCTAGTTCCTGCACCAGGTGGTGAAATATGATATCTACGATCAATATTAATTCTATCTAAATTTTCATTTTTTATAAAAAAATCATATGGGAATTTTAAATTATCATTAATTACTCTATAATATCTTCTATAATTAGGTTCATCTTCATCTAATGTTGCACTAAGAATTACAAATCTTATTGACGGATTATGATATGTAAATAATCTCATAACTGTTAATAACATATCCATATTTTTATTATGTTCATGTGCTTCATCTATAATAATTATATCATATAAATTATCAGATGTAATAACTTTATTTTTATCTTTAGTTTTAGTTGTTCTTTTAAAAACTGGTAGTAATTCTCTAAACTGTTGTAATAATGTACCATCAGTTATAAATCGTAATATTAAATGTTTATTATTTTTGATGTGTTTTTTATCTTTATGTTGCATTTGTACATAATAATTATCAGAATATTCTGGTTTATCTAAATCATATTTATTTCTTTCATTTTTAATATCAACACCCATTTGTTTTGATACTTGATCAGCATTTTTTTCAGTTGGTGTTTTACGTGGTTGTGTACATACAACACTACCAGCAGATTTATAATCAATTGCTTTTAGATAATATAAATATAATTTAGGAACATGGGTAGATTTGCCAACACCAGTTGCACCACTAACATATGAAACTCTATTATTAATAAAATGATGACAAAATCCGATTTGTGATATCCATTGCATAGGATCCATAGAATACCATCCTGATGATGCAATTTCATCAAAATATCTACCAGAATATTTATATGGTAGATCAGTTAAATAATAATTTGATCCTAAATAATAATCATTATTATCATCTTTTTTAAAATATTTATATTTTAATTTTTCTGCAATATAATCTGTTAAACGTTTTCCTTTTAAATCTATCATATTCATATCAGTAAGTTCCCGATTAATGATAAATTTAGATAAAATTCCTTTCAATCTTAATATATCAAAAACATTTTCTATTAGTTGTTCTCTAATTCCTCTATAAATTTCTCTATTTAATTCAACAACTGTTATTTTTTTTTCTTGTACATAACCTGCTTCAAATAATGATTTGATATATCTACCAATATTAAACCAATCCATAAAATTACTTATTTTATCATTTAATCTATCCAATATTAATTTTTTTTCTGAATTAGTCAATGATATCCAATTTTTATTTAATATTTTCTTTTTATCTCCATTAAAAATATGTGATAAAGATTTTGCATAATTATATAAATTTTTTAATGAATATTTATTACCAACAAATATACGTGCTTCAATAATTTCTTTTTTTTCTTCATCTAATAAAATAGATGAATAATATGTTGTTTTAAATTCTTGTAATATTTCCCTAAAAAAAGTATAAATAAATTCAGGTTTTATTGAATTTATTGTTACTTCTTGATTACTAAAATCATATCCATCATCTTCTTCTTCATCATAATCATCTTCTTCTTCTATATTTGTTTTTAGTGATACATATCCACTATCAATAATTATTTTTTTATTTTTATATTTATTATCAAAATTTATCAATAATCCCCTAACTAATTTTTTAATTGATACTTTTGATATTGTATATACTGGATTATCATTATAATTTTCTTGTATTTCTTTCCCATTATTTTTATTTCTATTGATCGGATTTACGACAACTAAATTTTCATAATTCTTAAATACAGTAAATAAATTATTTAATTTATTTGCAAATCCAGTTTGATCTGATTTATCAAGATTATCCCAACTTATATCTTGTAATGCATGATTCAATAAATATTTATTATTATGATAAAAATATTCATTTAATATTGTAATTGCAGTATCATAATTTTTTTGCTCTAAAACAACTAAATCAAAAATTAATAATTTTATGTTTTTAATTTCTTCATATAAATAAACTCTAATAGTATTATATATATCACCAATATATATAGATTTTAATATATCTTTTGTTTCTTGAGTTTGATCATCATTATTTAAAAAATTTATTAAATTTACTTCTTTTAATTTTTTTTTATTAAATAATTCTTGTGTAGATGTAAATAATATTGATTCTGTATAATCATCCTTTTTTTTCTCTTCATCATTTTCATTTGGTTTAACTTTTATATATGGAATAATATTTATCCAATTAACATATAATTTATGTGAACATAATAATAAACTTCTTAATAATAGTAGAAAGTTTTGTCGTATATGTTCTTTATTAAAATCTATTTCTTCAGTTATAACTATATCATTCTTTATATTTCTATTACATCTATTATATTCAATATTTGTAAATACATATCGAGGTTCATCTTTATTTATATCACAATTTTCATTGTATTTTTTCTTATACATTTCATCGAATGATTTTAATTGAGTTTGTGGAGCATTTAAATATGGTATCAATAAAGTACTTAACCACTTTACATCTTTATAATTATTTTGTATTAATTGATATTCAAAATTGGTTCCTTCTAAATTATATTGTAAAGACAAAAAGTGTATTAATTTAGTTGTATATTTATATAATATTTGTTTGTTTTCAATATTCAAATTATGATATAAATCATCTATACCTTTTTTAATTATATTTTTAATATTGTCATTAATAAAATCCATATATAATATTAGTAAATATATTATTATAATATATAGATGGAACTTAATAAAAAATATCCCAAAAGTTTAACTGGAAAACAATGTGTTGGTCCTTGTTATAAAAAAAATACAAGGATTATACATCCATTATATTTTCATATAGTATCATTTGACAAATCATTCTGTCCTGTTGCCGAACATATAATTAATCATAATAATAATAATAAGAAAAAGTCTCATATAGATGAATGTATAGAATATAATAATGATGATATATCAAATTTACATTTAGATATTTTACAACCAAATTTTGATTTTAATGTACCTAATTTTTTAAATTTATATTATAATATACAAAATTTTAGTGAAGGTATAGAGTGGATTTCACAAAATATACAAGTATCAATTAATACACGTGAAAGAATTTTTAATTTAATTTTTGAAGCTTTTAATAAAGATATTGATATGTTTGATATTAGTGATAATAGAATCGCAGACTTTATTAATTTATTAATAAAAACAAAATATAATAATTTATTATCAAAACTTTTTATTTATATTAATATTGATAATAATTTTGCTAGTATACATAAATATTCATATAATATTCGTGATATTCCAGAAACAGATGAAACTATTATAATAAAAACAAATTATATTATAAAAAATTTAATAACATATAATAATATTTCAAATTTTATTACAAAAAATATTAAATCAAAAATAGAATTATCTGTTATAACATCTTATTCAGAAATTTTAATAGAAAAATTTATATCTTTTTTAATTGATAATATAAAAAAAACATTTTTGAAATAATTAACATTTTTGAAATAATTAACATTTTTGAAATAATTAACATTTTTGATATAATTAACATTTTTGAAATAATTAACATTTTTGATATAATTAACATTTTTAATTATTATTAAATTTTTTATATGTTTATTATATATTATGGCTTATACACCTATATCTACAATGTTTAATACTCCATACAGTTCAACTACTGTTTTATCTCCATTGACACCAATTACATTGAGTCCCGCACCTCCTATCGCAACTATTTCTACTGTTTCACAAAGTGTAATTGTAAATAACGATCCACTTACAGTAGTTACTCCAATTGGTCCTGTTCTATATAATATACCAAATAGATATATTGTTGATGTTGATACTGGTATGAATGATAATTATATTGTTCAACGCGATGTAACACTTTCAATAATGTACAAAGCACTTGATAAATGGCTTTATGATGATTTCCCTAATGTTTTAAAATATCTTGTTGTTGATAAAGGACATGTTCGTGTTGTTAAAAGTATGCAAGAAAAAGAAAATAATAAAGTATCAAATGATTCAGTTAGTGATTTAGAAAGAAAATCTGATTATATTGGTGACAATATTCTTACTGAGAGATCAACTCGTGATATTTTAATTAGAATTATGAGAGAATTAGGTCTTAAATGGTATGAATTACCTCATCGTGAACAATTATTAAAAGATGTTATTGAAAAATATATCAAGAAAAAATTAAAAAAACATTTAGAATAAATTAAAAAAACATTTAGAATAAATTAAAAAAACATTTAGAATAAATTAAAAAAACATTTAGAATAAATTAAAAAAACATTTAGAATAAATTAAAAAAAAATATTTAGAATAAATGGTTAATCTAATTTAGTTAACTATTTCTAATTTAGTTAACTATTTCTAGATATCATTTAGATCTGCTGGTAAAATATATTTATCTAAATTTGTATCATCTATTGGATTAGTTAAAAAAGAAATATTTCTAATAATTTTTTTATATTCTTCTTTTTTTTCAAATTCAATATTATTTTGTAAATAGATTAATGATATTGGTATACTTGATCGTTTAATAAATTTATAAAATATGTGATGAACCCTTTCTCTAATATAAATAAATATCATTGTTTGTATAATTTCTAATATTTTATTAATTTTGAAATATATATCTGTATCAATAGGATTAAAAATTTTTTCATCAATTAAAAACCCCATTTTTTCAGATATAATCTTTAATCGAAAAAATGCAATACCTAATGATTCAAAAATTAAATTTTCTTTTCCTATAAATTTTATTGTTTTTTGTAAATTAAATAATATTAATTCAATAGGTTCTTTATTTTTTAGTCTAATTAATTGGATAAAATTATCAAAAAAATCATAAGTATTTCCAATTTTATCTTTAATATTTTCAATTGTTAGTTGTTCTTTATTTTCTGCTTCTAATATTAAACGTATAAAAGAATGTATAAATAAATTAACGTCAGTTCTTTGTTGTTCGTAATCTTCTTGATTTGTTTTTAATATGTTTTCAAAATCAATTATTTTTTCTTTATTTGTTGCCAATATTTCATCATAGTCTATTTCTTTATCTTTATCATCCGCATTTATATATAAATGTATATATAAATATATTGAATAATGTAAATACCATTGAAATAATCCATACTTAAATATATGCAATATTACTTCTTCATTTAATTTATGTCCTTCTCTATGTAATAATATACCCCAATATGATGAAAAATATTCATCAATATTATTTATATTTATTCGATATAAACGTGCATTCGGTTGTTTATATATTCCTATATCAATATATGGAGGATAATCTGGAATAAGAAAATTATTACCTGTATCTGTTGCTCTATTATATTCTGTTAAATTACCACCTAACATTTTTTTTATTTTTAAATATTTTGTTTTATATTTTTTATATTTTGAATAATAATCCATATATATATATATTATATTTTATTTTATTTTTTTAGTTAACCTTTTATAATTTAAGTATATATGATTCACAAATATATAAAATATATATAAGAAAAAAATAATATAATATTATTAATAAATGTCAATTACCGTACGATATCTACATGAATATAATAAATATAAAAAACAATATGGATTAAAAACACTTGTCTTAATGCAAGTTGGATCATTTTATGAAATGTATGCGACTGATACAGAAGGTCCAAAATTAAAAGATATTGCTGATCTTTTAAATACAGTATGTACAAAAAAAGATAAATCAGTAAAAGAAGTATCTGTATCGAATCCATATCTTGTTGGATTTCCAATGGTTGCAACTGATAAATTTGTTTCTCTATTAGTTAAGAATGGTTATACACTTGTTATGATAGATCAAACATCTCCACCACCTGAACCAAAACGAGAAGTAACTAATATATATTCTCCATCAACTTATGTTGGTACAACAATCACTGTTGATACTAATTTTGCTATATGTATATATTATGAATCTGAACAACAAAAAAATAATAATAGTTTATTATGTGTTGGATTAAGTGCAATAGATATTACTACTGGAAAGGTTATTATCGATGAAGGTATATCTAATATTTCTGATACAGAATTAGCAAATGATACATGTATGAAATTTATTTCTATTACTCAACCAAAAGAAATATTCTTTGTATTAAATAACCAGAATAACCAGAATAATCAAACTAATTCTGATAAATCTACTATTGTGAATAAATCTACTATTGTGAATAAATCTACTATTGTGAATAATAAATATGATGTAAAAACATTAATTAATAATTTACAAATAGATGATAGAATTGTTAATATAAAAAGATATGATGAAAAATATTCCAAAATAAAATTTCAAACTGAATTTCTGTCACAGATATATGAATCTAAATTAAATATGTCTATTATTGAAAATCTTGATCTTGAAAAAACAACATATGCTAGAATTAGTTTAATTATGCTTATTGATTTTATTCGTAATTATTCTGATAAACTTATTAAAGGTCTTGGTGAACCAGAAATCAATATTGATAGACATCATATGATTCTTGGTAATAATGCAACATATCAATTGTCAATACTTGAAAATGAATCATATAATTATTTATCTGGAACAAAATATAAATGTTTATATGATGTTGTAAATAATGCACAAACTGGAATGGGTAAAAGATTTATTAAAAATATTCTAACAAATCCATATATTAATGATAAAAAGATTAATGAAAATTTAGATCTTACAGAATTTTTAATTCAAAATAAATTATATGATAAATATTCACTTCAATTAAAACAAATAATAGATGTTGAGAAATATAAACGTAAAATGAATATGCAAATATTACATCCATACGAATTTGCTGATTTTATAGAATCATTTAAATTAATTGAAGAATTAATTAAATCGGTAAAAAAAGATAAAATAAATATTAAAATAAAAGATGATATAATTACTAGATTAAAAGATTTAAATCAATATTTCATTAATACTTTTGATATAGAAGAATTACAAAAAAATATTTTAAGTGATATTAAAAAAAATTTATTTAAAAAAAATGTAAATAAAGATATTGATAATCTTGTAGAACAATATTTTTTTGAACATAATACTATCTATAGTGTTCAGAAAAAGTTTGATGAAATTCTAAAAGATACACTAAAATCATCTAAACAAAAAAAGTCAACTAAACAAAAAAAGTCAACTAAACAAAAAGAGTCAACTAAACAAGATGATGATAATATGTATACTAAAATTTCTAACACACCATCAGAAGGATATTTTATTTCTATATCAAAAACAAGATATGATAATCTTAAAAAATATTATGAAAAAACAAATGATGATATTCCAGTTGGAGAACAAAATATCAAATTTAAAGATCTTGAAACAAAAGATCTTAAAACATCTATAAAAATATTTATTAAAAAAATAAATGAAAATAAAAATAAAAATGATACTGATACTGATATTAATGAAATAGAACAACAATTATTAAAATTAGTTTATGATCAATATGTAATAAAATTAAAAGAAATCTATACAACTTATTCAGATTTATTTTTAAACATTTGTGAATTTATTATTAAATTAGATTATATTACATCGAATGCAATTACAGCAAAACAATATAATTATGTTAAACCTCAATTAAAATCAAATAATACTAATTTTATAAAATGTAAACAAATTAGACATCCAATAGTAGAAAGAATAATTGATTATGAATATGTACCTCATGATATTATACTTGATGATAAATTAAATGGAATGTTAATCTATGGATTAAATTCATCTGGTAAATCAGTAATGATGAAAGCGGTTGGTCTTTGTTTAATTATGGCACAATGTGGTATGTACGTACCATGTAATGAATTTGAATTTACTATATATAATTCTATTTATACACGTATTACAGGTAATGATAATATTTTTCGCGGTCAATCATCTTTTACATTAGAAATGACAGAACTTAATTCTATTATAAAACGATCAGATAATAAAAGTCTTGTAATTGGTGATGAGATTTGTAGAGGTACTGAAAATATCTCAGGAAATGCAATCGTTGCAAGTACTATTATTCATTTAGCAAAAATTAAATCGACATTTATATTTGCAACACATCTTCATGAATTGGTACAGTTAGATGGTATTCGTAAATTAGAAAATGTTAAAGCATTTCATTTGTCTGTAGATTATGATTCAAAACAAGATATTCTAATATATGATCGTTCTCTTAAGGAAGGTTCTGGTGATAAAGTATATGGTATATTAGTTGCAAAATATATTATTGATAATAAAGAATTTATTGAACAAACAATAAATATTAAGAATGAATTAACAAATTCATTCTCTAGTTTAATATCTGGAAAAAAATCTCGTTATAATTCTGATGTGTTTGTTCATAAATGTGAATTATGTGGTAAGAAAGAAGAAGAAGGGGTTAGATTACTTGAGACACATCATATAAATTTTCAATCAAAATGTAAAGATGGATTTGCTATTGATAAACCACATGTCGCAATGAATTCATCTGCAAATCTTATAGTTATTTGTGAGAAATGTCATGATTCAATTCATAATGATAAAATAAAAATAGAGAAAAAAGTAGCAACTTCTAGAGGAAAGAGACTTGTTTAACTTTATATAAATTAACTTTATATAAATTAACTTTATATAAATTAGTTAACTTTATATAAATAAAATTTCGCCTTTTCGTAAAATATTATAATTATCTTTTATTTCTAATATACATTTATAATTATCACATATTTGTTGTATTTGTTTATCTATATATTCTATTTTTTCTTCAATAATTTGTACATCATTGTGTGTTAATTTATATTGATATATTGGACTTGATCTACATTCTACATTATAATCATAATTGGAATCATCTAATTTTATATTTTTTATTTTATTTAAAGTTTCTTTTAATATATTAAGAGATGTATCATCTACAATTAATAATTTAAATTCTTTAACAACATGGTTTGGTTTTATTTCAAGATGTTTCTGTAAACAATTTTTAAAATCTGTTTTAATATTATCAACATTAAATATAAATTTATCAAATAATATATCGGAATTTACTAGAATATTATTATAAAATTCTTGACATAAATTAGTATTATTATTATAACATTCAATATATATATTCGGATTTAAATTATATTTTAATATTAAATCAATAATATCATTATTTATATTTAATTCATTTGTAATTTTTTTTATTAATTTGTATATTTTATCTTGATAATCATAACATTCTTTTAATAATTTTCGGTGGGTAAATTTAATTTTTGAATAAGATAAATCATAACCATTTAATGTAGAAATAACAATTACTGGAAATATTTCATCGGGTTTTACAAGAGATTTTAGATTAGATTTATATTTTGTAATTTCTGTACATAATACAAGACCTTCTAGATTCTCATATTCTACTAATTTAACATAGTTCCCAGAAGATGATTGTGAATTGTTGTTTAATAATTGAACAAAAACAATATCATGAATATGAGGAGTTCTAATTGATGAATACATATTATTATATATTATTATATATTTTGTATAATATTAACTTTATTAATTATATAAAAATCAATTTTTATTATTTATATATAATATAATGGATAATTTATTATTAAATTTATTATTAGACAGTAATAGAAAAATAGAAAAAATAAAAAAAAAAAAGTGTAATCCAGTGTATTATGATAATATTATATATAGAAATACACTAGAACCTGCAAAAGAAACTGTAAAAGAAAATACAAAAGAAAATACAAAAGAAAATACAAAAGAAAATACAAAAGAAAATGTAAAAGTAATATCCGAAAAAATACATCCCTATTTAAATCAAATAACACTTGATAATACTTTATTACAAAATATTGACGATATAATAGATTTTATTATAAAAAAAAATGATATTCGACCAAAAATAAATATTAAAAATACTAAAGATTATAATAATTATATTCTATTATCTGAAAAAATATCAGATATTGACTATAATCATGACACAGATTATATGGGTAATATGGGTGAAATGAAATCCGCAGTAATAACAAAAGGATTAATGGATAAAGTTACTGATTTTGTAAACGACTATTTTTTTATAGATCCAAATAAATATTATGAATTTATTAGACAAATTATAAATTTTTTTGAAAATGCAATTAATAAATATATTGATAAAAAATTAAAATCTGGAGAAGATTTGAAAGATAAAATTCGATTTGTATTTAAAGGAGGTAATCTATTGAGATCAATATTTTTAAAATATACATCTATAGTACCAGATATCATTCGTAATAAATTATTAAAAAAATATGGAGATAATTTTAAAGGGTCTGATTTAGATTTTCAAATATTTATTGATCCGTCATTAGATAAAAAAACTTATTCGTATGTATATGATGATATGATTAATTTAGCATACTTATGTCTTAATAGATTTCGAAATTATTATACACAAAATTTAGGATCAATATTTGATTTTTATAATTATAAAGATGAAAAAAAAAGAGAATTATTAATTAAATTAAAAAATAATTTGAATAAAGCTGATTTATTTTCAAATACTAAAATAGAAAATAATATATATTTAAATGCACAAATAGTAAATTTACAATTTTATGATATACATACTGATCCCGATGTTCATAAATTATACATAGATAATAAAGATAATACAACTTTTTTTAGTGATAATAAAGAATTTCTTAATATCATAAATGGACATATAATAAATGATAATTTCCAAAGAACAGATTTTTATTTAACAAATAAAAAATTTAAACAAGATAATAAATTACATGAAGGATTTGTAGCATCAAAATTAAAAAATGTTAATTTTGATATTGACAATAATTTTATTAAAAAAATACATCCAGATAATAAAAATAAATCTGAATTTTATTCTACATTAAATGATTCAGTTCATTTTAAACAAGCAAATTTTTCTTTAATAAGAACAAAATTTAATTTAGTTGCTTATATAAAATTTAGTAATGGTAAATATGGTGCAAAACATATTCCAGGTGAATTAATTGATATTTCAATATCATCATTTAATGATTTAAAAATTAGACATATGAATGATATATTTATAAATAATTTTGAAAGATATACATATGTTAATCAAAATGCAAATTATAATATACCATCTTTTGAATATTATTCTTATACATTACATAATTTTATAAAAGATTTATTAACTATTTTATTTGATGATAATGATTATCCTTGGTTAGATATAAAATATGAAAAGCGTATGCATAGAGTATGTATATTATATATTACTGAATTATTTTCATTAGAATATAATAAATTTATGTTTAATGGTATTAATAAATTAAATGATATTGTTAATTTACTTATTAATATATCTGATCCAACAAAAATTATTATATCAAATAAAATTAATTATACAGATATTGATGAATTATTAAAAATATTTGATGAATTAAATTTTAAATCATATGGAATTTATAAATTTTATAATCAACTTCGTGATTTATTAATAAAAATAGATAAAGTTATAGATAATACAGAAAAAAATAATTTAATTAAATCATATGAAGAATTTACTAAATTTTTATACGCTCATAATATCTTTGTAAAAGATATGTTAAAAGATATGGATGATTATATTAAATCTCCTGAAATTTTACATTATAATGTTGATACATTTAAAACTATTCCAAATATTAAACAAAAATATTTAAAATATAAACAAAAATATTTAGAATTAAAAAATAAATATTAATGATAAATATTTTTATTGAATAAACTGAAACAAAAATATTTAGAATTAAAAAATAAATATTTCTATATTTTTATATTTTCATAAGTATTAATATCATAAACATTTGCAATAATTTTTTTATCATTTAATTTATAAGTTATATTTTCAGTATCTTCTGAAATTATTACTATAGTTTTTGTTTTATTTTCTAACATTTCATATATACGAATTGTATTATAATTAAATGCAATATTTATATTATTTACATTATTTATATTATTTACATTATTTACATTATTTTTTTTATTTCTTATATAATTTAATAAATTATATGCTGCTTCTATTAATGTCATTATATAATATAGTTTAAACTTATTATCCTTTAATTGACGAATATGTGTTATAACACCTACGTTAATTTATATAATCTCTAATGAATTAATTATATAAAAATCAATTTTTTATTTAGTTAACTACTAATTTATATCATATTAATATGAATAATTATGCATATGTTACATTATTATATCCAAATAAAAATGGAGAATGCTCATATTTAGATGGAGCATTATTAACAGCATTAGGATTGCGAAGACAAAATGTAAAATATAAATTAATATGTATGATAACTAAAGATATTAAAGATAATGTAATAGATATTTTAAAAATATTATATGATGATATTATTAAAGTAGATTATATATCACCAATAAAAAAATTAAATGGAATAGAAATTATATCTGATTTTTTTGATAAAAAAGATTATAAAAATCAGGAAGAATATAGTGAAATGGCAAAAATATTTACTAAATTACATATTTTTAATTCTGAAATATTTAAGTATGATAAGATATTATTTGTAGATAATGATATTATACCAATAGATAAATATGATGAATTATTTAATTTAGAATGTCCAGCTGCTTGGTTAGAACAAATATTAGAAGATAAAATAATCACAAATAATAATTTGTTAAATAATAGTTTAATAAATAGTAATTATACAAGATATTGTGATATATGGAACAATATTAAACATGGAGATAAAATACCAAATAAATATACACAAATTTATAAAATTCCAGGAAGAAGTATAAATGCTGGGTTGATGTTAATAAAACCAGATAAAAATATTTTTGATAATATGATAAAAATGTTACAAATACCTATTAGTAAATGGAAAGATATAAAATTTGAATTTAAAGGAACAATAAATTTTGATAGAAAACATATCAATTATTATATATTACCTGAACAGGAATTTCTAACACAATATTTTGAAAATGATTGGCATTTAATAGATTCTAGATTTTGTTTTTGGGGTGATTCATTAAAATATGATTTATATGGTATGCATATGGCTGGATTAAATTATAGAGTAAATGGAGAAAAAAAATATAGTAAAACATGGCAGATACAGATTCCGATTGATGATGGATTTAATATTATATCAAATAAAATTACATTATGGGGATTTAAAAATTATCCTATTTTAAAAAATATTTTATATAAAAATCTAAAATTTTATATTGATAATAAATTATATAAAATACAAGATATTATTGTTGATAATGTTATATATGATAAATTAAATCGATATCAAAAAAAAATTATTAATAATATATAAAAAAATATATAGAATATTTTATAATATATATATATATATATATATATGGAATATGTTGATTTATTATCAAATGAACAACAACAAATGTATTTAAATCGTCGTAATTTGTATGATACTATAATACCATTATTAGTTACAATTTATAATATTGATACATTTACTCTAAAAAATACTAGAAATATTGATTTTTTATTTAATAAAGCAACACTCGTTATTAACGATTATATGAAAAAAAA
>Ga0214921_10000941_pt1 | contig 51120 bp, 31 predicted proteins | sample LL1505_MetaG_FD_177992 | JGI IMG/M metagenome (GOLD analysis project Ga0214921, IMG submission 177992) | Freshwater microbial communities from Lake Lanier, Atlanta, Georgia, United States - LL-1505 | ecosystem: Environmental > Aquatic > Freshwater > Lake | place: USA: Georgia | collected... | reverse complement strand
CGAGCCTTTTCCATGGTTTCCCCATCATGAACCAAATCCGCGTATTTGAGTTCCATCACCCCGCTTTGTTGAGTGCCCGCCATATCTCCGGGACCGCGTAATTGCAAATCCATTTCGGCAATCAGAAACCCGTCGGTGGTCGATGCCAAGGCATCCAATCGCTGCTTGGCCTGTTCCGAAGGTCGGTCTTTGTGCATCAAGAGGCAGTAACTCTGCTCGGAACCCCGGCCCACGCGACCACGCAATTGATGGAGTTGGGCCAGCCCAAATCGCTCCGCATTCTCAATCACCATGACGGTCGCATTGGGCACATTGACCCCCACCTCTATAACGGTTGTAGCCACCAATAACTGGGCCTTACCACTCACAAATCGTTGCATTTCAAGGTCCCGATCGGCGCCTTTCATTTGGCCATGCACCACGGCCAATTCAAATTCTGGGCGCGGAAAGGCCCGTATCATGGCTTCGTATCCGTCATAAAGGAACTTAATGTCTTGGTCCTCGGTCTCCCGTATCGCTGGGTAAACCACGTAAACCTGGCGGCCGGCCCGCATTTGTTCAGCCAGGAAAGCAAACATTTTAAGACGTTTGGCCTCGGGAGTCACCACGGTCCGGATGGCCCTGCGACCAGCAGGCAATTGATTCATCACAGACACCTCCAAATCTCCGTAGCGGGTCATCGCAAGGGTACGGGGAATCGGAGTGGCCGTCATCACCAAAACATGGGGCGGAATCCGGGATTTGGCCCATAACATGGCTCTTTGTTCCACCCCAAAACGATGCTGCTCATCGATAACAGCCAAACCCAAATTCTTGAATCGCACATGTTCCTGAATCAGGGCATGGGTCCCCACCAAAATCTGAAGGTCGCCGTTGTACAAATCTTCGAGCAATTGTCGTCGGGTTGCCCCTTTGACTTGACCGGTTAACAAACCAATCCGAACCGGTAAATCGCCCAAAAACTGAGTGAGGGATGCCAAGTGCTGGCGGGCCAATAACTCCGTAGGAGCCATCATGCAAGCCTGAAATCCGTTATCCACCGCCAAAAGCATGCTCATCAAAGCCACCAAGGTCTTGCCACTCCCCACATCACCCTGCAAAAGTCGGTTCATTTGGGTTCCTGCCTTGAGGTCAGCCCGAATTTCTTTGAGGACCTTTTTTTGGGCGTCGGTCAATTCAAAGGGCAGGCATCGATGATAAAAATCATGAAACAAGTCCCCTACCTTTTCCAATCGATGACCTGGATTGCGGATTTTGCGTAGACTACGAATCCTTAAGACCCCCCATTGCAAAAAAAACAATTCCTCCAACTTAAAACGACGCAAAGCCGTTCGCAGCTCTTCGATGCTCTCCGGAAAATGCGCATGTTTCATCGCTACGCTACGCTGCGGTAATTGTTCTGCGTCGAGGATGAATCGAGGCAAAATTTCAGCGATCGAACCACTAACCTGTTCCAGGGTTTGTTGAACCATCGAAATCCACCAACGATTGCTCAATCCACGTTGCTTGAGTTTCTCGGAAATCGGATAAACAGGACTGAGGGATGCACCCCCGCTTTTGGTCCACTCAGTCCAAAGCGTTAATTCGGGATGAGCCATTTGCAATTGCCCTTTGTAACGGCTCACTTTGCCAAAAATCAAATACTCATCCCCAGGCTTAACGGCCGATTCCACCCAACGAAGGGACTGAAACCATACAAGTTCCAACCATCCGTGTCCATCGGTGATGGTCGCAACCAGTCGCTGCGCTTTGCCGAGCCCTACCTTTTCGATCCGTACCACCTTACCTCGGGTTTGCAGCGCTGCTGGGCCTTCGTCCAAAGATTGCAGAGGATATACCTCGGAACGATCCAGGTATCGACTCGGAAAAAAAGCCAAAAAATCATGAAAGGAAACCAGGCCCAATTCGTCGCGGATCCAGGCTGCACGCTGTGGGCCCATTCCTTTGAGATAGGCCAAATCATAAAACAAAGGATGTTCCGTCATACGAAACGCAATCGATCAACCGCCTTTGGGCGACCACTTGAGGGTAGACAACATATGAAGTACGTCTTCCATGATATAATCCGAATATGGTTGCAACGAATCCGCATTCGGCGTAGCCCCAAAATAGAGCGATCCCCTCAAATAATGCCGAATTGAATCCGTAACATAAAATTGCGTTTGACTGGCCGCATTACCCCTCACGGTGTATAACATTCCGTGGACCTTATGTTCGGGGTATCGAACCAAGGTCTCCTCGATACCCGATGCCTTGAGGGTATGTTTGAAAGTCATACGCTGGGTTTCGGCCATCAAAACCGCTAAGGCATCGGCCACGCGGACTTGTTGACCATTCCCATAGTAGATACTGTTCAACGGATGATACGAAAGGTGGACCTGGGCCTTGAGTTCAGGGTACTCCAGATTCATCCACAAGGTCCCCTCTTGTTGGGGGCGATTCCCTTCCGTAGGGTTCCCTGACCCTGAAGGCAAAACCCTTGGCACGGAGGCGGCATTGTATTCAAAGTGGGCAGGGAAACCGGGTTGCTGGCATGTTGCCCACTGCCTTTTGGGCAAGACGGCTTTGGCATAACCGTAAGGTCTGGCCACCGGATCCTCACCGGTGCAAGCGAAAGAAAGTCCCAGAACCAGGAGAGTCCCAACGATGTTTTTAAGCAACGTAATCGTTGGCCGCATGGGGGTTGCGCTTTAGGTGAACCGAAACAATCTTGCGGGCATCCGCTTGCAGGACCAAGAATTCAAAACCTCGGTGCAGAAGGACCTCTCCTTGCGCCGGGATACGGCCTTCAAGCTCCAAAATCAAACCGGCCATCGTTTCAACGCCCTCCAACTTTTCGGAAAATTCGGACCAGTCCCAGCCGGTCTCTCTGGACAAATCCTGCAAGAGCATTTTGCCGGCCACCCAGTATTGATCGGTATCAATTTTGCGGCAAAGTCTTTGTTCATCGGTATCGAATTCGTCCTGAATTTCTCCGACGATTTGCTCCAGAATATCCTCCAAGGTAACCAATCCCGAAACCCCGCCGTATTCATCAATGGCCAGTGCCATGTGCATTCGTCTGGATTTGAATTCCCGAAACAAATCATCAATATGTTTGGTATCGGGAACCACAAAAGGTTTGCGCAACAATTCCTGCCACCTGAAATTGCGGCCTTGATTGAGCCTCGTAAACAAGTCCTTGAGATACAAAATACCGACCATTTGATCCATGGATTCACTGAAAACGGGAACCCTCGAATATCCCCAGTCTCGAAGCAGGGGGAGTATCTCTTCCAGCGAACTTTTGGAGTCCAAGGCTTTGATTTCGAGACGGGGAACCATAATTTGCCTCACCTCCAATTCGCCAAAATTCACAATGCCTTTGAGCAATTCTTTTTCGGAACCACTACGGGCCTGTTCCTGACCAAAGGTCAAATCAATCGCCTGATTAATTTCGTCTTTGGAGAGTTGGGTTTGCTTGCGGACAATCCATCGATCCAAAAGTCCCGTACTGTTAATGAGAACCCAAATAATGGGGCGAAAAATCAATTCCGAAATTTGCAAAGGCATTGAAAACCATAGGGCTACGCTCAAAGGATTCCTCGACGCATAGACTTTGGGAATGACCTCTCCCACAAAAACAATCAGGGCTGTAACAACAAAAGTTTGCAATACGGCCGGGATCCAAGGATAGGGACCAAAATCCAGGACCTTGAAGAACATAAAATAAAAGAGAAGTATAATGGTAAGGTTCACTACATTGTTGCCAATAAGCAGATTGGCTAATAAGCGCCTGGGATCCGAGAGATGCCGTAGGATGCGACGATGGCCGGCGGATGCAGACGTTCGTAATAAATCGATCTGCGCTTTGGTCAACGAAAAATAGGCCGTCTCTCCTGCCGAGAACATGGCCGAACAAAGTAGGAAGAATAGAATTAAAGGAGGTAAAGACCAAAAGGTCGAATCGAATCCGGTCAGGTATTGTTCAGGAGGGTCGTCCATAGGGGTTTTAATGAACCAAAAATATCAATACGGCAAATCATTCACCGCATCGGAGGAGCGATCCACGGATCCCAAATCGCCGGGGGATGTAGGCTTGGGGGGGTGTGCGGAACTTGATGTGGAATCGGAACGTGACAAAAGTACCATATTGTCTCCGATGATCTCGGTCGTATAACGGGTGTGGCCATCTTTGTCATCCCATTTACGGGTTGACAAACGGCCTTCGATGTAGACTTGTCCGCCTTTACGGCAATACAATTCGGCCACATCGGCCAAACCTCTCCACAAAACGATGTTGTGCCATTCGGTCCTGGATTGTTTGTTCCCGTCCCTGTCTTTGTAGGTTTCGGTGGTGGCCAAAGGAAACGTGGCGATTTTGGCCCCGTTGTCAAGGGTTTTGACTTCGGGGTCCTTGCCTAGGTTGCCGATGAGCATGGCTTTGTTGAGTCCTCCCATGGTTGAAATCGATTTGTTTGAGGAATTGGAGAAACGGTTGGGGCAGAGGGTAACGTTCAAGGTCTTGGAGAGTCACCCAGACCCCGCCGTCAAGATGCAAATTACGATTCAGCCGAATACAATTCAAATTCAAAGTTAATGAACGATGGCTTAGGGCATGACTCACGGTAACCAACCGATGTGAAAGGGTTTCCGAAGGATGCTCAGACCCCCAATGCTGATCCCAGGCCGATTCATCCCATGCTCCAGCCCATGGCTGAGGCAAAAATTCGTACAACCCGGCCCAAATTCCTTGGTCTCTCCGGGGAAACAAAAGAACTCTACCCCGGTGGAAGAGGACCAAATAATCCAAGGTGAGCGGGACAACTTTGGTAGATTTGGAACGTTTCGGCAGCTCACCTACCCTGTCTTGGAGAAAAGCGACGCATTTCTTTTGCCAAAAACAGATGTTACAGGCCGGTTTTTGGGGTGTACAAACGGTCGCTCCCATATCCATCAGGGCTTGGTTGTAATCGCCGGGGCGATCTGTATCCAAAAGATTTTGAGCGGTTTGGCGTATCCATCGCAGGCCTTCGGCGGTGTCGTAAGGCGCTTCGGCCCCAAATGCTCTTGACAAAACCCGGATTACATTGCCATCCACCACCGGTGCTGGGTAATCCTGGGCAATGGAGGCAATGGCCGCAGCCGTATAGGGGCCCACACCTGGTAATTGGAGCCATTCTGCAGGACTTTGAGGCAAACCCCCGCCCTTTTCAACCACCAACTTAGCGGCACAATGCAGGTGATGGGCTCTGCGATAGTAACCCAATCCCTGCCATAGACGCAGGATGTCCTGAATATCAGCCTGGGCCAACTCCTGAACCGTTGGGAAATGATCCAGGAATCGAAGGTAATAGGATAAACCCTGATCAACCCTGGTTTGCTGCAACAGGACTTCCGAAAGCCAGATCGCGTAGGGATTGCGCGTACGTCGCCAAGGCAAATCCCGACCATGAACAGCATACCAATCCAATAAGCTTTTAGACCACAGCCTTTTATACTTCAACAAACTCCACTCTGTTTTTTGATTGGCACCCTCTTCGTGACGCATACTATTAAGATTTATGGTCTATATTTGCCGTCCTTTACGAAAATTCTTCGAATTAACCCTCAAAACCAAACCCATGACCAAAGCCGATTTGATTCGCCAGATTGCCGACGAAACAGGAGTTGAACGAGTTGATGTTGCCCAAAGTGTAGAAGCCCTCATCGCAGTTGTAAAGAAATCCCTCAAAGGCGGTCAGAGTATCTATCTCCGCGGTTTTGGAAGTTTTATTATCAAGAAGCGCGCCAAGAAATTGGCCCGGAACATTTCCCGCGGTACCACCGTTGAAATCCCTGAACACTTTGTTCCAAGTTTCAAGCCCTCCAAGCAGTTTATCGATTTGGTCCGCAAAGGACCCAAAAAGACCCGCTAAAAATGCTTTCCAGACCCCTAATCCTGGTAACCCTCTGCCTAGCAGTGGGTTTGACCCTTGCGATTGGGGGGCAACGGAGTGCCATGAAAGCGGGCGATGCGGGGGATCCTGACCCCAAGGAACAGGATTCCGGTGCAGAGCCCACTGCCTCCACCGTGTTGGATAGCAAGGTGAAAGCATTATCCGAAGAAGACCGAACCCGCTTTGAATCGGTTCGTTCCGCCCTGGACTCCCTCAAGGATCGCCCCGAACAAACCGCGGGTTTGTGGAAGAGTTTGGCGTCTTTTTGGTTAACCCGTCAGGATTTTCTGGGAGCGGCTGTTTGTTTGGACCAAGCCCTTGTTTGGGGCCCCAACGGGGTCGATTTCAAGGATGCCGGTCTTTATTACAGCTCTGCAAGGCATGCCCCCGAGGCCGAAGACAGCCTCGTACAGGCCTTTTGCCGTCGCCGCTCCACGGAACTCTTGGCCAAGGCCTTGGAAACTCAACCCAACGATTTGGACCTCAAGGCAGATTGGGCTCAGGCCCTGGTACTCTCCAGTCCAGCCCCTATGCAAGGGGTTCAGGTTCTAATGAGTATCGTCAAAGAGGAGCCCCGCCACCTGAAGGCCCATGCACACCTTGCCAAATTGGCCATCGAAAGCAAGCAATTCCCCAAAGCCATTCAGCGTTTCAAAAACCTCTTGGATTGGTACCCCGGCTTGGGCGAAGCTTACCTTGGCCTGGGTGAAGCCTATTACCGGTCTGGTCAAGCGGACAGTGCAGTCTTCTACCTCAAGCAATACCGCGGATTGGTCCGCGACCCCGAAATACAAGAACAGATCGATTCCTATCTGAATCAAATTCAACCTTAATCCCACCCCCTATGCCCTGCGGTAAAAAAAGAAAGCGTCATAAGATGTCCACGCACAAGCGCAAAAAGCGTTTGAGAAAAAATCGCCACAAGAAAAAATAATTCCGGTCTGAGAATGGGTCTCCTTTGCGAAGGTTACCCACAGACTTTGGCATGACCTCTTTCGCCCTTAGGCGAAGGACCAAATATTTATTGCCGTGAGTAAATCACTATTTGTCAGCCACTCGAGCAAGGGCTTTGTCTTTGCTATGACCGAGGGCAAGAAACTCGTTGAATACGGGGAAGAAACCAACGAAAAAGCTTTTCAGGTTGGAGATATCTATTGGGGGGAAGTACGCAAAATCAACCCCTCTCTCAATGCCTGCTTTGTCGACGTTGGAGACGAAAAAGACGGGTTTCTTCACTATTTGGATTTGGGCGAACATTTTGGATCGCTTCGAAAATTAACCCAGGAGCTGAACGGGGGAAAGCGCAAACCCGGCATGCTCCAGAATTTTGAAAAAGCCGAAATTCTTCCCAAAGAAGGAAAAATTGGGGACTATCTTCAAAAGGGCGACAAAATTCCAGTCCAAATCACCAAGGAACCCATCAATTCCAAAGGCCCACGTCTGACCGCTTCGCTTTCTTTGGCCGGTCGTTTTTGTGTCCTGCTTCCCGTTGATAGCGGGGTTTCGGTTTCTCGCAAAATCGTGGATGCCAACGAAAAGAAAAGGCTGAAACAAATCGCCTCTCAGGCCCTGCCACGAAATTTTGGGGTCATTGTGCGCACCGCCGCTGTCGGGGCAGGATCCGATGAAATCTCCAGCGATATTCAAGACCTGGTTACAAAGTGGAAAGAGATTTCCCAAAAAATCGCTGCAGCCAAGCCCAAGGACCTGATTAGCAAAGAAATAACCAGGGTAACCGGATTGCTGCGAGATTTGTTAAGCGATCAGTTTGATCAAATTTTGGTGGACCATCCTGGCATGGCCGAACAGCTCCGCGAATATGTTCAGGGTATTGCCCCCGACAAGGTCAACCTGGTTCAGGATTACAAAGGCAAGGTGCCTCTCTTTGAGCATATTGGCTTGGACAAACAAGTCAAGGGCTCCTTTGGCACATCGGTCAGCATGCCCGGTGGCATTTATTTGGTCATTGAACATACCGAAGCTTTGCATGTCATCGATGTCAATAGCGGAAATCGTTCCAAGAAAGACAACGACCAGCAGGAACATGCCCTGCAAACCAATATGGACGCCGCCGAAGAGATTGCAAGACAACTTCGGCTGAGGGACATGGGCGGCATCATTGTCATCGATTTCATAGATCTCAAATCCGCCGAGCATCGCAAAGCCCTTTTGGACAAGATGATTGGCCTTATGTCCACAGACCGGGCCAAGCATCATATTCTACCCATGTCCAAGTTTGGACTGATGGAAATCACCCGTCAACGGGTAAGGCCAGCCGTTCAAATATCCACCCAGGAACAATGCGCGGCTTGCAGAGGCACGGGCAAAATTGGACCCAGCCTTTTGATTACCGATCAAATCGAAAGTCGTCTTGATTTTTTGCTGCTCAAAAACGGAGAGAAAAGCGTAACCATCAGCGCCCATCCCCACTTGGCTGCCTATTGCAAAAGCGGTTGGCCTTCTTTGCAGTGGAAATGGGTTTGGAAATACCGCAAATCAGTCAAAGTCAGGGCAGACCAGCAATTGCTCATGGGAGAATACCGCTTGCTAAATCCCAAAGGAGAGGTCATCCCCCTTTGATTCTTCAAATCCCTCACACCAGGGATTGCCTCCAGCCCCTACCAAAACTCCGTGAGCTGACCCGTAAAACGGGAGGCATCTGGAACCGCTTGAATTCACTTCGCCGCACCAACCCCCATACCCTGGACACGATGTCCGGGTCGTGACCGGCCTGGTAGAGTCCGGCCCGATCCAACCCTCCCTCAATAAGATCCATCAAAAGAGCATCCAGGACCGGATAAGGAGGCAATGAATCCGTATCCAACTGATCGGGGCGCAATTCTGCACTGGGGAGAGCCTGCACAATGGAGGCTGGTATCCAGTTCCCCTGCTCGTTCCAATAATTTGCCAAGGCGTACAACTGGGTTTTATACAAATCACCAACCACCGAAAGTCCTCCCCCCATATCTCCGTAAAGGGTGCTGTACCCCACGGCGGCCTCGCTTTTGTTACTGGAATTCAACCACATATCCCCAAACTGATTGGAGTGAGCCATCAAATACAAGGCCCTCAATCGGGGTTGTATATTTTCTTCGGTGAGTGGTCGAATGGCCTCGCCCCATTGAGTCAGGAGCGTTTCCTTGATGGAGCCAAAAGCAGAACCAATGGGTAGAATACGATGCGCGACTCCGTGCATTTTGCAGAGTTCCAGGCTATCACGAACCGATCGATCCGACGAATATTCCGAAGGCATCAGGAGGGCTGTAACATTTTCGGCACCCAATGCCATCACCGCCAGGCAAGTGACCATGGCCGAGTCCAAGCCTCCCGAAAGTCCCACCACAACCCCTTGACCACCGGTCATGTCCCTGTAATCCCGGAGTCCCGTGCACAAGGCCTGGGTTACTTCAACGGGATCAAAACGATGACCCAAGACCAGGGGATGACTCTTCTCCAGCGACTTGTTCTCCAAGACCGAAGGAGCCCGCGAAACAACCCAAGTGTTGCCATGCAATGCCATCACCTCCGCCTTGAGCGCGACGCCTTCCACCACCTCCACCAAAAGCATGGACTCCAAAAAAGATGGGCAACGAACAACCGTTTCACCCACCGCACTAATCAGTGAACTGCCACCATCAAAAATCAGATCCGCCCGTGCACCCACCTGATTCACGTACAGCAACGGCAATCCATACCGGGCCGCTACCGATGACAAGACCTTTTGGCGCTTTACCACCCCTTGAATGGAATACGGAGAGGCCGCAAGGTTCAGTAGGACCCGAGGCTTTCCATGGTCAAGCGCCAAGGCCTCTGCGACCGGATCACTGGGATAGTTGAAGTCCGCATCTTGGGCCCAGAGGTCTTCGCAAATCGACAAAACCACGCTTTGACCAGCGATTTCGATGGTTGAACAGGCCTCTCCCGGCGTGAAATACCGGGACTCGTCAAAGACATCGTAATTCGGTAACAATACTTTGCGTCCTACTTCGCGGACTTCCCCGCGATAACACCAAAAAACAGCGTTGTATAGAGCCGAATCCACCTTGGAAGGTGCCCCTACCAAAAGGGGTATCTCTGCCGAAGCGGCCAAGGTCCCCAGTGCCTTTGTGCATGCTTCCTGCAATCCCGGCTCCCTCAACAAATCCATGGGTGGGTAGCCCACCAAACTTAATTCTGGAAACACGACCGCGTCAGCTCCTTGAAGGGCCGCCTTCTTGGCGAGTTCCCCCATTCGCTCGGCGTTGTGTTCCAATCGACCGATGCCGGGGGCCCATTGAATTAAAGCGAGGCGCATGGTTGAAGGTTTTGGAGGAGGAGGGCTGACTGCATTGGATGCAGACGCCACAGCGGGGTAAATTTGCTGAAGAGCTTCTTGAACACAACCCTCATCTCGAATGTCCAAAAATAAGATTTATACCGCCCTTATCCTCCTTTGTTCAGCAATCCTCCTTTATTGGGTATCCCAAAGGACCAAGCCCGGCCTAACCACCGGACCCCTTCCCCAAAGCAAGGTGGCGGTTCCCACTCTAAGGCCATTCTGGAAGGCTCTTCCCATCCAAACCGGCGAAAACCCAGCGGAATGGCTTGAGCGGCAAAGGAGACAGGATTCCTTGCTCTTTGAATTTTTTGTTCAAAAAATCCTCCAAAGCGATCCCGAAACGGTCTATTTCTTGTGGCAGAACCCCGGGGTTGATAGTCTTACCAACGATGTAACGGCTTTTTGGGGGTCCGATCATCCGGAGGTGGTCCAAGCCAAGCAAGAATTGACCGAATTGCTCGGACGCTATCCTTCCCTGCTCCAAACAGCCGGTGGATTTTCCCCCGATTCCCTCGCCCCCCTCCCTGTACCGGTCGGTATGGTCGGACTCTTTCAATACCAATGCGTTTTGAGTGACTCCAATCTGTGGATTGGCCTGGACCTCTTTATGAAAGAAAGTTATCGCTATTACCCCACCGTGGATCAGCTCTACCTCTATCAACGTCGGCGAACCCATCCTCGTCACATGCCCATCGCCGTGGCACGAACCCTCAGCGAAGACTTGGTAGACCAACTCAACCCCGGATCTTCCACCGGAAAACTCCTCAACCAAATTCTTCGAGAGGGCCGAATCATGGCCTGCCTTCGACTCTTACTTCCGGAGACCCCCGACAGCCTTTTGCTGGGTTATAACCCCGGCCAATGGAACTGGATTTGCCAAAACGAAACCGATGTCTGGAAAAACCTTGTTCGTTCCCAAGCTCTTTTTTCGGAGGACCCCTTGGTAGCGGCTCGCTACCTGAGTGACGGACCTTTTACATCGGGTTTATCGACGGACAGTCCTCCTGCCCTGGGTCGATTTTTGGGGGACCGAATTATGCAACAGTGGTTAGCCAACCAAAAGCCCCGTAAGGGTTGGATCAAAGCCCTGGGGCAGCCAGAACTTATCCTTCAGGAATCGGGGTATCGAGGACGATCCTAAAACCTTTAGCGGTTCACCTCGACAAAACGTTCGATATCCTCCCGCTTACCAAGCAAAACCATGAAGTCAGTGCTGTACAAAATCGTATCCGCACTGGGGACGCCCAAAATATGATACTCATCACGGCGCTCACCTTGATCATTGGAAACCTCGTAGGAACGTCGCAAAGTGATCAGATTGAGCTTGTAACGGGTTCTTAGCTCGACCTGCAAAACTGTTTTGTTGCAAACCGCTGCAGGGGTTTTGACCTCCACAATTTGATAGTCATCCGGTAATTGAAAAACATTTACCAAGTTGGGGTTCAAGAGACGACCAGCTACTGAGATACCCACCTCATCTTCCGGAGAGAGAATTTCGGTAACACCGAGTTTTTCGAGAACACGACGTTGTTGATCGGTTGAGGCCCTGGCAATGATACGCTTTACACCCAATTCAAGCAAAGTAACGGTTGTTAACAAGAGACCTTCAAAATCCTGACCAATCGCCACAACAACCGCATCCAAATCCTGCACGTTTTGTTCGCGCAATAACTTGAGGTTGGTCGCGTCCATTCGAACCGCAAAGGCGACATCATCACGCAAAGCGTTGATCGCTTGTTCATCGTTATCAATAACTATGACCTCGGCACCCCGCTGCGCCAGAGTCCTGGCAATGGTGGTTCCAAAGCGACCTAATCCGATGACACCGAAACGGTTTTCCATGATGATAAAGATTGAATATGAGAAGCAAAGACCTCCAAAGCAGGGCCAAAACCCTGGGTATTGGTTATGATTAAATCACTTGAATCCCGATAGGGCTCCAGGTAGGCCCTGTAGGCCGGGGCCACATGATGATCCCACTGGTAACGAACAACGTCCTCGGGATACCCTCGCTCGGCCAAATCCCGCTCAATCCTGCGGGCCAACATTAATTCTTGAGGCGCATCGATGAAAACCCGAAGATCCAAGAGGTCCGCAATTTCTCGGTAATGAAAGACGAAGAGTCCCTCAATGACCAAAACCGGAGCGGGTTGTACCGTGTGATAAGCCAGCTCGGCCCCTGGACGATTAAAGGTGTACTCTTTGATACGAACCGAACGGCCTTCGATGAGGGCCTGCACATCCTGCAGGCAACGGTCCCGGTCCAAGGCGTCGGGTAGGTCAAAATTGACCTCGCCCCTGGGGTCCCTGGCCTGCATTTCGATGGGATGGTAATAATGGTCCTGCGATATCACCGCCAACTGCTCCGGCGCAAAACGGGCCGATAGGGCCTTGATAAAAGTGGTTTTGCCCGATGCACTCCCCCCTACCAAGCCAATGATATAAGGCTTTTGGGGATGAAGGCCGGATTGCATTCCGCAAAACTACACCAAAGTCCTCAAACCCAAACCCAACCCCTAAACCCCTTCTCGGGGCCGAAAAACCGCTAGAGGCACAATGCATTCCTCCAGTGAAATACCTCCATGCTGAAAGGAATCCCTGTAGAGGGATGCATACTGATGAAAATTGTTAGGATAACAAAAAAACTGATCCGAACCGGCCAAAATATAGACCGAATTAAGGTGCTTGCGGGGTAATTGAACCTGCTCGGGTTGTTGAATGGTGTAGACCAAGTCATCCTGAATTTGTAAATTCCGGCCTTCTTTATAACGAAGATTGTTGGACATCTCCCGATCACCACTGATGCGCACGGGGTCCTGCACTTTGATCATCCCATGATCGGTGGTTAGAACAAGGGTATAACCCCGAGCGGCGGCTTTTTGTAAATAATCCAAGAGGGGGGAATGCTGAAACCAAGAACGCGTTATGGAACGATAGGCGGCTTCATCTTCGGCCAGTTCCTTGATGATATTCATTTCGGACCGAGCATGGCTCAGCATGTCTACAAAGTTATAAACCAAGACCTCCAAGGGTTGACTCAAACCTCCGTTTGCATTTTCGAGGCTCTGTTTCGCCTGTGCCAGGGAGGTAATTTTTTGGTAACCGTGGGCTGGATTGCGCCCGTTGCGCTTGAGCCATTCCCCCAAGAAAAAAGACTCGTGCATGTTGTGGCTGTGCTCGTCCTGATCCGACCACCAGCGGTCGGGGTAACGCCTCACGATTTCGGCGGGGGGCATGCCCGCAAAGAGCGCATTACGAGCATATTCTGTGCTGGTTGGTAGGATGGAGTAATAGGTTTCTACCTCCAATGCTCTGTAAAATTCCCCCAAAATTGGCTCAATAACACGGAACTGATCCAAACGAAAATTATCAATCAACAACAAGAGGACTTTGGGGTATTGGTCCAGGATCGGAAGCAATTTTCGTTGCAAAAGCTGATGCGAAAGGGTGGGCGCACCCTGCACGCTTTGCGGCTGTTTTGCGGGGATTGCCATACCCTTGGTGTTCAAGGTTCCGGCAAACCAACTAGCATAATTCTTCTTGATAAATCGAACAAACAATCGATTGGCCTCGGCCTTTTGCATCGCAAAAACCTCTTTCATTCCCTCGTCCCCCGATTCTTCCAAGTCCAATTCCCATCGCACGAGTCGCTGATACAATTCGGCCCATTGAGCTGCATCCAGTTGATCAGACATGCTCATGCCCAATTCGCCAAAATCATCGCGATAGGCTTCGTTGGTTTTGCGAGCAACCAGGCGTTTTTGATCGGTTACCTTGAGGATGGCCGATAACAATTGTTTGGGGTGGACCGGCTTGATAAGGTAATCGGCGATTTTGGAGCCGATGGCTTCTTCCATGAGGAGTTCTTCTTCGCTCTTGGTGACCATAATAACCGGCATCAAAGGCTTGATCTCCTTGAGGCGGGACAGGGTTTCCAGGCCACTCAATCCGGGCATGTTTTCGTCCAGCAACACCAAATCAAAATCCTCGTCCGCCGCACGTTGCAAGGCCTCGAGTCCGTTGTTGACCGGAGTGGTACGGTAGCCTTTGCTTTCCAGAAAAGACAAATGAGGCGCGAGCAAATCGATTTCGTCGTCAGCCCAAAGAATTGAAAGATTGGCCATAAGTGGTTTAGGTGATTGATAACGGCCGAAACCTAATTTTGGTCTAAATTACCGACGCTTTCCTAGACCACCCCGCCCCTTGACCAACAAAATCCTCAACGATCCCCTGTACGGCTTTATACGACTGGAGTCCAAGCTGATACTTCGCCTGATAGATCATCCCCTCTTCCAGCGGCTTCGCTATATCCGACAGTTGGGCATGACCTACCTGGTTTATCCAGGAGCCACCCATTCGCGGCTGGCCCATGCGCTCGGTGCCATGCACCTTATGCAAGAGGCCTTGGATGTATTGGCCCACAAGGGTTACAGCCTCAGCCCCGATGACCGTAGTGCCTGCCTGATGGCCATCCTACTGCACGATCTGGGCCATGCCCCCTTCTCACATGCCCTGGAGGGCTTCCTCGTTCAGGACATGCCGCACGAAGATATTTCCTTGCTGATGATGCAGGATTTGAACCGATGGTGCGACGGCGAATTGGAAACCACCTTGGATGTTTTTAGGGGATCCCATGAATTGCCTTTTTTGCACGAATTGGTTTCATCCCAATTGGACATGGATCGATTGGATTATCTCAATAGGGATAGCTTTTTTACGGGTGTCACCGAGGGCATCATTGGGGTCGATCGCATCTTGCAAATGCTGGATGTGCACCAGGGTCGCCTGGTGGTTGAGCGCAAAGGCATCTATAGCATCGAAAAATACCTGATGGCCCGCTACCTCATGTATTGGCAGGTTTATTTGCACAAAACAGTTTTGTCGGCGGAGTACCTGATGGGGCATATCATGAACCGTGCCCGTCGTGTCCTCGAGCAGGGCCTGGACCTCTTTGTTTCCCCGGATTTGGGCCTATTTCTAAGGCAACCGGTTCGTGGCGACGAATTTAGAAGCAACCCTGAACTCCGAGAAGCCTATGCCCGCTTGGACGATTCCGAAATCATGGTTCATGTCAAGACCTGGGCCCGGCGTTCCGAACCCATCCTGGAGCACCTCAGCCAACAATTAATGACTCGCCGATTGGCCGCCGTCGACTGGTCCTCCGAACCTGTTTCTCTGGACACGGTCCAAGGCTTGGCCCAGGAAGAGGCTCATCGCTTGGGCTTGGGAGAGGAGGCTTTGGCCTACCTGGCCCATTGCCGGCCGGTCCGCAAAGCCGTGTATTCGGGGGCAGAGTCCCCCATTTTGATCAAAGATCGGCAAGGCGTGGTCAGCCCCTTGGACGCCCTTTCGGATCATATTCAGGTGGTGGATTTGCATAGCAAGCACGAGCGATATGCCCTTTACCGCCCCAAAAACCGCCCTTAGGCAAATATTAGGGCCCAACTAGAAGCCTCGTCCACCAAAATGGTGGATATTTGCGCAATATTCATGAAGTTAAGCTGCCAAGAGCTCACCACCCTTGTTGAGGGCGTATTGCAAGGCGACCCCCATCGAAGCATTCTGGGTCCGGCCAAAATAGAAGAGGCGGGGCCCAACGAGGTTACATTTTTGGCCAACTCCAAATACCTTCCGTATGTGGATCGTTGCCGTGCGGGCCTGCTTTTGGTGGAATCAAACCAAGAGCTCCCTTCTCTGGTCTCCACCTCCATCTTGCGGGTGGCGGATCCCTACCGAGCCTTTGGACTCATCCTGCAGGCCTTTGAACAACAGCGCCTTTACAGCCCTGGTCTCCACCCCCAGAGCTGGGTGGACCCCGAAGCGGTCTTGGGCGAAGGCGTAGGAGTGGGTGCGTTCGCGACGGTGGGATCTGGAGCGGTTATCGGAAATGGCACTCGCATCGCGGCCCATGCCTATGTGGGATCCCGGGTCAAAATTGGACGGGACTGCATCCTTCATCCCGGGGTACGGCTCATGGATGACTGCGAAATTGGCGATCGTTGCATACTCTACGCCAATGCAGTGGTCGGATCGGATGGATTTGGCTATGCCCCCAATGCTTCCCAGGTTTATTCCAAAATTCCCCAGGTGGGTCGGGTAATTCTGGGGAACGACGTCGAAGTCGGAGCCCATGCCACCATTGATCGCGCCACCATGGGGGCCACCGTTGTTGGCAACGGATCCAAAATTGACAATCTAGTCCATTTGGCCCACAATGTAGAAATTGGCGAAAACACCGTCATCGCAGCCCAAACCGGAGTATCAGGCAGCACCCGTGTTGGGGCCCGCTGTGTCTTTGGAGGTCAGGTCGGTGTTGCAGGTCACCTCACGGTAGCCGAAGGCAGCCAGATTGGCGGGCAAACCGGCGTGACCCGGTCCATTGTCGAACCGAATCGCAAATGGAACGGAACCCCCCTGATGTCTTATATGGACAACCAGCGCTCCAACGCCGTTTTTAGGCGACTGCCTGACCTGGAGGCGGACCTTCGGCAACAAATAATCAACCTTCAAAAAGAAGTGGAGGAGCTCAAAGCCCTAAGAACATCCGGTTCCTGAACCCTCAAAAAAATTTTAAACCCCGATCACCCCATGCCCTCATTGGATTACCAAAAAACGCTGGCTCAACCTGTTGTGATGGAAGGCGTAGGCCTGCACAGCGGTGCCCCTGTTCTCATCAAATTTTGTCCCGCTCCCGAAGACACGGGCTTTGTTTTTCGTCGTACTGATCTTCAACCCGTTGTTGATATCCCGGCCTTGGCCGAATACGTTGTTGAAACCAGTCGTGGTACCACCCTAGGACTTGGCGATGTCCGAGTTCTCACTGTGGAACATGTTCTTTCAGCCTTGACTGCTTCGGACCTGGACAATGTCATCATTGAATTGGATTCCCCGGAACTTCCGATCGGCGACGGAAGCGCCCGTCCCTTTATGGACGCCATTGGGAAGGCCGGTCTTCAAAACCAAAACAAGGCACGAACCTACCTTGAGTTAAAGGAGCATTTCACCTTCAAGGATGCCGATAAAGGCAGTGAAATCACCCTTTTGCCGGATTCGCATTATCGATTGTCGGTGATGATCGATTTTGACTCCAAGGCCCTGGGACCCCAACACGCACGATTGGATGACCTGCGTGATTTTGACAAAGAAATTGCCTCCTGCCGGACCTTTTGTTTCCTTCACGAGCTTGAAGAAATGCATCGCCAAAATCTTATACAGGGCGGGGATCTTAACAATGCCTTGGTCTTTATCGAAAACCCGGTAGCCGATGATCAATGGGAATCCCTCAAAGGCTTGTTTGGGCATCCAGACCTTCAGCTTCAATCCGCGGGTATCCTGAATCACAAACATTTGTACTTTGACAACGAACCCGCCAGGCACAAACTTTTGGACATGGTCGGGGACCTTAGTTTGATCGGCCAAAGAATCAAAGGCCATATCGTAGCTCACAAACCCGGACATCAATCCAACGTCGCCTTTGTCCTGGCCCTACGGGAACACATCAAGCGCTCACCCAAATCCCTTGTCAACCCATCGGGAGACAAGACCAAGGTGGTCTTTGATACCAACCAAATCATGCAGTTTTTGCCACACCGCTATCCTTTTCTGCTGGTGGACAAGATTACAGAGATTTCGGATACGCATGTTGTTGGCATCAAAAATGTTAGTATCAATGAATCCTTTTTTCAGGGACATTTTCCGGGAAACCCGGTCATGCCAGGTGTTTTGACGATTGAAGCCTTGGCCCAAGCCGGAGGTGTCCTTTGCCTCAACTTGATGGATGACCCAGGAGGTTATTGGACCTATTTTACGCGCATTGATAAGTTAAAATTCAAAGGCAAGGTCCTACCAGGCGATACCCTTATACTCAAGTTAAACCTAATGGAACCCATTCGAAGAGGAATTTGCCGCATGGCAGCGACTGCCTATGTTGAGGACCAAAAGGTTGTGGAAGCCGAATTAATGGCCCAATTGGTCCGCAAATCATGAGCACACTCAGCCACATTCATCCCAAGGCCAGGATTGGCAAGGGAACGCATATCTCTCCCTTTGTTACCATCGAAGAGGATGTCATTATCGGGGAAAATTGCTGGTTGGGCCCCAACTGCACCGTGATGAACGGGGCACGCATTGGAGACAAGGTCCAGGTATTTCCGGGCGCAGTTATTTCGGCCCCTCCACAAGATCTCAAATACCGGGGCGAACCAACCCTCACACGCATTGGAGACCGTTCCATTATCCGAGAATGCGTGACCATTAACCGAGGGACCACCGACCGCAACGAAACCGTGGTGGGCAGGGACTGCCTGTTAATGGCCTATACCCACGTCGCCCATGATTGCTTGTTGGGGGACCATGTAATTATGGCCAATCTGGCCACCTTGGCTGGGCATATCACTGTTCACAATTGGGCCATTCTTGAGGGATTGGTGGCTGTGCAGCAATTTTTAACGATTGGGGAACATAGCTTTGTAGGCGGAGGCAGCTTGGTGCGCAAAGACGTTCCGCCCTTTGTCAAATGCGCCAAAGAGCCCCTTTCTTTTGCCGGGGTCAATGTAATCGGCCTGCGACGCCGAGGCTACAACGAAAACGAAATCAGGCTCATTGAAGATGTGTACCGGATCATTTATGTCCGCGGCTATAACATAACACGGGCCCTTGAGCAGGTCGAAATCGATGTGGCTCCTTCCAAACTCAGGGATCGTATTCTTCAATTTGTTCGACATTCCAGCGCTGGGGTGATTCGGGGCATGCTTGAATAGTTTTTTTTGATTTTGTTCCGTGAGCCTCGACCCAACAACGAATCCCAAAACGCCGGCTCTGGAAGCCTGTGGCATTGGGAAACATTACCAAGGTCAATGGCTCTTTCATTCCTGGAATGCTGTGCTGGAACCGGGTCAAGGTCTTGCACTTACCGGAGCCAACGGTAGTGGCAAGTCCACCCTGCTGCAATGCATCGGAGGCTTGATTCGCCCCGATACCGGCGTCATCACGTGGGGTGGTGAAAAGGAACAAATGCCTGCTTGTTCCCTGGCCGCACCCTATTTGGATATCCCCACCGAATACACCTTAAACGAATTGGTGACTTTTCATTTTAGCATCAATCCATTAAAATCCGGAGCCGATCCTTTTTTGCAATTACGTCTTTGTCATCTGGACCTTTCCTCCAATCTGTTGTTAAAACATTATAGTTCAGGAATGATCCAGAAGGTTAAGTTGGTCCTTGCGTTGTTGACCGATGCCCCCATTCTCCTCTTGGATGAGCCGCACAGCCACTTAGACCGGGAGGCCCAGGCTTGGTTTCAACAACTTTTGTCCTCTTCCATTGCAGGCAGGGTCTGGGCGATGGCCTCCAACGACCCCAATGAATACCGGCTATGTAGCGCCGCTTTTGATTTGGGATCCAATCCGCCCTAAACAATCCCTTCCTAAGCCCTGCGTATCCAGGTGCCCGATCCATTTCTTTGGAATAGTCCGGCCGATTCCAAAGCAAAAAGGGAGCGCACAAAGCCCGGATAATCCCCCTGATGCAATTCCAAAAGTCGATCGGCCGAAGCTTCTTCCAATACCGCCAAGCCACGTAGCATTCGCTGGGCTCCTTCGCTCAGCATCCGACCTGAAGCGGGCAGTCCTTCCAGGGTCTGTTGGACTCCTCGCGCTGCTTTGACACCTTGAAGTTGGGCATCCACAGCGGTACCCGCAATCAAACGATGGGCATCGGCCCTGCTGTCTTCAAGGCGAGGCCTCAAAGGCCAATTTTGCCAAACCCTGAGATCGTAGGGCGAACACAAAAGCTGAGCCTGCCCGGACAAGACCAAGCGTAGGCAACCACGGTAGCCCTGATCCGTCACCCGCCCCGGAAAGGCGTAGACCTGCCGATCGTAATCATTCGCAAAACGGGCCGTAATCAAAGCACCCCCTCGGGCTGCGGCCTCTGCCACCAAAACAAGGGGACAAAGTCCCGCAATGATGCGGTTGCGTCGTGGAAATAGACGGGCATCCGGACCCTGCAAGGCCCTGGTTTCGGTCAGGATGACCATACCAGCCGCCACCATTCGCTCGCCTAGACCCTTGTGTTGAGGCGGATAGTGCGTTCCCAATCCATTGGCTGTCACAGCCATGGTTCCAAAACCCATTTCCAAGGCCAACTCGTGGGCATGTCCATCTACGCCGAGAGCCAATCCGCTAACGATGATGGGTTTTGTGTTTTGAGGGATCCAAGCATGCGCCAATTCCTCCATGAAGGCCCGTAGAATGGTACTTCCGTATTGACTCATGTTACGGGTACCAACAACAGCCAATGCATAGCGGTAATCCAGAGGCAGATGCCCTTTGACAAATAAAACCACCGGAGGATCGTGGCATTCGCGGAGGTATTCAGGATATTCGGGGTCCACCAAAGAAACCCACCTCAACCCCATGGATTCCCCCAATTCCCATTCACGGCGGGCCATGCTGTTGGCCTCTTGCAGCAAGCGTGGTCCATCACGCCCGGATAGAACACGCGACAAATTCATTCCCCAAGCGCCGCAACGACTCAAGGCCGCCGTGTCCGCTCCCAACAAGGCCTCTGCGCTCCCCATGCATTCCAGCAGACGTTTCATGGCCACCGGTCCGGTACCCGGCAGCGTCGAGAGGGCCCACAAGCCCGTTTGAATGTCTTTGTTCATCGGTTTTATTGCTAAATTCGGTTTTTGAAGTCCGGCTTTGTTTTCAATAATTCGACTTTCCTTTTGGGGTTTCCTTGGGGCACTGATTTTCGGTGCATTGCGCGTTGTCGCCCAAGACAGTCCAACCACGACATCCTCCAACCTGCCCACCAGAGACACGGTTTGGAACGGCCACCTACGGGTCTTGCAACCGGTGGTGATCACCACCTCCCGGTTGGTTCAACGTCCCGAACGTTCCACGGCTAGTTTGGGCCTATTAACCAGACAAGATGCCGAGACCTTCAACAGCCTCACCCCCGAAGATGCCCTCAATCGCATGTCCGGGGTTTACAGCCTAAGAGGCCAACTGAGCATACGGGGTAGCGGAGGTTTTACACTCAATGCAGGAAGCCGGGCCCTGATGCTTTTGGACGGGCTACCCCTGCTCTCGGCGGATGCGGCCGAGGTGCATTGGAAACTCCTACCTACCGAACAATTGGAACAAATTGAGGTTCTCAAAACCGCCGGATCCGCCCTCTACGGTTCATCCGCTCTGGGCGGGGTGGTTCATTTTCGAACCCGGAAGCCCGGCGCTGAACCGCTGAACTTGATAAGCGGCTTCACCGGAGTCTACGCCGATCCCCCCTCGTTTCATCGCAACCCATGGGGTCGTTCCAATTACCCGACCTTCAACGGACTATCCTACCTGCACAGTGCGCGGTACGGGAACACCGAAGTCACCGGCAGCTTCCAAGCCGTCGCGGATCAAGGCTTTCGCATCGGTGAAACCAGCAAACGCCTCCGCGGTGGCTTGAACCTCCGACGATCCATGGGAAGAGGGTGGACTGCTGGGCTAGCCGGGCATTTCCTGATTGACTCCATGCGCTTGTTTTCGATTTGGAAAAGCGATACCGATGCCTTTGTTCCTGCCGATGGCTCCACCAATCCCCAAATCAACCGCCGATGGATTGTGGACCCTTCGATCACGTACCTAAGTGCCCGTTTTCAATTCAAATGGCTCAACCGCACCTATTATTCCTATAATAATTTTAACAACGAAGATTTTGCGCTGGCCTTGATGACTTACAGCGAGCCCACCCTGCGTTGGATTCTACCATCCCAGAATGTTTCGTTGATGCTTGGCGCTGTATATCAACAAAATACCATTGATTCCAAAAACCTTTACCGCCAACAGGGCTCATCCCAGCAGGCGGTCTATGCCCAAGCCGATTACCAAGAGAAACGCTGGACATGGGGAGCGGGCATGCGTATGGAGCGTTATGTTACGAATGGATTGGAACGGATGGCCTTGCCTCAAATCAGGACTTCGTTGAATTATCAGCTTGTGAAACCCGGTCGTTTTAACAAAAGGTTTCAACCCCCTGCCTTCGATTCGATTCAAATTATGCCGTTGTGGATAGATCCAACGCCCAACCCGGCTCGGGGTGGATTCCTGCGGGCGTCGATTGGTCAGGGCTTCCGTTTACCGAGCATCGCGGAACTTTATTCCAATTCCAAAATTGGAGGCGTTCGTATCCTGGGTGATAGCACCTTGGATGCTGAACAAAGCTGGTCTGCTGAGGTGGGCTATATGCATCGCTTTGGTCGTAGCGAACTGCAACCGGAATTGGACATTGCTTTTTTTCATTCCTTTTATCGCAACCTGGTGGAATTTAATTTTGAAGTGGCCCTACCGGCGGTTTACGATGCCCAGGATTCCGCTTGGTTCAATGACCCCAGCCTTAACACCGAAGAAAAAAACTCCCGCCTCTTCCAAAAATACGCCCGTTTCAAACCGATGGGTGTACCAGAGGCGATGATTCAAGGCGTTGAGGCTCAATTCAGCGGCAGCCTTCCGCTGCCCAAAGGAATGTTCCAATATCGGCTGGGTTATACGTTCAGCAACCCGTTGAATCTGCGTCCACCGGCCTTTGATTCTACCTACAATTCCACCCTGACCGATTTGATGAGGTTCTTGAAATACCGATACCGTCATTTGTTACGAGCTGAATTTTCTGTCCATAAAGGGCCCTGGACCTGGACAACCCAAGTTCGATACAATTCCATTCCCTTGAATATTGACAAGGACTATTACCGTTTTATACCGGGACTGCTGGACCACCGCATCCGAACCCGTCACGGGGATTGGATGGTGGATCTAAGGCTTGGTTGGACGGGGTATCGGGGACGCTACCGTTTTAATTTCATCGTCCGCAATGCCCTCAACAGGAGTTGGATGCCCGTACCGGGCAATATCGGGGAACAACGTAATTTTCAAGTTCAATGGACCGTACAACTCTGAACGCGCTTTGCCCATGGGCCGTCGAATCTCTACGGCTAACCCTGCTGACCGCCTTGTTGTTGGGACTGGCCTCCTTGGCAACCAAGGCCCAGGAGCCGGGTGGCGTGCTTCGTGGCAAAGTCATGGATCGCGTGTTGAAAAGCCCCCTTCCCGGGGCCAATCTGCAATGGATGTGCCCTGCCAAGGACTTTACGACCGCACCATCCACCGCGGGTACCGCCAGCATGGGCGACGGGACCTATGAACTTCGGGTCCTCCCAGGTTGTTCGCTGAGGGTTAGTGCCATTGGTTACCAAACCCGATGGATTTTGGTGCCCTCCGCTACGTCGAACGAGGCCATCAAGCGATTGGATATTGTATTGGAACCGGTTACGCTGGATCTGGATGCTGTCGTCATCAGCGCGGGCCGCTTTGAGCAACGTCTCAGCGAAGTCTCGGTGTCCATGCAGATTCTCAAACCGGAACTTCTCCAACAAAACAATTTAACCCGCTTGGATGATGCCATGGATCGCGTCCCCGGCGTCAGCATCGTGAATGGTCAGGCCAATATTCGAGGGACTTCCGGGTTTAGCTACGGAGCAGGGAGCCGGGTTCAGGTTCTTTTGGACGAAATGCCTTTGCTGAGCGCCGATGCCAACGATGTTCGATGGGCCTTCATGCCCATGGAAATCCTCTCCCAGATCGAGGTTATCAAGGGAGCCTCCTCGGTGCTGTTTGGGAGTGGGGCCTTGGGTGGTGCCATTCATTTACGAAGCCAATGGCCAGGGACTCAACCCGGCGGTATGCTTCAAACCTATGCCCTGGGTTACGATCATCCCCCGTCCCGGTTCACCGACCCCTACCCCGGTCGTATGCCCCTCCAAAGTGGCATCAATGGTTATTACCAAAAAAATTCCGGTCGTCTTGACTGGACCGTCGGCGCCATGGCCCTCACAGACCCTGGCTTCAGGATTGGCGAATTCAGCAACCGAATCCGAGCCAATACTGCCCTTCGTTACCGACTCAGCCCCCAACTCATGCTCAGCGTGGCCGGTAATTTCATGACCGAAAAAATCGGTAATTTTCTTTTTTGGAACAACCTTGATTCAGCGCATTTTCCGGCCTCAGGGACCAACGATACCCTGCTCAGCCGTCGAGCCATGCTGGATCCTGTTTTGCGCTACACCGACCCCTGGGGCAACAACCACACCCTCAAAAACCGCTGGTACCTCACCCAAAACATGGGCGACAGCGATCGAAATGTACGAGGGTTGATGCGTTACCACGAATATCAATTTCAAAGACGCTTTGTAGGCCCCCGCAAATCGACCTGGGTGAGCAACAGCGGCGTCACCTATCTTCATAACAATGTCCAAAGCCAAGGTCTGTACGGGGACCGGAACAGCCGATCCATCGCCTTCTACTCCCAAATGGATGTACAGGCCGGGCGCTTAGGCCTCTCCCTTGGCGGTCGTTTTGAATCGACCCGCATTGAATCCGATCCCTTGATTCGATTCCCCGTTTTTCGGTCGGGCATGACCTACGCACTCGCCAAGGCCACCCACCTGCGCGCATCGGTAGGGCAAGGCTTCCGTGCTCCTTCGGTGGCCGAACGGTATGTTCGGGCGGTTGGTGGAGCGGTCGAAGTCCTTCCCAACCCAACCTTGCAACCAGAACAAGGATGGAGCGGCGAAATCGGACTGCGACAGGGATACAAAAGGGGTTCCCTGGTGGGCGGCTTGGATATCGCTGCCTTTTATACCCGCTATACGGATATGATCGAATTTAGTTTCCGTTTATGGCCGGACGGTGACGGGTTCAAAGCGATCAATCTCTTGAACACCAAAGCCGTCATGTGGGGTTTTGAAGCCGGAACCGAAGGCCAAGCCCGAATCGGCACCCACACGCTACGCTGGATGATGGGCTATACCTTCACCCAACCGACCCAATACGCGATGCCCATCCCTGCGGAACCGGACTATATCGTAAAAGACACCCTCAAATACCGTAGCCGACACCTGTGGCGTTCCGATTTGTTATGGGAAAGAGGGCGAATGCAGGCGGGGATCAACCTCCGCTACAATAGTTTTATGCTCAAAATCGACGATATATTTTATTCGTTTATCCCCGGGACCCAGGCCTTTCGGGACGAAAACAACCAGGGCGATTGGATCGTCGATCTGCGCGCAGCTTATCAACTCCAGAAACAATTCAAAATCTCGGCCCTCGTGCGCAATGCCTTCAACCGGGCCTACGCCGTGGTCCCCGGTAACTTGGGCCCACCTCGAGCCTTCCTCCTCCAGGCCCAATGGAATCTTTGACCTCCCCTCGCTTTTCACCTAATCCCCACGCCTTGAACCCATTTCTTCGTTTCACCTTCTTCTCTTTCTACCTAATCCTAGCCCTGGGGCTGGCATTGGATCCCGCTTGGGCTCAATCCCGACGAGCTTCCAGTGGAACAAGCAAAAATAGCATCCCTGATGCCCCGACCACTGAAGACCAACTGAGCCTGGAATCCATCTTTGCATCCGGAAAATATGCCCAACGAGGTGCCGGTGTTATGGAATCGCTCAAGGACGGAATTCATTACTATAACAACCAACGCATCGGTGATTCACTGAAGGAAAACGCCTTGCTTATCTATGCCTACGAAGACGGGAAGGTCACCGATACCCTGCTCCGAGATTCCTGGTTACGCAGCCCGGACTACCCCGAAGGTTTGGCCTGGGAAGACGTAGAACTCTCCCCGGATGAATCGGTGCTTTTGCTGGCGACCGATGCAGAATCCGTTTATCGGTACTCTTCCAAAGCCAAGTATTATGTGTGGAGCCGATCCAACCGAAGCCTGGTTCCTTTGATGGACGGTGCCAAAATCATGGCTCCCGCCTTTTCCCCCAACGGCCGCTACCTTGCCTTTGTCTATTCCAACGATTTGTATATCCAAGACCTGCAAAACCAGCAATTGCGGAGAATCACTCGGGATGGCCAAGTCAATCAAATCATCAACGGACACGGAGACTGGGTGTACGAAGAGGAATTGGAATTAACCAGGGCCTTTGCCTGGTCGCCCGACAGCAAAGCCCTCCTGTACTTGCGCTTTGACGAATCCAAAGTTCCTCAAATGAGTATCCCAATCTACGAGGGGAACCTCTACCCCCAAGAAATGAAATTCAAATACCCCAAAGCCGGGGAACCCAATGCGGCGGTTAGCTTGTGGATGTTTGAATTGGATCAGGCCAAGCCTCGCTGCATCATTGCCGAAGATCCAAGGACCGGGGATGATGCCGACCATTACTTGGCCCGCATCGGCTGGACCAAAGACGCCGGTCTGGCCTGGGTTCAAACCATGAACCGGGCCCAAAATCGGCTGGATCTTTCCTTGATCAACCGCGAAAGCGGTGAACGCCGTTTGCTACGACGGGAACAATCCGAAACCTGGGTGGACCTTCACGATCATTTGGTCTTCTTGGACCATGGAAGTTATTTCATTCATTCGAGCGAACACAGTGGTTTTCAACGCCTCTACCTCTACGACATGCAGGGCCGAGAGGTGGCGCCCCTGACGCCCGATGGCCAAGAACTGACCGATTTCTACGGAGTCGATCCCCAACGCAATGAATTTTACTACGGATTGGCGGCTCCAACCCCCATGGAAAGGCAAGTGTTCCGGGCCAAGCTCCCCGAATTGCAGCCAACCACATCAGCCCCTACCCAACCGGTACCCTCCGCGATCATGCTGAGCCGAGAAAGCGGAAAAACAACCGCCCGTTTTAGCCCAACCTACGATTACCATGTGTTGCAACACACCCAAATAGATCAACCGCTTCGGGTCAGCCTTCATCGAAGGGACGAAGAACTACGGGTCCTCCAAGACAACCAAGCCCTTGTGCTTAAACTACGCAGTGCACCGCTTGGCAAGAAAACTCTGATGCAGGTGCCCGGGGCCGATTCCACCATGCTAAATGCCTATGTTATTCAACCACAGAATTTTAACCCCAAAAAATCCTACCCCCTTTTGATGTTCGTTTACGGAGGGCCTGGAAGCCAAACCGTGGATGCATCGCTGGGTCAAAACTATTTATGGTTTCAATACCTCACCACTTTGGGCTACGTGGTCGCCTCGGTGGACGGAAGGGGCACCGGTTACCGAGGGGCGGCTTTCGAAAAAGCCACCTACCGGCAATTGGGCAAATTGGAATGCGATGATCAAATTGCGGCGGCCCGATACTTTGGCAAGCAACCCTGGGTGGATGCCCAAAGGATTGGAATCTTTGGTTGGTCGTTTGGGGGATACCTAAGTTCCTTGGCGATAACCAGGGGCGCCGATGTTTTCAAAGCCGCCGTGGCCGTAGCCCCTGTTATTAACTGGCGCTTTTACGATTCGATTTATACCGAACGTTTTTTGGGAACCCCCGCAGACAATCCCGATGGTTACGACCATAACTCACCGGAAAACCACGCAGCCAAACTAGTCGGAAATTACCTCCTTATTCATGGCACCGCCGACGACAATGTGCATTACCAAAATGCGGCTGTCATGGCCAAACGATTGGTAGATCTCAACAAGGACTTTGAATTCATCACCTACACCGACAAAAACCACGGCATCAGCGGGGGCAAAACCCGCCTGCAATTGTTTACCAAAATCACCGGTTTCCTTCAAAAAAACCTCTAAACGACCTATTTCTATCACTGAAGGCCCTATTCCTATCCCAGGACGGTCCTCAAAAGGTCAATTTGACGGGTTTTCACTTAATTTCACAACCGCGTGCCCCTTGGGGGCCTTGTTTCACTTCCAAACCACCTTATGAGCTCCTCAAAATCCTCTGCTTCTGACCGCCACCCGACCGGTTTATGGTATCTGTTTGCTACCGAAATGTGGGAACGATTCGGCTATTACCTCATGCTTGGCATTTTCTCGCTTTACATGCTCGATGGCTGGAACAACGGGGGGATGGGCTTTGACTCCAAAACAAAATCCGATATCTACGGCACCTACTTGGGGTTGGTGTACCTGACGCCCTTTATTGGCGGTCTCCTCGCCGACCGCATGCTGGGGTACCGACGATCCATTATCCTGGGCGGCCTGATGATGGCGGCCGGCTATTTTTTGTTATCGGTCCATAGCATCGAAACCTTCTACGCCGCGTTGGCTTTGATCATCCTTGGCAATGGTTTTTTTAAGCCCAATATCTCCACCCTGGTGGGTAACCTCTACAATACCGACGCGCTCAAAAACAAAAAGGATTCCGGCTTTAACATCTTCTACATGGGAATTAACGTGGGAGCCTTCATCTGCAATTTTGTGGCGGCTTATATGCGTATTAACTATGGATGGGGCCACGCCTTTGCGGCAGCTGGTGTTGGGATGTTGATTGGGGTTGTTATTTTTCTGATAGGGATGCCCCATATCAAACATGTGGATCAAGTCAAACCGCTCAAGGATGGTGATATGTCAACCCTCAAAATCCTGTCCATGACCCTTTTACCGATGTTCGTCTTTGGGGCCATCGGGTATGCCATCCCTGGGAATCTCTTGGGCACCGACACCAACGACGCCTTCATCATCGGCTGTTTACCCGTCATTGCCTTTTTTATCTATTTAGCCTATACGGCCGAAGCCAAAGAACGCCGCGCCATCAAAGCCCTTTTGGCGGTCTTCTCTTGTGTTATATTGTTCTTTGCGATTTTTCACCAAAACGGTGACGCGCTAACGGTCTGGGCCGAGGATTTTACCGATCGTGAAATGCCAGCTGCTATTGCCCCCGCCGCCGAAAATTTTGGAATGGCGCAGGTGGTGACCAACCATGAATTGGTTCAAATGAACGATGAGGAATTTGGAATTGCGATGGAGATGATGCGTTCCCAAGAAAACGCCATGCCAGGCACAACGGCCGAAGAACTCAAAGCCAAAGCCGATTACTCCGAAATCGTATCGCAGGTCGAAAAATCCAGGGCCTACTTCAAAAACCTACCCAAGGACCAGATCCCACCCACCGGACAAAGCCTGAGGCTTTATTCCACCGAATTGTACCAGTCCATGAACCCGTTCTGGGTCGTTTTGTTAACGCCTGTAATGGTTGGTATCTGGGGCTTTTTTCGCTCCCGCGGCAAAGAACCCTCCACCCCAACCAAAATCGCCTTGGGTTTGGTCATCACCGCCCTTTCGGCCTTGGTGATGGTCGGAGCTGTTATGGCGACGAACGATCTTAGTGTAAAAGCCGGTTCCTTTTGGCTGCTGGCTTCCTACGGTGTGATCACCGTGGGTGAGCTCTGTTTGTCGCCTATGGGCCTTTCGCTGGTCTCCAAATTAAGCCCGCCACGAATCACCGCCCTGATGATGGGAGGATTCTTTTTGGCGGTTTCGGTTGGCAACAAAATGTCAGGGATGCTATCAAGCCTCTGGGAAAGTTTTGATGACAAGAGGGATTTCTTTCTTTTGAATTTTGGACTGGTCATGGGCGCTGCACTTCTTCTGTTCCTGATGCTGCGCTGGCTGAATTCGGTCATGAAAGAGAACAACGTCCTCTAAACCAACACCTATGCACAACCCACCCCCCCCCTCCGATGGCCTAAGTTCCTCGGAGCAGGAATCCTTGTTGGCTATCCGCAACTTCAGCGGAACCTACCCCAAGCAGATATGGTACCTATTTATGGTCGAAATGTGGGAACGATTTTGTTTCTACGGAATGCGCGGGATGTTAATGGTCTTTATGGTGACGGAACTCGGTTTGGGGGATGGGGCGGCCAATCTGCAATACGGTTCCATTCAGTCCTTTGTCTATGCCTTCACCTTTTTGGGGGGCGTGCTTGCCGACCGCTTTCTCGGTTTCCGTAAATCCTTGTTATGGGGGTCCATCCTTATGTGCATTGGAGGCGTCTTGATGGGCATGGACCCCGTTAATAATTTTTATCTGGGCATTTGTTTTAACATCATTGGCAGCGGCTTTTTCAAACCCAATATTTCCACCATGGTGGGGCAATTGTACCACGAAAACGATTCCCGCAGGGATGCTGGATTTAGCCTCTTTTATGCAGGGATCAATATCGGGGCCTTTTTGGGAGGAACCATTATGATTTTGGTGGCCAAAAATGTTTCTTGGAATGCCGCCTTTTTATTGGTCGCGGTCGCCATGTGCATCAGCTTGCTGGTTTTTCTTCTCACCAAAAGCTCCTTTGGTTCCATCGGCCTATCTCCGCTTCGTCAAATGCCCAGCGTACCTCGCTTGACCCGAGAAGCCCTGATTTACGCCGCCTCATTGCTGGCCATTCTTCCGGTTTGGCTGATGATTACAGACACCCAATACACCGACCGATTCATGACCATCATCGGACCGCTAACCTTGGCTTATTTAGTTTGGCAAATGCGGTCCCTTAGCAGGGCCGAAAATCTCCGACTCGGTGCCGCCATGATTTTTATCCTTTTTTCGGTTGTTTTTTGGGCCTTCTTTGAACAAAGCGGCGGCTCCCTGAGCCAATTTGCTTTGTACAACCTGCAGGGTCAGGATTTTCTGGGGCTTTCGATGGATGCCAATGCCGTTAACAATGCGGCCAATTCGTTTTTTGTGATTGTTCTGGCCCCGGTCCTGGGGATGTTATGGGTCTGGCTGAGCGCTCGTCAGGCCGAACCCAATTCCACCCTCAAATTTGCCCTGGCCTTTGGTTTGATCGGTTTGGCCTTCTTGATCTTTTATGCCAATCGTTATTTTGCAAACGCTCAAGGCTTAGCCTCCCTTGAAATTTTTGTTTTGGCTTACCTCATTGTCAGCGTGGGTGAGCTTTGCCTTTCCCCCATTGGTCTTTCGTTGATGACCAAATTATCCCCACTGCGCATGCAGGGACTTATCATGGGGATGTGGTTTCTTGCCTCGGCCTACGGACAATACGTTGCCGGTCTGTTAGGCGCAGGTATGTCCCTGAGCGATGACACCAACAATTCAGCACATGACAAGCTGATGGCTTACACCGATGGTTATTTGCAGCTAGGCCTCTATGCGTTGGCAGCGGCCGTACTCCTGGCCATCCTCAACCGACCGGTCAAACAAATGATGCGGGGCATCCACTGAGCCCCTGCTGAACGGTTGCCCCCGCTGAACGATTGCCCCCGTTAAGGCTGGATCATCAAGCGCAGGCGGATCACCGACCCATCGCGCTTGGTCAAGGTTCCCATGTACCAACCTGGGGACCAGGCAGCGGTCTCGGTCGTAAAAGACACGGCGGCGGAATCAACCCCTTCACCCTCAAAGCTTCCAACACAAAAGTCAAGAGAACGATCCTCCATTTTGCGGCCACCAGCATCCCTCCAGACCAAACCTACATAATCCCCGGCAGGCGCCTTGATAACAACACGGTCCTTGGCTGGGTTGGGGTACAAAACAACGCCTTCCAAATTCAACGGATCCGCCAATCCAACGGCCGTATAGGTTCTACACACCGTATCGTTGGCATTGTTTGTTTGACCTGGAACAGGCCCCGTATAAGCGCAAAGTCGATGTGTTCCACCGACAGTTGGCCTCCAAAGACCTGTAAACGTGTGATGAATGGTATCGTTCGGCTGGATAGAACGAGACAAGGTATTTCCATTGACCAAAGCGCCATTCGCCGCATAGGACACCAAGAAATTACTAAGAATTGAGCTGCTAAAATTCTTGATGACCACCTTCACAGTATTGTTCTGGTTAAGAACGGGATTGCTGGGTTCCAAAACCTGAACAACACCCAAATCAGGAGTGTTCGAAATGCCCGTGGTAATTTGGACACTATCAATAGCGACACCTTCCTGGGTTGCCGAAGGATCCGAAGTAAAGACAAAACGCAAACGCACCGACGCCTGGTTGTTGAGAACCGTTAAGGGATGTGATGCCCGTACCCAACCATTGGACGAACCATCCCAAACGGGGCCGTTGGATGAAGAAACCGATGCAGAGGTGTACCAGTTGGTTCCGCTGCCGACGGTACCTAACACCTGCCATGTCAAGCCGTTGTTGGTGGAATATTGAACATTGACACCATCGTAAGTGTCCTCGGTATCGTATTGGATACTAAACGATAGCGTGGCATTTTGAACTCCCGTAAAATTCAAGCAAGGCATTTGAAGGTAACTATCTTCATCATTGTTATAGGTCCCTGAAAGGCTGGTAACCCAAGCCCGCTGCCCGCTGGCTGCTGAATTAATAACGCCACCCGTTGGCGTACCCCAGGCCCACGAACTGCTGGTGCCTCCGCTGGTCCAAAAGCCGTTGTTGCTTTCAAAATTTTGGTTGTGAGGCAAAGTAGCGATGGTCGGGATATTGGTGACATTTCCGCGGAGCGTATCGTTGGTCAAATCTGCATCGCCAACAACAGCGGTGTAAGCAAGGATATTGTACGTTCCAACCGCCGATAAATTGGCTCGGGTTGTGAACGTATAGTTCAGCGAATCCCCTGGAGCCAAAGGACCGGAGACCACCTCCTGAACCACAGGCAAATTATTAATACGGTAACGAACCGGAATATTGGAAAGGGATTGGGCACCCCGGTTTTTGATACGGATACTTACTGGAGCATTGGCTGGCAAACCGCAAGCCGAATTCGGCAAAGTCAACAAAACCAATTCGGCTTCGAAAGGAGGCGGATCCGATACCCTGAAATCATCAATAGCGACTCCGTCGTTTTGAACAGACGCGTCCGACACAAATACAAAACGGAATTTGACACCACTCAATCCAGCAAGTCCCGTCAACGGATGCTGCGCAGTCAACCATCCCCCGGATCCCGATGAAGGAAAGCTATTCTGAGAACCACTCCAGCAAGCCATGCCTGTACCGGGACCATTTGCGAGGGTCGTATTGTACCAATTCAAACCAAGGGCACTACCGACAGAGCCAACAACCGACCATGTTGCTCCTCCATCGGTGGATGATTGCAATTGTAGACCATCCCAGTTGCGTTCGGTATCCCACCAGATTTTGAAACGAACCAATGGACTGTTTAGGGTGCTTAGATCAAGGCAAGGGGATTCCAGGTAACTCAATTCCGACGCGTTATAGGCTCCAGTTAAACTGGTGGTGTAGGACTGCGTACCAGCACCGGCTGAATTAATCACGGCACCGGCTGGGGTTCCCCTCTGCCATGAGTTGTTGGTTCCCGAAGAGGACCAACCCAAGGCCGTACCCTCGAAATCCTCCAAATAAGGCATCCCTGCAATTAAAGGAGAATTCAATACGGAAACCAAGAGGGTATCGTTCAACAATTGACCATCGGTGTTCAAACTTGTAAAGGCCGTGAAGGCATACGTACCGGGCGTGGACAAATTCACTGTTCCTGGAAAGACAAACAAAGCCGTGTCCCCAGGGTTCAAAGTCCCGGTAAATGTGCCTGTAACAACAGGTCCATTCGCCAATCGATAACCCAACCCAAAATTGGTCTGGGCAACCGAACCAAAATTACTGATGCGGACCGAAACCTGCATGGCATTCCCTAAGCCACAACCAGATCCGGGACCGACCAACTGAACAACCCCAACATCATTGGGGGAAGGGGTAAATTCATAAGCGCCCATATCCGGCGTGACGGTGTTACGCGTACTGCCCGTCAAGTCTGATCCGATGCCTCCAAAAGGCTGACCCAAATTATCAAAAGCAAAAGCACCTGGAACTGCCAATGATGGAGTAGTAAATAGAGGATTCAGCGAAACAGAATTGGAATCTTCGTTATAGAGAGACCTCCAGGAAGCCAACGCACCAAAGGTCAACAATGGGTTGGAAAAGCCAACCAAATTTGATGGGGTGGATTGACCGACCGCAGGCTTCATGTACAGGTTTTGATAATCCGAGGAGGCAAAAAACCCTATAGAATCACTTTCAAATACCAAAGCCGCCCAACCATTTGGCAGGGATAAACCAGGCACACCTTCAGCGAACAAATTATTGTTGCGAAGCACAAGCGTCCCAAATGGCGAACCACCCCCAGACATAAATCGATTATCCGTCAGGTGAATCAACCCATAATTCAAGCCACCGGAACTAGACATCCCTAGGCATCGAATTCGAACCGTATTAAAGGCCAACACAACCCCATCCTTGGAATCTGGATCAATCGATGAAGTATCTGCAAAACCTTCAATCAAAATGGGAGAACCGAAGCCAAAGGTCGAGGAGGGGTTGAACGAAGCATTAATACCATTGTTATAAACCCTGGTTGGCTGTGACAAGCTATCGTTGGCGTTGGTAAGTCGAATTTGCGGAGTAAATATTTCTCCGTTAAAACGATTGGAATGAACCTCGCAAGCAGAAAGATCCACTAACCACAGCGCCGCATTCCCATTAATACGTTGATTACTAAAAGAATTACCAGCTACCAACATTCCGGTTTGATCCGAAGCATTCACGGCGTCGAGGTAACCCTCAAAACTATTATTAATGACCTGATTGAGACTCATGGGCTGCCCCACGGAATTCCAAAAAATGGAGGCATAAAATCCACGAAATGCATTGTTAGAGATGACAACATTGGAAGCGTTGGTTAGAAGCAACCCGAAATTATCTCTCGTAACAAATGCCTGAACAACGGAATCCTGAAAAATACACTGGTTCACCTGCAAAAAATGGGTTCCCGCCCCTTCAATATGCGCTGTATTAAAGGACCCCGTTGCTGAACCGTTCAGCCGATAGCGACGTAGCGTCAAATTTTGAAATGCGACGTGAGGGGTTTGGTTGAGTTTGAAGATGCTCCGCTGATTGCCCTGCAAACTGGTATCCCCTACGAGCACAACATCGGCCGCATTTCCTGTAGCCGACGTGATGGTCAATGAGGACGATGCCGACAATCCAGGGAAAGCCCCTAGGCTGTAGGAACCCAGGTGAACGCCGCTTTGGAGCTGCAAAGTGACGGGGCCGGTGATACCCCCGCATTGCATAGCCTGAAAGGCGGCCGTCAAAGTAGGAAACGCCGCACCCGATCCTGGTCCTACGCTGTAAGTGCCACCGGGTAATGCATAACACAAATTAACAGCCAATGTGTCGTTCCCCGCATTGATGTCTGGGCCAGGTGAAGGGTTATTAACCCAGGCCTTGACCAAAGCGGGCTGGGTCAAAGGCAAGGTCAGGTTGGTATTGAAGGTATGCGTGGTCGATTGACCTGTGGGCAAGGATCCTGTCCATGATTCAACAACAGGCGTTCCATTGTTCACCGAAAAACCAACACTGGCGCCGGTAATGGTATTGGCAGCATAGTTGGACAAACGCATCACCACCTGACCACTCGTTCCGCCCAAAATTGGAGATGCGGGACTCAGCAAACCGGTAGCCGCTGCATCGGTGCCAGTCAATGGCAGAAAATTCAACTGCATATTGGGCCGTTGGGTGCTTTCAAAAAACCCAAAAGAACCCGCTGGTGAAGCGGTACAGGTGCCCAACGAGTCCCTGCGGAAATACAAGGTCCCGTTGTATCCAACATCGGTTTGCCGAAGAACCGAATTGCCATTGTTGACCCACGAGGTATTATTAAAACATGTTTGGATGATCAAGTTAGTCGTGCCGTTCCAAAAGAAAGGTTGGGCAAAGACATGGGTATTCCAACCTATGACATCGGTATAGGTCGGTACGCTATAAACCTGCGTCATTCCGGGGACAAACCCGGTCGTGGTGCTTAGCACGGTATCGGAAGTCGTTCCCAACGAAATAGTGAAATTTTGCAATGGAATTCCCGATGGGGTCACCACCATAAACCCAACCGAGGTCATCCCCCCACCCGATACACCCAGTGCGTTGAGCTCGGATGCCCTTATAATCATTTGGTGACGTGCGCCCCAATAAAAATTTCCGTAGGGGGCTGGATAGGTAATAGGGGTGTTCTGAAGAGTTCCACTACCCACGGTCACCGAAATTTGCGACCAGCCGAGTCGGGGGAAAATGGACCCAAAAACCATGAGGGTCAGAAGCCAAAAGATTCGGAAAGAACGAGAGCAGTTTAACATAAAAGATTCTTTGAATAACGCAAAATAAAACCAATAAACACCCCAAAAATCCCTGATTGGCGATTAAATCTCAAAAAGGCCTGCCGAGTCGCCTAAGCAACCCTTGCCAAGGCCGGATTTAGGCTTCTCTAACGATTAAAAGCCAATGGCTGAGCACCACCGCTTTCGATCCATCGACCGTCGTAATACGCCAAACGCCCGTTGAGCAGGACCCCATGCACACCATGCGAGAAAGTAAGCCCTGTCACCGGAGACCAACCGCAACGGTATTCCAAATCCTCCGCTCGGACCAAGGTGGGTTCATTCCTTAGCAACACCAAATCAGCCGCATACCCCTCCCTCACAAAGCCCCTTTGATGAACCCCAAAGCGCAGGGCCGGGGCATGGCACATGGCCTGAACCACCCTTTCGGGTGAAAAATGGCCTTCCATTGCCAAATCCCACATCATCAACAAGCTGTGTTGTAACAATGGTCCTCCGCTGGGAGCCTCTCCATAGGGTCTGTTTTTTTCGTCAACGGTATGAGGCGCGTGATCCGTAGCGACCACGTCGATCCATCCCTCTCGAACCGCTTCGAGCAAGGCCTTGCGGTCCTCCGCACTCTTGATGGCGGGATTCCATTTGATCCGATTACCCAAGCGGTCGTAATCGTTTTCGTCAAACCATAAATGATGAACACAGGCCTCGGTGGTGATGGAACGAAACCCGGAAGGACCTACCGGAACTCTCTTCTTATAATCCACTATATCAGCGACTTCCTCTTTTGTAGTGAGGTGCAAAATATGAATATCGGCCGAACAAGCTTCGGCCAATTCCCGTGCCAATCGGCTGGAAACATAGCAACCTTCGTGATTACGGATGCGAGGGTGGTCGGCAGCTGTCCACGTATCACGGGGCTTGATGCCCTCGTAGGCCTTGGCAGCTTGAGCAATCACTTGGTCGTTCTCGCAATGCAAGGAAATCGGAACGCCGGGATGGTTTGAATGCATTTTGCAATAAACCTCCCGCAGAATTTCGGGATGATCGACTAACAATTCTCCGGTCGAGGATCCCATAAATATTTTGACCCCCGGCACCCTCCGGTAATCGGCTTCCAAGAGATTGTTCAGGTTGTGACCGTTGGCCCCCATGTAGAAGCTGTAATTTGCCGCCGAATCCCGGGCTGCGGTGGCCATCTTCCAATCCCATGCCGCGCGATCGCAGGTCGAGGGGCTGGTATTGGGCATCTCCATGTACGATGTGACGCCGCCGCGCAGCGCGGCCCGGCTTTCGGTGCCTATGCAACCCTTGTGGGTCAGGCCCGGCTCCCGGAAATGAACCTGGTCATCCACCAAGCCAGGCAGCAGATAGGCCCCCTGGCCTTCGAGGGTTCGATCCGCCACTTTGCGGCGATTCACCGGATCAATGGACCAAATGAGGCCATCTCGGATCTCCACATTGACCTGACGGATTTCTCCTTCGTTGACCAACTGAACATCCCGGATTGCCAAAGTAGCCATGGTATTAATTTTGGTTTTAAAGATAGAGAGATGAAATCAGAACCCAAGCGCGTGATGGAGGACCAAGGCTCGCACGGCCCACGCCGAATAGACGGCTTAGGCCACCTTGTGACCTTGTTCATCGTAGCGTTGTGCGTTGCTGGACCAGTCCTCCAGGGGGTTTCCGCATCAAGGACCCCATCATGGCCTTTGGAACCAGCCCTGTACCAGCAATGGCTGCAGACTCGCGATGCGAGGGGCTCCGACCCTGTGGCGGCCGAAGGTCACCAGCGCATGCGCATTCTGTTGCGGGACCGCGTTCGGGTCGACTCGCTGGAAGCTGTTTTTGATCGGGAAGGCACCGATGCCCAAAGTCGTCTTTTGCAAACCGTGGCCCTCCTTCGCCAATACGGTAACCGAATCGAACCGCTGTGGCTGGAAAGATTAACCGCTTTGGGAGCTGCTTTGGGACCAGGCTCTCTGCGTTCGGTGCAATGGTATTGGATTAGTTCGTTGGGGGTCCTGGAAGCAAGTCCGACCTATTATCTGGCCCTCCTGGAGGCTTACGGCGACCAAATTGAATGGATCGAAGCCGATGCCGACCCGGGTTTCGGGCCTGATCCGGTGACAATCGCACCTAGTGGTCCAAGGCCAGAAAGCCTGGGCGGGACCGAGCCCGGCCTGAGGGCCACCCAAGCGCCCTTGATGTGGGCTCGCGGGTATCGGGGAAGGGGACGGCTTGGTATGAACATCGATACCGGGGTTTGGGGGACCCATCCGGCCTTGAGCAGCCGTTGGAAGGGGCTGCAGGTTCCGGCAGCCCAAGCCTGGTTGGGAGCCGGCAATACGCCCACCGATTGTGGGGGCAGCACCCCCCACGGAACCCATGTCATGGGCACCATGGTGGGAATGGATGCGCAGACCCAGGACACGGTGGGCATGGCCGTCCGGGCTCAATGGATTGCCGCCGGTGCATTGTGTACGGGCGGATCCACCACGGCCGCTTTTCAGTGGGCCCTGGACCCGGATGGGAATCCGTCGACCACTTCCGATGTACCCGATGTGATTAACAACAGTTGGGGAGGGTCTACCCAGGACAGCTCCCAATGCAACAGCCCAACCTACCTCCCTCTGTTCAACGCCCTCTCAGCGGCTGGAATTGCCGTGGTTTTTTCAGCAGGCAACAGCGGTTCCGGGATCTCCACCATTACCTCACCCAAAAATATCAGCATCAACGAAGTCAATGTTTTTTGCACCGGCAACGTAAGCGTCGGCTCCAATGGAAGTCTTAGCATAGCACCATCTTCCAGCCGAGGTCCTTCGATTTGTCCCAGTCCGGACTCCTCCCTTTTGATTAAACCCGAACTGGTTGCCCCAGGGACCGCGGTCCGTTCCACGGGCAACAACGGGGGTTACCTGAACCTAACCGGCACCTCCATGGCTTCGCCCCATGTATCCGGGGCCGTTCTTTTGCTCAAAGAAGCCTTTCCCAACCTACCGGGAAGCACCATCCTGAGGGGTTTGTATCAATCCGGCCTGGATCTGGGTTCCATCGGCGAAGACAATACCTTCGGGAACGGTTTTCTTCAAGTGGATTCCGCCTTTCGTTACCTGGCCCGCTTTCATACCCCGACCCCCCCCTACCGAGGCGCCTATAATTTGAGCCTGCAAGGACCGATTCAATCCGGCGGATTGCTTTGTGCCGATTCGGTGCGCTTGCGTTATCGGGTGAGCAATCTAGGGGATTCGATGATCGCCGCTTATCGGATTCGTTGCCAAATCGGATCGGGCACTCCTTTTTGGGTGCCATTCAATCAAAACCTGGGCTCAAACCAGTCCGATACCGTGGACCTGGGCCTGCGGCCATTGCCAACAGGAGGCGCACCTGGTGCAACCCTTGTTCAGGTCCAAGTCTGGCCGGATGGGGTCGTCGATGAAGACAGCACCGATAACACTTTGCAGCACAACCTCAACCAACGAGCCCGTTGGTCCTTGCCGCTGCGACAGACCTTTGAGACCGGGAGCCTGGCCTCTTTGGGTTGCCAAATCGACAATCCAGACAATGGCTTGACCTGGAATTTCTCCACCACATCGGGTCTGGCCACCGGATTTCGATCGGTCACCATGAATGGGTATGCGTACACCGCCCTGGGCCAGCGAGATTACCTCGAGACGGGTCGCTTTCCCATCCCGGACAGCGGCCTGACCCTGCTTCGCTTTCGGAGGGCCTATGCTCACAATCCCCGTTACCGTCCCCAACCCGTCAGCGCCTACGATTCCTTGGTGGTTTGGGCCTCCACTGACTGCGGGTTGACCTACCGTCGACTCTGGTCCGCTGGTGGACCCGGCTTGGGCACCACAACCCCCGATTCTCTCGCCTTTGTCCCTTTACAAAGCCAACAATGGCGTAGGGATTCCATCGACCTCTCGGTTCTCCGTCCCGCCCAGACGGCTTATTTGAGATTCGAGTTTTTTAACCAAAACGGCAATAACCTTTACCTGGATGATCTCCAAATTTTGGTAGATTCCATGCCCCCGATCGTTTCGTGGGATTTAACCATGAGTGGGTGCAGCCCTGTCCTGGTTCAAGTTCAGGCCGATGCCGCCCTGGCCGACAGCCTTCGGTGGGTCCTTCCCCAAGGCCTGACCTCCACCAACAACCAAGTCACCCTAAACCCCGGCCCAGGTACCCATACCGTCACCCTGTTTGGCTACAATGGTTACGGGGTTGATTCCTTGACCCGGAGCTTTACAGTACCATACGGGCCCGTTGCCGGTTTTTCACTTAGCAGGGATACCATCGTGCGAGGTTCTCTCCTGGGGTTACTCAACCAAAGCCAGTACGGCTCCTACTATGTCTGGGACTTTGGGGATGGAACACCGAGGGTGGCTGGCTATGCGCCCCAAAAACGCTACAACCAAAACGGGAGTTACCCGGTAAGCCTTTGGGTAAGCGGTGCCAATCTTTGTGTAGACTCCCTCATCAATCACCGCACCGTCGTGGTCATTGCACCCACCGGTGTTCGGGAATACCAAATGCAAGCACCCAGCCTGTTTCCCAACCCCGGTTACGGAATCATCAACCTACACCTAAATGAAACGGCCTATCCGTATGGATTGCACGCCCGTTTAACCGATGAAACCGGTCGTGTTTTGAATCAACAATTTTGGGGTGCCGAAGAATGCTTGAATAGGAATGGCCTCCGCTGGGAACTGGAGGACCGCATGCCCGAAGGCTTGTATTTCCTTCAATTCAGGGATGGACGTGGGGGCAGCGCAACTTTGCGCTACATCCTTCGAAAACCATAACCTGGTAAAATATTCCCTTAGATCTAGGGATTGGGCTAGGACAGGGAAATTCTCCTAAGCCTGGGCCGTTGGCCCGCCGAAAGTCATCGGCAAGGAGCCACCACCCAGGGTTTCGCCTAAATCAATTTCTCCGTTGACTTGTTCAAATTTTTCCAGGTTATCCGCCAAGGCATGCAACAAGCGTTTGGCATGCTGAGGAGTCAGGACAATCCGTGATTTGACTTTAGCCTTGGGCAAACCGGGCATCATCCGCACAAAATCAACCACAAATTCTGCGTTGGAGTGCGTGATGATGGCCAGGTTGCTGTAGATTCCTTCGGCCATTTGCTCGTCCAATTCAATGTTAATTTGATTATCGGGAGCTGGATTGTTCTGACTCATGGTAGGACGGGCAAGACGATGAAAGATTCAAAAACGTTTGTAAACGAAGGAACGGATGGAGCGTTGTTCTGAGGTTTGGATTAGGCAGGATTGGACTCCGAAATCAACGATTCCTCTGTTTCGAATTCCTCCTTGGAAGCCATCAGGCGCTGGTACTCTTCCAAAGAACCCACCACCATTTTCTCGTAGGTTCTTACCCCGGTTCCCGCAGGGATCAAGTGACCCACAATAACATTTTCCTTGAGACCCAACAATTCGTCCACTTTACCAGCAATCGCTGCTTCGTTCAAAACCTTGGTGGTTTCCTGGAACGATGCCGCTGATATAAAAGACTTGGTACCCAACGATGCCCGGGTGATCCCTTGAAGCAGAGGCTGCGAAGTAGCCGGCAATGCACGGACAAATTCAACCTGCTTGAGATCCTTGCGTTTCAGGGCTGAATTTTCATCCCGGACTTTGCGCATGGGTACAATGTCCCCCTGACGCAGGTTGTTGGAATCGCCGGCATTCAAAATCAACTGCTTCTCAAAAATTTCATCGTTGAGGCGCATGAAATCCTGCTTGTTAACCACTTCCTGCTCCAGGAAGGAGGTATTGCCCGGATCAACGATCACGACCTTCTGCATCATCTGACGAACGATGACTTCAAAGTGTTTGTCATTGATTTTCACACCCTGGAGACGATAGACTTCCTGAATATTGTCAACCAAGTATTCCTGGACAGCACCGGGTCCTTTGATCCCGAGAATTGCGGCCGGGGTAATGGCTCCATCCGAAAGCGGATCACCCGCTTTGATAAAGTCATTATCCTGAACAAGGATATGCTTACTCAGCGGAACCAAGTATTTCTTGATTTGACCATCTTTGGATTCGACCTGAATCTCCCGGTTACCCCTTTTAATTCCGCCAAAAGTGACCACACCGTCAATTTCCGAAACAACGGCTGGGTTGGAAGGATTCCGTGCTTCAAAAAGTTCGGTAACCCGTGGCAGACCTCCGGTGATATCCCGTGTCTTGGTGGTCGATCGTGGGATTTTGGCCAAGATGGTTCCTGGCAAAATAACATCCCCTTCGTTCACCTGAAGGTGGGCCCCAACCGGAAGATTGTAGGTGCGTTGATTGTTCTTCTTGGAGTCCAATATCTTCACCGCTGGGTTTTTGGTCTTGTCCTTGGTGTCAATTATAACTTTCTCCTTGTGACCGGTTTGTTCATCGGATTCCTCACGATACGTAATACCGTCCACAATATGTTCGAAGTCCGCCTTACCCTTGAATTCTGAAATAATCAAGGCGTTGTACGGGTCCCAAATACAAATGAGATCGCCTTTCTTGATTTTGTCACCGGCCTTCACCGAAAGCGTCGCACCATAAGGCAATACATTGGTCATCAATGGCAAACGCGTTTTGAAGTCCATGATCTTGATTTCGCCAGAACGGGAAACCACGGTTTCAACCGGGAGATTTTTGTCGGAGGTTGCATTGGTGACCGTACGGACTTCGTCAAACTCGACCAAACCGTCAAACTTGGCCACCAATTGAGATTCCGTAGCAATGTTACCGGCAACACCACCCACGTGGAAGGTACGCAGTGTCAACTGTGTTCCGGGTTCACCAATGGACTGAGCCGCAATAACACCCACAGCTTCACCGATTTGAACAGTGCGATTTGTCGCGAGATTTCGTCCATAACACTTAACACAAACACCGCTAACCGAAGCGCAGGTCAAGACCGAACGGATCTCAACGGCCTCGACAGGCGATGCTTCAATCATTGCTGCCACGGCCTCGGTGATTTCTTCACCCGCCGCCAACAAGATTTGGTTATCCAACGGATTCACGACATCGGAAGCCGCAACACGACCTACGATACGCTCCTTGAGTGGTTCAACCACTTCCTCGTTATCCTTGAGGGCAGTGACTTCGATACCACGCAGGGTTCCACAATCTTCCTCGTTGATGATTACATCTTGGGCCACATCGTGAAGACGACGCGTCAGGTAACCGGCATCCGCTGTTTTGAGGGCGGTATCGGCAAGACCCTTACGGGCACCGTGGGTAGAGATAAAGTACTCGAGTACGTTAAGGCCTTCTTTGAAGTTGGACAAAATCGGGTTTTCGATGATCTCGCCGGCACCGCCACTTTTCTGGGGCTTGGCCATCAGACCACGCATTCCACCTAGCTGACGAATCTGCTCCTTGGAACCACGGGCTCCGGAATCCAACATCATGTAAACCGAATTGAATCCTTGTTTGTCAGAGGCAATCTCCTTCATCAAGGTATCGGTGATTTTGGAATTGGTCCGGGTCCAAATATCAATGACCTGATTGTAACGCTCGTTGTTGGTGATAAAACCCATGTTATAATTGCCGGTCACCTCTTCGACTTCACGCTGAGCGGCTTCAATCAAGGTCACCTTGTTTTCGGGGACCATAACATCATCCAGATTAAACGAGAGACCTCCTTTGAAGGCCATTTTGAAGCCCAATTCTTTGATCTGATCAAGGAAATCTGCCGTGGTGGGAATGTCGGTTTGACGAACAATCACGCCAATCAAGTCCCGCAGGGATTTTTTGGTCATTAGCTCGTTAATAAAACCAACGGCTTGGGGAATCGCGCGGTTAAAGAGGATACGACCCATGGTGGTGTCGACCAACTTGGTGTCCAATCCACCGGCCTCGTTCCGTACCTGGGTACGCACCTTGACCCATGCATGCAGAGCAACCATGCCTTCGTTGTAAGCAATATTGGCTTCTTCTTCGGAGTAGAAGACCCTGCCCTCGCCCTTGATAGGATGCTCTGGTGTGGACTTCCGGCCTTTGGTGATGTAATAAAGACCCAAGACCATGTCTTGAGACGGAACCGTGATGGGCGAGCCGTTGGCGGGATTCAAAATATTGTGGGATGCCAGCATCAACAACTGCGCCTCCAAAATGGCCGCATTGCCCAACGGAACGTGAACGGCCATTTGGTCACCGTCAAAGTCCGCGTTGAAGGCCGTACAAACCAAAGGATGCAATTGAATCGCCTTGCCTTCGATCAATTTAGGCTGGAAAGCCTGAATACCCAAGCGGTGGAGGGTTGGGGCACGGTTCAAAAGAACCGGATGACCTTTGAGCACATTTTCCAAAATATCCCAGACCACGGGCTCCTTGCGATCAACCAACTTCTTGGCCGACTTAACGGTCTTCACAATACCTCTTTCGATTAGTTTGCGAATCACAAAAGGCTTGAACAATTCAGCCGCCATGTCTTTGGGAAGACCGCATTCGTGCAATTTCATTTCAGGACCGACCACGATAACCGAACGACCCGAATAGTCAACACGCTTTCCTAACAAATTCTGACGGAAGCGTCCCTGCTTGCCCTTGAGCATATCGCTCAATGACTTGAGAGCACGGTTACCATCGGCTTTGACAGCATTCACCTTGCGGCTATTGTCAAAAAGAGAATCCACGGCTTCTTGAAGCATCCGCTTCTCGTTACGGAGAATGACATCCGGAGCTTTGATTTCCATTAAACGCTTGAGGCGATTGTTCCGAATAATAACCCGGCGGTACAAATCGTTCAAATCCGATGTTGCAAAACGTCCCCCTTCCAAGGGCACCAGCGGACGAAGTTCGGGCGGAATAACCGGAACCATGCGCACGACCATCCACTCGGGACGGTTGATACGGTTCTCAGCGTTCGATGATTTGAAAGCTTCAACGATTTTGAGGCGCTTCAAGGCATCGGTTTTGCGTTGCTGCGATGTTTCGGTCGCCGCTTGATAACGCAATTGAGAAGAAAGTTCGTCTAGGTTGATACGCTCCAGCAAATCGCTGAGTGCTTCGGCACCCATCTTGGCAATGAACTTCTGCGGATCCCGATCGTCGAGGTGCTGGTTGTCCCTAGGCAAAGAATCCAAATGATCCAGGTACTCTTCCTCGGTCAGGAAATCCATTTTTTGGAGTTGACCCTCTTTGATACCAGCCTGGATAACAACGTACCGCTCGTAATAAATGATCATGTCCAGCTTTTTGCTAGGCAAACCGAGCAGGTAACCGATTTTGTTGGGCAACGAACGGAAATACCAAATATGGGCAACGGGTACCACCAATTTGATGTGTCCGATACGATCGCGACGCACCTTCTTTTCGGTGACTTCCACCCCGCAACGATCACATACGATGCCTTTGTAGCGAATGCGCTTGTACTTACCGCAATGGCACTCGTAGTCCTTTACCGGACCAAAAATGCGCTCGCAGAACAAGCCACCCATTTCCGGCTTGTAGGTCCGGTAATTAATGGTTTCGGGTTTGATGATCTCCCCTTGGCTACGCTCCAAGATGGCTTCAGGCGAAGAAAGCCCGATGCGGATTTTGGTAAAATTGCTCTTGACCTTCCAATCTTTTCTAAACGACATGGGCGTTGATTAATCGAGTTGAACATCCAAACACAAACCGCGAAGCTCGTGCAACAATACATTAAAGGATTCTGGGATATTAGCCGGCGGTAGGGGATCGCCCTTGACGATGGCCTCGTATGCTTTGGCCCGGCCCACAATATCATCCGATTTGTAGGTAAGGATTTCCTGCAAAAGATTGGAAGCACCAAAGGCCTCCAAAGCCCAAACTTCCATTTCACCAAAACGCTGTCCACCAAATTGAGCCTTACCACCCAGCGGCTGCTGCGTAATGAGTGAATACGGTCCAATGGAACGGGCGTGCATTTTGTCGTCGACCATGTGTCCCAATTTGAGCATGTAGATAACGCCCACGGTGGTTTTTTGGTCAAACGCCATGCCAGATTGTCCATCATACAGCTGGGTACCTCCCAATTCGGGGATGCCGGCCTTGATGGTATAATCCTTCACTTCGTCGTAGCTGGCACCGTCAAAAATCGGAGTCGCAAATTTGACACCCAATTCTTTACCGGCCCATGCCAAAACCGATTCATAAATCTGACCCAGGTTCATACGCGATGGTACCCCGAGCGGATTCAGAACGATATCCACCGGTTTGCCATCGGCTGTGAAAGGCATATCCTCGTCCCGTACAATACGGGCGACAATTCCTTTGTTACCGTGACGACCGGCCATCTTATCACCCACTTTCAGCTTGCGCTTCTGGGCGACATAAATCTTGGCCAATTGATTGATACCGGCTGGCAATTCATCACCGACTTGAATGTTGAACTTCCGACGTTTCGCTTCACCGTTCAACTCCGAAAGACGAAGCATGTAGTTTTTGTGAAGGCGCTCGATAAGTTCGCTTTTCTCTTTGTCGATGAGCCATCCTTTGGCGTTGACCTTGTCGTAATCAACCTCGTTGAAGCCTTTTCGGGTGAATTTGACACCCTTGGGAATGATTTCTTCGCCTAGTTTGTTGAAGACCCCTTGAGAAACCTTGCCTTCGGCTACTTCCATCAACTTGTCCACCAAGGTGGTACGTAGTGCGGCTGATTCTTTGGCCAAATCTTGATCAATGCGCTCTAGCAATAATTTCTCTTCCTGCTTACCGGATTTATCGCGGCGAACGCGGGTAAAGAGTTTTTTGTCGATTACTACACCGGTCATCGAAGGTGGTACCCTCAACGATGCGTCTTTGACGTCACCGGCCTTGTCACCAAAGATGGCGCGCAATAATTTCTCTTCCGGCGATGGATCGCTTTCACCTTTGGGCGTGATTTTGCCGATGAGGATATCGCCTTCGCGGACCTCGGCGCCAACACGGATCAAACCGTTCTCGTCCAAGTCTTTGGTAGCCTCCTCGGAGACATTGGGAATATCAGCGGTTAATTCTTCTTCGCCACGCTTGGTATCGCGAACCTGCAATTCAAATTCCTCAATGTGCACCGATGTGAACCAATCTTCGCGTACAACCCGCTCAGAAATCACGATGGCATCCTCAAAGTTGTAACCCTGCCATGGCATGAAGGCCACCTTGAGGTTACGACCCAAGGCCAATTCCCCGGCTTGTGTTGCATAACCTTCAACCAACACATCACCAGGCTGAACCTGGTCCCCAACCCGCACCAACGGCTTGTGGTTAACACAAGTGTACTGGTTGGTTTTGCGGAATTTAATGAGATTGTAGGTCCGTACATCGGATGCAAAGGAAACCAATCGGTCTTCGGAAGAACGCTCGTAACGTACCACGATGCTGTTGGCATCGACGTATTCTACCACACCGTTCCCTTCGGCGTTGATCATGGCACGTGAATCGCGCGCCACCTTGCCTTCCAATCCGGTGCCCACGATGGGTGCCTCGGGTCTGAGCAAAGGAACCGCTTGACGTTGCATGTTCGATCCCATCAAAGCGCGGTTCGCATCATCGTGCTCCAAGAAAGGAATCAATGATGCAGCAATGCCCACAATCTGATTGGGTGCTACGTCCATGTATTCGATCGCCTTGGGATCCACCGTAGGAAAGTCACCCATCAGGCGCGCCTTGACTTGATTGGTCATGAAATGACCATGAACATCGACATCCGAACTTGCCTGGGCAATGGTCCGGTTGTCTTCGTCCTCGGCGCTCAAGAAAATGGCTTTCCAGGCTCCGGCCTCGTTTTTGTTCTCCGAAGGACTCAGGGTTACTTTGCCCCCATCCACCTTCCAGTACGGAGTTTCGATAAAGCCCATGTTGTTCACCTTGGCATGGGTGCACAACGACGAAATCAGACCAATGTTAGGACCTTCAGGAGTCTCGATGGTACACAAACGACCGTAGTGGGTGTAGTGAACATCACGTACCTCGAAACCAGCGCGTTCACGCGACAAACCACCGGGTCCAAGGGCGGACATTCTCCGCTTGTGGGTGATTTCGGCCAAGGGATTGGTTTGGTCCATGAACTGACTCAGCTGATTGGTTCCAAAGAAGGAATTGATCACCGAACTGAGGGTCCTCGCATTTATCAAATCGGTCGGGGCAAAGACTTCGTTGTCCCGAATATTCATACGCTCGCGGATGGTCCGGGCCATACGGGCCAGACCCACGCCAAACTGGGCAAACAATTGCTCCCCAACCGTGCGAACACGGCGGTTACTCAAGTGGTCAATATCATCCACATCGGCCTTGGAATTGGACAACTGGATCAAATATTTAACAATGGCTACAATATCATCCCGCGTCAAAACACGAACCTCTGTGGATGTTTCCATCCCGAGTTTGCGGTTGATACGATAGCGACCTACCTCGCCCAAGTCATAGCGCTTATCCGAGAAAAATAATTTCTCGATAATCTGCCGAGCGGATTCATCATCCGGTGGATCAGCGTTTCGTAATTGCTTGTAAATATGGTTCAAGGCCTCCGTCTCAGAATTGGAGATGTCCTTGTTCAAGGTATTGAAGATGATGGAGTAGTCTCCAATCAAAACATCTTCTTTGTGCAGAATAATGTTCTTAACACCGGCATCGACAATGGTGTCGATCATGAATTCCTCCAAGACGACATCCCGTTCAATCAAAATTTCGTTCCGGCTGATATTCTGTACTTCCCCGGTGGACTCGTCCACAAAATCCTCGACCCAGCTCTTCAAAACACGGGCAGCGAAACGACGTCCGACGACCTTTTTGAGGGCCGCCTTGCTAACCTTCACCTCATCGGCAAGGTCAAAAATATTCAAAATGTCCTTGTCCGATGTATAACCAATCGCCCGAAGCAAGGTTGTTACCGGAAACTTCTTTTTGCGGTCGATGTATGCATACATGACGTTGTTGACATCCGTTGCGAATTCGATCCAAGACCCTTTGAAAGGAATGATACGCGCCGAATAAAGTTTCGACCCGTTGCTGTGAAGGGTTTGTCCAAAGAAGACACCGGGCGAACGGTGTAACTGAGAAACAATCACACGCTCGGCTCCATTGATCACAAAGGTGCCCTTGGGGGTCATGTAAGGAATCAACCCCAGATAAACCTCTTGTTCGATGGTCTCAAAGTCTTCGTGCTCCTTGTCGTTGCAAGAAAGACGAAGCTTGGCTTTGAGAGGAACGTTGTAGGTCAAACCCCGCTCTATGCACTCCTCGATGCTGTAACGAGGTGGGTCCACGAAATAATCGAGGAATTCCAGCACAAAATTGTTGCGGGTATCCGAAATCGGAAAATTCTCAGCAAACACGCGGTACAAACCGTCGTACTGACGGTGTTCCGGAAGGGTCTCCAGCTGAAAAAAGTCTTTGAAGGATTTGAGCTGAATGTCCAAGAAATCCGGGTAATCCAGAGGATTCAGGACAGACGAAAAGGTTATACGTCCTTCGGGGGTGGTTTTGGTGGCCAAGGGGAGGGGATTTATGAGGTATACCGAATCAAAACACAAACGGCTGTGGAAGCGAAAACCTTGTTTTCGCCCCCACAGCCCACAATGCCGGGAGGAATTACTTCACCTCAACCTGAGCACCGGCCTCTTCCAATTTGGATTTGAGGGCATCGGCTTCGTCCTTCGGACACTTTTCTTTCACGGTTTTGGGAGCACTGTCAACCAATTCTTTGGCTTCTTTGAGGCCCAGACCCGTGAGGTCTTTCACCAACTTAACGACGGCCAGTTTGTTAGCGCCAGCCTCTTTGAGTATGACGTCAAATTCGGTCTGAACAGCAGCAGCAGCAGGGGCATCGCCACCAGCAGCAGGACCTGCGAAGGCAACAGCCGCAGCAGCGGGTTCAATACCGTACTCGTCCTTGAGGATAGCGGCTAGTTCGTTCACCTCTTTGACCGTGAGATTAACCAATTGTTCTGCGAAAGCTTTTAGATCTGCCATGATTGTAATTTTTTGGGGTTTGTTATTGAAATTGATTTTTTATAGATAGGAAACGGAAGCTCGATGGATAATTTAAGCAGCCCTGGATTGAAGGGTTTTGACAATACCACCCAACTTGGAACCGCCTGATTGCAAAGCCGACACAACATTGCGAGCGGGTGACTGAAGGATACCAACCAATTCGCCGATCAACTCGTACTTGGACTTGATGTTTGTCAAAGCATCCAACTGATTATCACCAATATAAATTGCTGAATCAATGTAAGCGGCCTTGAGTACAGGCTTGTCGGACTCTTTGCGGAATTCCTTTAGCAAGCGAGCTGGGATGTTGCCCTGTTCAGCAATGAGAATGGAAGTCGCACCTTTGAGGGTAGGGAACATTTCCTGATAACCGTCTCCTACTTGTTCCATGGCTTTGCGGAGTAAGGTGTTTTTGACGACACGGAACTCAACACCGCGCTGAAAACAAAGTCGGCGGAACTTATTGGTCGTCTCAACATTTAGGGAAGAGGCATCGGCCAAGTAAAAGAAAGGGCTGGCGGCTATTTTAGTAGCGAGGCCATCAATGGCTTCACGCTTTTCAACTCTGGTCATCGCAGGCTATAGTTTAGATAGGTCGTTTGAAAGATTAAATTCCCGGGATGGATTTGGGTTCAATACAAATCCCCGGGCTCATGGTGGATGAGAGATAGATGCTCTTGATGTACGTGCCTTTGGCGGCTGATGGCTTGAGTCGGACAATGGTCTGCAACAACTCGACAGCATTCTCTTCCAATTGCTTGGGCGAAAAGGAAACACGGCCAATCCCAGCGTGTACGATACCGAATTTGTCGACTTTGAAGTCGATTTTACCACCCTTGACCTCCGTGACCGCTTTGGCCACATCGTCGGTCACCGTTCCAGTTTTGGGGTTGGGCATCAGGCCACGGGGACCCAAGACTCGACCAAGGCGACCTACTTTGGCCATGATGCCTGGCTGCGTGATAATTACATCCACATCCGTCCAGCCACCTTCAATCTTGGTGATGTATTCGTCCAATCCCACAAAATCAGCGCCTGCGGCCTTGGCCTCGGCTTCCTTATCGGGATTGCAGAGAACCA
>Ga0214921_10000940_pt1 | contig 51193 bp, 40 predicted proteins | sample LL1505_MetaG_FD_177992 | JGI IMG/M metagenome (GOLD analysis project Ga0214921, IMG submission 177992) | Freshwater microbial communities from Lake Lanier, Atlanta, Georgia, United States - LL-1505 | ecosystem: Environmental > Aquatic > Freshwater > Lake | place: USA: Georgia | collected... | reverse complement strand
TGCTGGTCCTGGTCCTGGTGCTGGTCCTGGTGCTGGTCCTGGTCCTGGTGCTGGTCCTGGTCCTGGTGCTGGTCCTGGTGCTGGTCCTGGTCCTGGTGCTTTTGCTCCTGGTACTCCTGGTGGTCCTGCTGCTGCTGGTGCTGCTCCTATTGCAACAACCATTACAGCAGCAGGAGTAATAGGAGCAGCAACAGCAGCAGCAACAGCAGGAGCAATAGGAGCAGGAGCAATAGGAGCAGGAGCAGCACCAGGAGCAGCACCAGGACCAGGACCAGGACCAGGACCAGTAGCAGGAGTAGCAGGAGTAGCAGCAGTAGCAGGAGTAGCAGCAGTAGCAGGAGTAAATTATGCAATTGATGCTGCAATTCAAGAAGCACGAGCGGCAGCAGCGGCAGCAGCGGCAGCAGCGGCACCAGCGGCACCAGCAGGACTAAATACGAACGCGAGTAACACGTTTTTTTGTACTCAAGAAGAAGAAAGAAGCTTTGAAAGATATCATGATTTTACGGGCAAAACCGCACCACAAGGCATGTCAACACCTTGCTCGCATTATATAGGTTCCCGTACTAAAACAGAATTTTATATACTACCGCCTCCAGCAGCAGCAGCACCAGCAGAAAGTCCCTGCGGATATATAGAAGAATTAATAGCCCCAGATACGGATGATTTAATGGTAAAAAGGTTTTTTGATCCGCTAGGAAAGCAATGGTTTAAAGACATCCCTGATAATACCACAATATACAAAAGTTTTTTCGGGTTCGCTCCTTCTGACCCCAACCCTGTCAATGCTCTTACATTAGCAAGAGAGGCTCAAACAGCAGCAACATACGCATTACTAGGATTGCAAAATGCTATTACTGCTGCTGCTCCTGCTGCTGCTCCTGCTGCTGGTAATCCTGTTACTAATGCTCTTGCTCTTCCTGCTAATGGTGCTGCTAATACTGCTGTTGCTGCTCTTGTTGCTGTTGCTGTTCCTGCTACTCTTGATACTTATGTGACTGCTGCTGCTGCTGCTATTCTCGCAGGATTACAAGTAGTTGAGGCAGCAAACGCAGCTATAAAAAATTATAATGCTGCGACTGCTGCTATTCTTGCTGCTGCTGCTCATATTCTTACTGCTACTGCTAATCCTGCTGCTGCTGCTGCTGCTGCTGCTGCTGCTAATCCTGCTGCTGCTAATCCTGCTTATGTTGTTGCTACTGCTGCTACTGCTGCTGCTGCTGCTACTGCTGCTGCTGCTGCTGCTGTTGCTGCTGGTCATGATCCTCCATATTATACTACACCAGATATGCCTTATAATTGTGACGAACTAAATACTTTTATATATACCTATAAAATTACAAAGCTAAGATATAATGCGTCAACATTTATGATTAATTTTAATAATGCGTTAATACATAGGGCAATCGACTCACCTTATCGTACTAAGCAGCAAGTATATTTAGTATGCGACACAGGTGGGGAAATTACAAAATCATTAATACAACATAACAAGCAGGTACTTAGTACACCTGTACCAGGTGGACCAGTAGAGCCTTTAAAATTAACTATAAATTATATCATGGGACACCCGGTATTTGCGGACAGTGCTGAAAAATTCAAATTTAAAGACAAATGTTTTAATATGCCATATATCAATAATTTTATTTTATTAAGGAGTTGGTATGTTTGGCCACCTGAAATTACTCAGGTGGGGGCGGTCATGAGAGTTACAGGTCATGGTGGACCTAACTTACCTAATTGTAATGACTTTAATGAAAAATTACCAAGTTTAAAACGGTTTTTATTATTAACACCGGGTGCCGTGTTTTCAATTAAAAAAGACATGCCAAACGATTTGAATGATAAACATGTTAGTGAAAAAATTACATTGCATGACGATCCTGAACAAGCTATCGGTCACCCACCAGCCTATTTTAATCCTCACGAAGCGAATAATATTACAAATGTATCAAAAGATATTCGCGACCTATGTGGTTGTCCATACAATACACCTCATGCCGGTCTTCACACCAACTTAATAGTTGCACCCATTTATAACAAACGATCAGTAGCAAAAAAACTATTTCAAAAAATGTCGGGAGATTATACCCAGATATATTTCACATATTATCTAACATTTTTAGCATATTGGGATTATAAATTGGGGGCTAATGCAAGAAACCCGCTTATGCCTGCTGAACGTTTATTAACAAAAGGGACTGATAATACTCATCGAGGAAACTATGTTAGAGACCAAACTTTTTTTGTAACAGGCGATTGGCCTGCAGGTATGCGTCAATTATCTTTAGGTGGAAACATGATTATAAAAAACGCGGGTTGTTATTATGTTTGTACTAGAATCCATATGTGAATATATATATATATATATGGATTCTAGTACAAAGATAGAAGATGATCTTTATACAAGAGAAAAGCGAAAACCTGATCCTGAACCTGAACCTGAACCTGAACCTGAACCTGTTGTGCTCGGGATAAATAACAGGGTAATCAGTGAGAGATATAAACAAACGAAAGCATCACCGCAGGTAACAGAAGTTACTAGTAGAGTTGATTCATTCGAAGGTAATACTACAGGAGAGAGTGATGCGGAAATTAATAGGGAAAGTGATGTGGAAATTAGTAATAGGGAAAGTGATGTGGAAATTAGTAATACGGAAAGTGATGTGGAAATTAGTAGTGACAGTGATAGTGAAAATGGTTACCGACAAAAGGTCTCGAGATCCCGAAACCCGTTCTCGACATACATAAAAGCAGCGAGCGCGGCATACCAAAAAGTAATGGGATTTACATCCCGACAACAAGTCGATCCTTTCGCCCAAAACATGGCCAAATACAAAGCAGTTAAAGATGGGTGGAGTGAATTAACCACTTATAGTAAGCTCCGTACTATTGAAGAAATAAATCAGATAAAAAAAAGTGGAAATTATAGGCGGTTTCTAAATAGATTATTATTACCAGAGAATAGGGCATTCTATTTAGATATAGATATATTTCCGCCTTATGGTGATTTGCCTTATGATGATTTTGTAAATGACTATGGTTTAACCCCATTAGGCATATTCACAGTTATCCGTATCATTGATACTATGCGTGGTGATGTTAATCCTCCTGAATTTGATGTTTTTTTTCAAACCATAAATCATCGAGATATTATAGATGGGTTATTCTTAGCTATTCGTTATATTAATAATCCCAATCCCGAAACCAATCCCGTTCCCGATCACACTCTACAAATGTATATTTACATGACATTGCAATCATTTCATCCTTTGCAAGTTATAGAAGACCCATCCTTTGACAGGGATGATTTTAATGATTTCTTACGCACCCCTCTTGATTTTCAGACTGTTGATGCGATCGATGGAGCCCCTCCACCTGGAGGACCTCCCGATCCTGAACCGGTTTTAGCAGTGGGTGCTTTTACGCCTTATAATGAAATATTTCATGTTAGTCGTTGTTATGATAAAACAGAATTAGGATACCAAGATTCAAGACTGTATGTATCATACTTGGATAGGACTGTTGATCCATTATCACTTATAGGTGGCAGAACGACGAATGATATCATTCCGCTTGATCTAATCTATACTAACGCTTTTCAATTTAATTACGATTTCACATATTTAAAACAACATTTTATGAAAAAAATTGTATATTATACATGTGCTATAGTTATAGGATTAAGATCTAGTAACCCGGTTGTTACTGGAAATCTTGATTATATTATAGGTATGATTGAAATGTACAACGATTTATATTTTATATTGCGTGGTCTAACTGAAACAAGCGGATTATTGACATATAAACTCGATGATTTCACTTTAACGAAAATGTATTTATTTTTCATTTTTATAGATCAAAAAGTTATAGAACGCAACGAACCAATAGGTATAGGTATAATATCACGCCGTATAATTGAGACTTTTTTTAATTTGTTATTTAGGGATAATCCTCAAAATATAAATCTATGCAGATCTTCTATAAGGTGTATTGATTTTATTCAAAACACAATGGAACTTAATGGTCCTGATATAGACAATATAAATTCTATAGATTGTATGACTCTACCCCCTGACCTACAAGCTGAAATAAATAGGCCACATTACTTAATAGATCAAAAAGCTCTTGATATTTTAAAAACTCCTTTGTATTCAAGTTATTTCGTTACAGCTAAGAATATTGATAATGATACTACTATAAATGATTCAAAAGAAATATTATGTGATTGTAATAGTTTGTTAAAATTTCAATGTTTACTTGCATTTGTTCATGCTTATGTTGCTCATAACGCTCTACCAAGACTGTCTCCACCTGGCACACCCATGTCACTCGGTCCAGACCACGACCCACCCAATCCAGACGACGACCCACGCAATTTTAATCGTTATTTGATGAGGTTGTATGAGAGTGGTCAGTTAATGATAAATGATGATTTTTGGCCACATATTGAAGAGATATTTGGATCCTATGTTCTTGTAGGCATAGAGGGAGAAGAGGCTCGAGCAGCGAGGGAGGAAGAAGAGAATGGAGAACAGATGGTGAGGGGTGGACGAGGTAAAAGCCGTCGCAGGATTAAAATGAGCAAACGAAATAAGCCCATCAAGATATACACCAAAAATAAAAATAATAAAAAAACAAAAACCCGAAAATTGAAAGGAAAAAAGCGAACCCGAAAATTGAAAGGAAAAAAGCGAACCCTCAAAAAAAGGCGCAACAAAACAAATAAACGTCATAAATAATGATATCATTTACAATGGATATCATTATTTCATCGGACATATTTCCCGGTCCGTGTAAAAGAATCCACTACAAAAATGACAAACACCCCTAAAAATGTGTATAATACAAACTCTTCCGTAATATTCGCCGTTTTCTCCCCCTCCATATTCTCCAACAGATGAATCATATAATTCAGCTTTTCCACGACTTTATTCCCCCCTCCTCCCGATTCATTCGATATTCCCATCGACGCGTAATAGGGTTTATCGACCACCGTCATTTTCGGCGTATACACCTGTTGATAATTTCCTAAAGCAATGTTCGATGCATTATTCACCGTATAAGGATTGACGGTCCGTTTCGAAAAGCTCGGCGCTGGCATCTGCAAAGGATTCGTCAGGTTAGTGATGGGCGGGTCTCCTCCCCTCTCTTGTGGCAACTCTTTTCGCATCTGTATCGCAGGGTTCGGAGGAGGCGTAAAATCCGCCAACTTCGCCCCGTCGTTATCCGTAGAAACCGACGATAATTTATGAATGATTTCATTGACCCGGTTCGTCCGGTTCTCCGTTGTTTGTTCGACGTCTTCTAAATTGTGTATCATATATTCAGACTTATCGTCCCCGTGGTCGCTTTCGTTATTCCCTGCATTCGCCGGCCGAATTTTAATGGTTTTGCGAATCGACGACTGCCGCTTTCTCGGCGGGTTCTCATCGTTCGTCCATGGAGATGCCATTGACAACAAAGACATTGTGCGATTCTACTAAAAAATAGACAGATATTATTTGTCCGGTTCAATTGCAAATATATGATTAATCTATATATCGTTGTAAGAATGAATCGAATGAAATGGATAATCAACTTTTTACCGATTGTTCTCGCGTTTCTAGTGGCAACATACACACAGGAAATGGCGGGATACAGCCAGACCATTTTAGGAAAACTCGTCGCCGTATCAATTATCCTCCTCTACTCATCCATGGATACGCTGACGGGAGTATTTGTATGTGTTCTAATAATTCTCTATTACCAGTCCGATTATGTGGAATCCTTTGTAGAATCCTCAACCGAAGGAATGGAGACTCGCACGTCTCTTATGTCGGATGGGGAGGAGACACCCAGAATCTCCGAAAAAACGACATCTACGACCGAAATCGAATCCCTACTTCTGAAACAAACCGAGTTTAGAAATACCCATTGTGAGAACGGACATCTCATATACAAAGGCCAGCCCGTAAAACCCGAAATGGTTCAACACATTTTCCCCGAGATAGAGCCGGAATCCATAAAATGCAATATATGCGATCCGAAGTGCGAGTTCAATATAAACCGCAAAATAGACGCCGAAGAAAACATCAAACCGACTTCTACAAGAATCTCTTAAAATATCCGTATTCAGTATAGATAGACAGATGCGAAAGAAAACGCCAGGAATCTTCGACCAAATACACAACCATGTAAAACTATTGAATGAAAGCAAAATATTCGCAGGGTTAATGATAATCATCATCAATATCGCGTCCAAGTTCGTGACATTCAAGTTCAGCAAATCAATGGAATCCTATCTTAAGTTCACTTTCAGCCGCGACATTCTGGTGTTTGCTATCACGTGGATGGGTACCCGGGATGTATATATCGCTCTCTCGTTCACCTTATTGTTCGTTTTTATCGCGGATTATCTCATGAACGAGAACAGCATGTTCTGTTGCCTGCCCGCGTCGTTTATAGATAAACACGTGTCAATGTTAGAAGGGTTTAATGAGAACCTGTCGAAAGAAGAAATCGAAAAATACAAAAAAATTATGGAGATCGTCAAAGAGAGTGATGACAAAATCTAATGTAATATATTATAGATGTCTTTTTATATCCGGGCAATCAAATTGATGTTGGATACAAACATCCCGAAACAATCGATTGTTCCTTTTACAAAGTCGATGTTATACCACCCGCTCTTGAAAGATGTGGACGACCTGGACGAATACCCCTATTTTACGATGGACGGATTGTATCCGGCGATGTTGATATATAACATGTCTTATTCCGACCAAGTTCGTTTTTTCTTTAATAAAACGAATATGGAATACATCATGAAACGCAACTCTCGTGTGATTACAGACACCAATTCACAAGATGCCACTTCGCCAAAAAAAATGGATACACTCTCCATTTCTCAGGAAAATATAATGACGATGTTACGGACGCTATTTCCAACAAAATATCCGTATAAGAACAACGTGATGTCGTCCTTCGCCTATATTACCGAACAAATCGACTACTATATTAACCCTCTTGACATTCTGCCGACGGTATTAAGACAGATGTTTATAAAAGAAAAGGCAGATTACTCCTATTTAAAAATAAATGGGAAGGTCTATACAGTGACACAGGTAGTATGGCTGAATGACCTTTATAACCATACAGAATACAAGGATTTAATAGATAAACTGATAAAGTTAAATAAGTTCAAAGAAAAGGAAGTAAAAAAGCTGAAAGATGAATATTTAAAAAAGGATTCTTTACTCAAGAAAAAGTACACACATATGAAACAACCGGATGATATCAACTATGATTTCAATCTTGAGAATGAACGCAAGGCAAAAACCGATGTATCAGGGAAAGAAATTAAACGATACAACGATGCAAAAGAAGCAATCGAATATATTATACAGATTATACCAAAAATACATAATAAAACTACTCAAGATTTCACCATCGATGAAATGGCACGTGTTGTAGAGTATCATAAATTATTGAGTGGGTCGGAATACCGAAACTATTACAGGAATGTATCAACCGAAACACGAAAATATTTTGATAATATGCAGAGAGATGTAAATGATATGCGATATTTAGATTATGCGATAAGCTATTTAGAAAAACCCGGCATCGATATACAGATTGAGAAAGACAAACCAGAGAATCGCGACAGGTTCAAATCGCGATATCCAATTTATACTAATTTTATAGAAACGATTAAAGGGTTTATTTTACCAAAACGCGATTCCAGCAACCCCATGTTTCAAACCACATTTGACGAGTTTATCAGTAATACAGAAGTCAATGGATTGTTTAATTATGTATTAGACCCGACAAACGGAAAAAAAACATTAGAAAATGCATTCGAGGAACTTAATACGCTTAATACGCTTAATGGGAAACTCAAAATAGAAAAAGAGGACATAAATAATGATGAGTTTGAATACATGAATCGAAAAAACACGGGGGTAACGATTCTTTCTTCTGCAGGTGATAATGGCCCCTATTATCAAATCTATATTCAAATCAATACAGTTGGCGGAGAACTTACAGACGATAACTATTCAGTTATCGATTGTATGTATAAAGGAGAGTATTTGGGAGAAAACTTAGAATACCTCTTGAACTCTTCGTTGAAAACGATTACAGGACTAAATACAGTGCGAGTTTTTTTTGATATTACGCAGGGGGATGCGAAACAATTAATACAAGGTGATTCGGAAAAATCCGCAGAAGCAAACGCAAACCAAATAAAAGGGGTACCCACCTCAGAGACTGTCGCTGAACCCAAAGAACCGGTAAAAAAGCCTACACGAGAGACTGTCGCTGAACCCAAAGAACCGGTAAAAAATCCTACACGAGAGACTGTCGCTGAACCCAAAGAACCGGTAAAAAATCCTACACGAGAGACTGTCGCTGAACCCAAAACTGTGAAAAGAGGTGGGAGAGATGCCACGAAAAAAAATGGTCGGTTTAATGCACGTCACCGATTTATGCAAACAATGCGAAAATATTGAATGCGGTTTTTCATATACATGTATATGAAAAGCCTAAACTGGGAATCGAACCCAGGATCGCCAGTTTACAAGACTGGTGCTATACCACTAAGCCATTTAGGCGAGAATACTCTTTTATGTGAATATGACGAGTTCTTTATATTGTTTATATCTCAAATATGATTGTATGATAAATTATTTATGAAAGGTCGGTTTTCCATTTACAAATATACCGATTTCAATACTTATATCTCCGTTTTCATCGAGGTCGTAGATAGACCCGTCTTTTTCGTTGGTGACATAATACGTTTTTCCTTTTATAACAATTTCATATACTTCCTCCTCTTCCTCCTCGGTTGATGTTTCTTCAGACACTTCATTGCAGACCGGCGATGGTTTATCCTGTTCGACCTCTTCTTCGACCTCTTCTTCGACCTCTTCTTCGACCTCCTCTTCGACCTCCTCTTCGACCTCCTCTTCGACCTCCTCTTCGACCTCTTCTTCGACCTCTTCTTCGACCTCTTCTTCGACCTCTTCTTCGACCTCTTCTTCGACCTCCTCTTCGACCTCTTCTTCGACCTCCTCTTCGACCTCCTCTTCGACAATCTCTAATATAATATTTTCAGAATTCAGCGGAACCTCCGGCGGAACCTCTCGTGAAACCTCCAGCGGAACCTCTCGTGAAACCTCCAGCGGAACCTCTCGTGAAACCTCCAGCGGAACCTCTCGTGAAACCTCCGACGTGGGGGGTAGACCCCTATGCGATTGCAACAATTGATTCATCAACAACTTTACCCATCGGTTCAAACCTTTTATTTTCTTTTTGAGTGCCTTATTTTTGCAGATGAGTCGCCGATTCTTTTCCGACAACTTCAACACTCTCGTCTCACTTGTCATTACATCATTCAGTTCTTCCTTTATTTTACACAGTTCTTCCGGAACATTCACCTGAAGAGCATTGATTCTTTGTAACATGTTTTGTATGGTGGTTGTTGTCATTTTAGTTATTAAATAGGATTCTTTTATGCTATTTCATGCGAGAGAAAACAAATCAATTTTATAAGAGACTTTTATAAGATACATCTAATTATACAAACGGTTGTCTCCAATTCATAGGATTGGCCTCTATCTTGGTCCATGAAGAAGGAGTTACATCATTATAATCAAATACGTGTTCGAAATATTCGCCGAACCATACCGACGGATAACATACGACTTTGGAAGCAGAATCGTTCAAATACGCACCCCACCAACTAAACGAGCTGTTCGAAATAATATTATGATGACAACATGCCATGATTAACATCTGGTCGTAATCCGGAATCGAATCCTCCACTTTTACATATTCGACCGGATGTTTTGATTTCAATAACTGAATTTTTGACTCTACGTATGCATTGTCTTCTTCTTCGCAAATGTATATGACACGCGTAACTCGATTTGTTCTCATAATGTGGTCCAACGATGCTTCGAAATACTCGTAATTCATGATGGGATGGTAGTGACGCAGCGCCTTATAATCTCCCAATCTAAAATGGATGGAGACCGTTTCACCGGAACTGTCGAATAATTCCGAATACTTTGTTAGAACCTCTTTCTTTTTATTCTCTATGTTTAATATCTTCAGAATGTTCTCTTGAAACGCTTCGAAATATTTAAAACTCTGGAAATATCCCGATAAACGAATTGAACCGCCTTTAAAATCGGGTATGGGACAGTATTTAAACTGTTTTTCTATATAAACGGGCATATTCATCACGTTCGCATCCGTCATTTGGTTCTCAGGGTTTTCTGTTGTGTACTCCACCATCTCTTTAAAAAAAGAGTCCCAGTACATCCTCCGATCTCCCATATCACTGTGATACGGGATAACCAATTTCATCGAATATTGAATGGAACATGCGAGTGCCACACATATCTGGAACATCTGGTTTCCGAGCCCACCCATAAGTTTAATTGATATCATAATAAATATATATTATTATGATTCTTTAATTCGTTTATGAAAGGTTAAACTTGTCTTTCATAATCGCCGACTTCGATGGACCCGACGTTTTTTCACTCTGCCGTTTGACCTTGTATCCAGACGTCGCTTTATTCACATTCATGCTTCCATAAATATTCAAAATAAACTCGTCGTTGTCGTCGTGTAATTCGGGCAAAATCCGTGTCATCGGACGGTCCAAAACGAGCAACATGTGTTCGGTTTTCAACAGTTTGCGATACTCCTGTATCGTAAGAGAACCGAAAAACTTTTCTAATAAATAATATGGATTCGGCGCGGGTTTAATATTCTTTTTAAACCCGTATATTTTACTGTATATTTGGTTCAACATCTGGTACCGTTCAAACTTCATAGAATCGTTAATGTTCTCTTTCATCAAATACCCAACCGCACATTCGGGACGACAGAAACAGCCGTATCCACACGTCATATCGTCGGTATCATGCTTGGGTATGTAACACGGTTCGTTGTCGAACTCGTACGTGCACCAGAAACATGCCGACTTTTTGTCGTTCAATGTATTTTTATAAAACTGGATTCGCAACTTTTTCAGTTTGGCATTGATGTCCTTGATGTTTAATTTGGGGTCCGTGTCGACATCGTCGTCGTCGACCCCCGTTTCCGTTCCATCTTCCGCAGACATCTCTTTTTTAGATATCGTATCCGTATATGCCAATTTGTTGCATTCCTCGACAAGGTATGAAAAGTCCTGGCGGTTCTCATTGTATGACATAATTTCCGGCGGAACCGCAGGGTCGTAATCCATGGGGTCTTTCAAATCTTCAACCCGGTCAACGTCTTTGAGAGAACACTTTAAATGCAGAATCACGTTTATCTGTGTATCTTCTACAGGGGGTTCCAATACGTTTTTATGGGTGATTTTTCCACCCTTTGGCTTTCTTCCGCGCTTTTTGAGAACGGTATCCTCTTTTTTTTCGGGTTCCTCTATCGTCATATCATTGTTCTCTTCTTTCTTTTTTCTCCCCCTTTTTTTATTTACAGACGTCATAGTGGTTATCCTACATTTTATTTAAGTGGTTTACAATTTTACATTTTCCCTCTCCTTACGTTCATTTTTCGAAGATAACATTTCCGACAAAGAGGGACATAATCACAACCAATCGCAATCTGCCGACACTCATTCGATAGTCGGTATGAGAATCGCGCCGGGGTTTCGCGAGTGCATCCCGCACACCCCGCTGCCAGTTTTTCTACGGTATCTGCCAGAGGTATCAGGCGGTATATTTCGCCAAAGGGGGTCCGATTGAAATCTCCGTCCAATGCAAACACATACACGGATTTACCTTGGTTCTCTACCCATTCTATCACCTGTTCGTAAATATCTGTGAAAAACTGGCCTTCGTTGATGAGAACGACGGAGACATCGGTCTCCAATACAACCTCTTTTAGAGAGTCCGATTGAATGCATGGAATCATACACTTGTCGTGAGTGGATAAAAGGGATTCGTGGTATCTCGTATCCCCGGCGTAATTGATGACGGCGACCTTTTCCTGGTTCTCACTGCGGGTTTCATATTCCCGGATGAGTCGTGTGGTTTTTCCGGAGAACATTGGTCCTAAAAAGACGTGTAAAAACCCGGGGTCCATTTTATATCATATATAGAAAAATATGTATATATGATTTATTCGCGATTTTCGACAAAAAAGTGGATTCGAACCTATTCGGTCACGGACGACGCCTGCGAACGCATATCGAGCGTTCCCATGAAATAGTCTGTAAAATAGTAGAGTCCGTAATTCGAATAGGGCGCCGTCGTATGATGAATCAAATGATATTTATTTTTACCACTGTGTGTATACATCGACCAGAAAGAGAATCCCGAATAATACGGGACCCATATATATCCATAGAATGGGCGTAAAAAACATCCGATAACGTATGTTGAAAAAGTAGCAGAATAGAGGTCGAGAAATAACCCTTCGACCCCTTCGGTCGCTATCGCGCACCGTCCGACTGCGATACGAAACGGACATTCGTGGTGCATTTTCATATGTACGATTCGCATGTGCTGGATTTTATGAACCGTATAATGCATTGTTGTGAAAAAAAAGTCGTGTAAAAGGAATAAATATAGCATTTGTAGGAGAAGGATTGTATGTCCGGGATATACGAACGACCACCGGATGGAGTCGGGAACGATGACACACGAAAAATACGCCATCGACCCCAACGCATAGAGATAAGTGCTATCGGTATTATGGACGACGTTGTCGTAGAACCGGTTTTTTTTCCATTCGTCATCGTCGATTACTTTTCCTGTGAAGACAATGTCGGAAATGTAGTAGAGTCCCGAGTTGATATACCCTTGAAAAATTCCGCATAAAACATACGAAAATGCGAACATGCGCGCGTCAACCTCATCGGTCACGAGTGTATACACGACGGGAAGGTTTAACAGTATTACGGGAAATAGATATTCTGGTTCACACATTTTATTATAGAAACGGTGTAAACGGGGAAGTGAAAGAAACTCCGGTAGAACCATATGATATCTATAATACGTTTACATTTATATTTGTGGAAGGAGTGCATTTTAGACCCTTGAATCAAAGTGTTTTATGGAAGCCGCGACTGCACGTGAAAATCGAAGCGGGATTACAGGTTGGCATAAAATTGAAATGCTTTTTAAAGCAGTCCTATCATGCATTTATGAGAGCTATACAATGAGCATTGTAACCGAGAACAACCACGAATATTATTTGAACGAGCGAGAGGGATATGCGCTAGTAAGCGCAAAAGAGATAATAGAGGCGACACTGGTAGAAGACGAGGAGGACGGAGGGTATCACGTGTGCGAACATACGCCTGAGATGTTTGCTAGAGTGGTCCAAAAGTTTGAGAAGACCCCGATGAGACCGATTCTCATCATGAGTATGACCGTGGAGACACACACGAGCGATTTGATAGATATGCATCCGAGAGTTTACATCAAGGCGGCATTAAGAAACGAATATAACGATAAAATCGTTTTTGTAAACTCTTCGAACCGGGTCCGCAGAGAGGTGAAGCGAATCGAGAAGCCTGAATGCAAGATGTACCCGACCAGAGCGGAAGGATGGTCATTAATGAAAAAGAGAATGAGTGCGCCCATCCCATTCTGGCGAGAACTGCAGAAGCGTATGTGTGAAGAAGAGGAGAGGAGAAGAGCCGATGATTTTACCAAGGGCGAAAAGTTGTTCTTTGTCGGATACCTGCTTGCAATGATTCTTTATTTAGTCGTATTTAGAAATTATTAAATTATTAAGGGCGTGTGTTTAATTTACGTTTAAAATCATATCAAAGTACTCTATTTAACGTCATTTTTTTGCTTTAATTAACAATAATAAATGTCTAGGTATATATATAATTATGCGTGCGATTTCGAGCTTATTCGGATATGGTAATAGTTCCTCGAGTTCCTCGAAATCCTCGAGTCCTAGTAGTTTACATGTTGATATGGAAACGGAAAGCTTAAGTCAAAAGAATGAAGATTTATCTACGCGGGTATATTCTGCTTTAGCATACATTGAACAAAAAACATTTACTGACCTAACAACACTTACTGAACTATGTCGTACTAAAATTGAGATGATGGAGCATAATGACCCCGATAAAAAGATGCATCTTCGTACACTTCAAAAGCTTTTAGCCGATATCACTACAAAAAGAAGCGTGAATGCAGCTGAGATTTTTAAATTAATTGATAATACAGTAACCGATTTACGGAAATTACCCAAGACGCTTCTTGGGGCTGACTTTGTAACCATACGTGATAGTAAGATAATTCTGTTAATAACCGAAGTTATGGGTAAATTGTCTGTTACGCAATATGAAGTCACCCACGATGATCCTCGTCATATTATAACCCTGTGTGATATTATTATTAAAGAACTTCTTGATGTTCACGAACGCAACGTAAGCGAGAGTACAATTCCCTCAATTATAGATACAGCTATGAAATCACTTAATTCAGCAAGACCCTATCCAATAGCAGCATTACAAGCAGCGGCTAATGCGTCTGGCGAAGAGGAACCTACCAGTGAACCCAAACATATTTGCAATAGTTTTTTAGGGGGTTTAACACATCGGGCCGCTTATCAACTACATCCAGATATGCCCTCTCTTCCATCTCAGCTGCAAGACATGTTTGTCAGTGGAACTACTAAGGATGAGATTATCAAATTTTTAACAGGAGAACCTTTTCATATTAGTAAGTTAGACCTCTCACAACAACACCTCATAGCTGCTGATAATGAGATATCTTGCGATATATCAAGAGACGACTTTAACTACGAGACTCCATTAATTGTAAATTCTGAATTAACGGACTTATTAAGTGATATGGTAAAGAAAGGGGAAAATAATACAACACTTGATATAGATGATACACTTACAGGAGTGTGTGTTACACTTGGCAAAAACCCATTTCATGTTATCCCGTGTATATATTCTCCTAAAGCAGGCCGCTATTATTCAGGAGGAGGTGGGTACGGAGGAAACCCTTACGCCGAATCAATTCTTCGTGAACGATTCGAGCAATTCGAAAGTGTGTTTAAGCTTGCACAAAAGTTAGGGGTTCGCATCCCATGGTTAGATATGGCGATCCGACAGTTTGAACAGCTTCATTTAGGTTATAGGTTATGTATCTATTCATTGGACTATTTATTATCGTTTCTAGCAGGTATTATTAATAGAATTGTAGCTTTATTTCCAATTAACCAGAGAACTATAGATATTATGTCGGATTTTGCAAATAGGATGGAGAATATTTCTGTAACTATAGAAAATATTAGTGGTGGAAGCGGGGAGTGTAGAGCATATCTAACAATTGATGTTGGCTATAAATATAACTCTATTACAACCGATTACAACGGCGATGACTTAGCTGGGTTTCACGACCATATGCATCATTTTGGGTCAAACTGTGCGCAGATATGTAGTTTTATATCGGGACAACGTTCGGATACTACATATGGAGTTTCACATCCGGGTACAATTACCGACAGAAATGGAGATCCATTGAGTAACGATGCTCTAATAGCATTTTTTAACTGTGTGGATTTGCGAAATACTATTGGCTCGACGGATGGTACGAATCAACTACAAAGAAAAGAACTATTTCATGAGATTCTTCATAGAAAGAGTAATGATGATAGTCGTATTAGTCAAACAGTACAGCGTACATTCGAACGACTAAAACACACACGAGAATCTACTCATAACATTATACATGATGTAGTTGAACCAAAACTAATATACTCTATCCCCGGAAAACAAGTGTTTGAGGACCTTTCTGAAAGTGAATCACCTAGTGTTTTTACTTTTACTAATCCTGTTTCGTCAGCGTCAGCTTATTCATCATCAGAATCATTATCGTTGGGTGATAAAAGTCAATCACAACCTCAATTAACAGAGTTTTATTTGCTTCAACATTTGGAGCATTTGAAGTCTTTGGAAGATAAAAAATATGAAAAAATAGAAACGGCATCTCACCAGGAAGAATTAGAGTCAAATCAAAAGGAGGCTTCACAGGGGGCTTCACAGGGTGCTTCACAGGGGGCTTCACAGGGGGCTTCACAGGGGGATTCAGACAGTACTTATTCACAGATGGGTTCACCGAAGGGTTCACCGATGGATTCACCGATGGATTCACCGATGACTTCAGAGGGGACTTATTCATATCCTGACGATTCGAACGATTTGCCTGACGCTCCCATTTTTCAATTGGGACAAGATATAGTAAACGACAGACGTAATGAATATAATCAGTTCAATCATGATGAGAAAGACCAAATAAATTATTTATTATCTGTAGCTAATAGGTTTGATAAGACGGATGAAGATATTGATGAGTTAAATAAGTTAAGAACATCGGAACTTTATAAAAAATTAGAAGAAACAGCAATTGCTAAATTAAATTATCAAGGAAAAAAAAAGACTCGGAGAGGAGGAAAACAAAAAACAAGGAAACATACCAAACGACCTAGTTATAGAACAAAAAAGTATAAAAATCGCCCGGTCCATAAAAAAATAACAAGGCGACATAAAAAGAGGGTCCTACGAAAATCAAAAAAATGTGTTCGACTTAAATAGACATACTCTTCTCCTTCGGTAAAGTGTAAATATTGCATTCGCTCGATTGGTATATTTATCTACAGTAACGAAATACAAAATAATATTATTGTTAAATAATATTATCTGAATCATTCAACCTGAACTCAAATGTTCCATAAGGTCATTTATCAATCCACTTCATCAATCTGCGGACCATCCGCCGGAGGACCACTCGGGAAAGGGAAAGGAGACCCTCCTGGGACAGCAGTCTTCGCCAACAGCGCATCCACCTCCATCCGTTTCGAATCGAACTCTTCTTTCGTCGCCCCTGAATCCTCTAATACACTCTCTGCCGATTGGATGACCGCCTCCAGTTCCGCCTTGTTCTCCGCGCTTTTCGCATGTTCTCTCGCTCTAAACACCGAATTATCCAAACTGTTCTTCGCTTCTATCTTTTCCTGGACTTTCAGGTCCTCCTCCTTGTATCTCTCGGCTTCTTCGACCATTCTATCGATGTCTTCTTTCGACAGCCGACCCTTGTCGTTCGTAATCGTGATTTTATTCGATTTCCCCGTCGACTTCTCAACTGCGGATACATTCAAAATACAGTTCGCATCCAAGTCGAAACTGACCTCTATCTGCGGTTGCCCCCGAGGCATCGGCGGAATGTCATCCAACTGAAACTTTCCAAGTGACACGTTGTCCTTTGTCAGTGCACGTTCTCCTTCAAACACCTGTATTAAGACCCCGGGCTGGTTGTCGGCGTACGTCGAAAATACCTGCGATTTTTTTGTGGGAACCGTACTGTTTCTAGGAATGATTTTCGTCATCACTCCTCCCGCCGTCTCTAACCCCAGACTCAAAGGACAGACATCCAACAACAAAAGGTCCGAAATCTTCGTATCTTTCGATCCCGTTAAAATCGCCGCCTGAACCGCCGCGCCATACGCGACACATTCGTCGGGGTTAATCGATTTACACAGGTCCTTCCCATTGAAGAACTCGCTCAACAACTGCTGTATTTTCGGGATTCGCGTCGACCCGCCCACTAATACAATGTCGTCAATATGCGATTTTGACATCTTGGCGTCCCGCAAGACCTGTTCGACGGGCGCCATCGTCTGTTTAAACAGGGATTCGCACAGGTTCTCGAACTTGGCACGGGTGATGGTGCTGTTGAAATCGACGCCTTCGAAGAGGCTGTCTAGTTCGACGTTTGCGACCGTAGACGACGACAGGGTGCGTTTCGCCGATTCGCATGCGGTTCTCAACCGGCGGAGGGCGCGTTTGTTTTCGGACAAATCCTTCTTATGCTTGCGTTTGAACTCCTCTGCGAAATATTCGACGAGTCTCGTATCGAAATCCTCGCCGCCTAAATGGGTGTCGCCCGCCGTCGCCTTGACCTCGAAAATGGAGTCTTCAATCGTGAGAACAGAGACGTCGAACGTCCCGCCTCCGCAGTCGAATATGAGAACATTTTTGTCTTTCGAAGACTTGTTATCCAGACCGTACGCAATCGCCGCCGCCGTCGGTTCATTGATGATGCGGAGAATGTTTAGTCCAGCGATTAACCCTGCATCCTTCGTGGCTTGACGCTGGGAGTCGTTAAAATATGCGGGGACGGTCACCACGGCATCGGTGACGGTTTCACCCAAAAAAGCCTCTGCAATCTCCTTCATCTTCACTAGGACCATCGAACTGATTTCTTCCGGCGAGAACAGTTTCGACTCCCCGCGGAACGTCGCCTGGATATAGGGTTTGTTGTCTTTGTCGACGACTTCATAGGAGAGATGTTTTAAATCTGCCTGGACTTTTGGGTCGCTGTATTTTTGTCCGATTAAACGTTTGGCGTCAAAAATGGTGTTCGCCGGATTGTTGGTCGCCGAACTTTTAGCCGGTTCTCCAATCAACCTTTCATCCTGTGTAAAAGACACGTAGGACGGGGTCGTGCGGTTTCCCTGGTCGTTTGCAATAATTTCGACGTGGTCGTTTCTCCATACACCGACGCATGAATAAGTTGTTCCCAAATCAATACCAATCGCCTTTGACATATTATACGGTTATACACCCGTTTTTTTTAAATGGTTTCAATCCTATATTGAGAGATGCGAATATGGGTATCAAAATGTATTCATTTATAGTATAATGAATAATAACGTCATTGTCGCCCTGGTTTCCATATTGCTCCTATGTTTAATACTTTCGGCATGGAAACCCACAGAAGAAGGGTTTGAAGAACAGCAGAGAGAGGACGCACCGAAAAAAATAGCCTTCTGTTTTTTGATATATGATTCCATCAACCACGAAGAATTATGGAAAAAGTTTTTCAAGAACGTCGACCAGAAGAAATACACGATTTACATTCATTACAAAGAGAACAAACCGATGAAATATTTTGAAAAATACAAATTACCCAAGTGTTTAGACACTCGATGGGGGGAACTCTCGCTAGTAAAAGCGTCGAATATGTTGTTTAGAAGTGCATATGAGGACGACCCCCAAAATTACAAGTTTATACTGTTAAGTAATTCGTGTATTCCTTTAGCCTCCTTTGATAAAATATATAAAAAAATGACAAGGGACAATTACGGGTATATACACGACTCAGAAGAAGATGTAAATAACCAGGATACGAAAATATATAGGTCAGCCCCCAAACTGTTTGGTAAATGTTCTCAATGGGTTATTTTAAATCGAAAAATGGTAAAAAATACTGCATTCATCAAGGAGAGTAAACTCAATTTATGGTATTCGGATGTCTTTGCTCCTGACGAAATATATTATTATACCTCTCTCAAGCATAAGAATATGATGGACCAAATAAGAATTACAGAGTCTTCGCGTCCGACAGAGGCAACCACGTTTGCATTATGGAGCGACGACGGGTATCCTTTTCCAAATCGGGGGCCAGGAAAACCAAAGATGTACGAAGACATATCTCTCGACGAGCTCATGTATCTCTATAATCAACCGTGTCTATTTGGGCGTAAGTTCAAAACCAATTGTAAGGTTTTAATCCAGGGAAAGACAATGAGGTTAGAAGACGTTCTCGAATATGTATAAACCGAAATAGATATTAAATATTTCACAATATAGAGAACAAAGGACCACCGAATGACTTCTGCGAATGCCGCTAAAAACAATATTCCGTGGACGGAAAAATACAGACCATCCCATTTCGACGACATTGTTCTCGACCCGGTGAATCGCAAACTGTTTCAAAAGATATTAGAAACACGCTACTTTCCCAACCTTCTTTTTTATGGACCCCCAGGTACAGGAAAGACGACGACCATATTAAATCTGATTCATTCGTATCAATCGAACAACCACGAAATCTCGCGCGGAACCATTATCCATTTGAATGCATCGGACGAGCGCGGCATCGACGTGATTCGCAACCAAATCTACCAGTTTGTAAAATCAAAAAACCTGTTTGAACGAGGATTAAAGTTCGTCATATTAGACGAAGTGGATTCTATGACAAAAAACGCGCAACAGGCATTAAAATATCTTCTGCAACAGTCGTCACAGAATGTGAGGTTCTGTCTCATTTGTAACTATATCAGTCGAATCGAAGAATCCTTGAAGAACGAGTTTATCTCTATCCGATTCAACCAACTACCAAACGGCGAGATTAAAACGTTTTTAAAAGAGATATCTAACAAAGAGAACCTTGAAATCACGGATTCGGCCATCGATACCATTCAACACATATACAATTCCGATATTCGCAGCATGATAAATTTTATACAGTTGCACGAAAGAGATGCATTATCGGATAGAAACATCATTACCGACGAAGTATATAAAGAAATATACCGCCATTTAACGGAGCAAAAATGCGTCGAGTCGTTTTTAAGATATATACATGAAATCAGTATACAATACAATACGGACAAGGTGAACCTACTAAACAACTATTTTAACTATATTATACGGAAAATGCCCGAGGTTGTAGGCAGCCCCCTTTTAAATCTGGCAGAGAACGTCATTCATTCGACGCCCTACGCAGATGTAGACGACATATTGACCTTTTTATTTTACAATTACACATAAACGGTCTCCGGTTCTCCGCATGACTTCCATATAGTTCCATAAAATTGAAAAGAATATAAAGAAAATCGAGTTCTTTATATTGAAATGCAAAATACAGATAAAGAATGGCAGGACTTTTTAATGGGTATAAAGACGGAACACAAGGGGGTCGAGACGGTGTTTAAAAGCGACGAAATGGCGATTACCGAAGAACTGTATATATCGACGAAAACAAAGGTCCTCTATTTAAACCAGGGCATTGATATCCATCGAATCTTCTGGGAAATACCCATTCTAGAATACGGAACCCCCTCCGAAGGTGTCATTAAAAAGCAGATGAAAATCGTCTCGAAATCGGTAGAGGAGTTTGAAACCTATCAAAAACGCTTGGAACACATCCCCTACTATACGGATTTAATCATAAAGCAGATTAATAACCCCAATGCGCGTAAAATAAAGTTTAAAGACGAACGCAAACTCACAGTAGGGGTCTCTAAAAAGGACATTATGAACTGTCGAGGGAAACAAAAGAATGCCTTCTACAACTGTTTCGCGATGGTATTGCGATTTTATTGCGGAGAATATAAAGAAATCCATGTCAAGGTTTTCAATACGGGGAAACTGGAAATCCCCGGAATATTAAACAATCGTTTATTAGATACGGTGAAACGTATGATTTTGGAGGTCGTTCAACCCCATGTGACAGCGCCACTGGAATACACCTACACGGACCGTGCCGACGAAAATGTACTCATCAATTCTAATTTTAACTGCGGATTCTATATCAACCGTGAAAAAATACACGCAATATTGCGAAGCGATAAATACGGAATTAAATCCGCATTTGACCCCTGTAGTTATCCCGGGGTCAAATGTAAATACTATTTTAACAACGAACTGGATTACGACCATCAGATACAGCGCGGACAGGTGTCTACGGCAGACCGCGCATTAAAAATGTGCGAGATTGACGACGCTCAAAAGTATACGGAGGTCTCTTTTATGATATTTCGAACGGGCAGTGTATTGATTGTAGGAAACTGTAGTGAAAAATGTCTGTTGTTCGTCTTCGAGTTTATCAAACATATGTTGGAAGAAGAATATATAAACATCCGTATAGAAAACGACGAGCCGTCTACCCGGGTGAAAAAAAGAAAGCTCCGAAAAAAAACGATTCAAGTGACTTCTCAATATTTCCAAGAAGCCGTCCATTTAGGAGTTTAAAATAAATATTAATTCGTTTTAACTATTTAAAGTGAATATAAATATACAATATAAATAGAATGGCTTCCAATGCGTCAAACACTACACCAAATGGGTATCGTCTCCCAGAGAACACCACTTTACAGCATGCGGCGAAACTCGCGATTGTCGATGACAAACCGATTTTACTCGATTATTGGACTTTTTCTCTCGAGAAAACAGTTTTAATTGGTGTCAAGGATACCAAAGAAAAGTTGCTGGTAAAATCCGAGGAGGAATACACGAGTCCTATTTCGAAAATCTTCAAGGTCGGAAAAGAGTATATTGTCGTCACTGAAAACTCGATTTACATTGTCGATGTAGAAATCCCCACCAAGAGGATATCATAAACCGTAATCCATATATTATACTATAATATATAGATAGATAGACACCTTTGAAAGACCTTCACAGTATCGACCGTAAGGCCTCGATTTGCATGGACGTCAGTGTATCGGGAAAATCGACGACCAACTCTACCATCAAGGAACCCGTTTGGTCGCCCTGAATAAAACCTAACCCCGGAACGACTTTTTTATAGTTGGGTTTTATGACCGCACTGTTTGTAAGATTGTTCATATTCAATGTTTTCCCATTTAAATGGTTGATTTCGAATGAAAATCCACACAAGGATTCTTTCAATGTAATGTGTTTCGTAAAAACGAGGTCCATCCCGCTGCGTCTAAAAATAGTATTGTTTATGACAGAAAATGTTATCTTTAAATCGCCTCGTATGTCGTCTGAAATCGAGTGTCCCTTGTTACGAATCAACATTACATCCGTTTCATCCGTTCCCCGGGGGATAGTAATATCCATCAGTTCCGTTTCGATGTAGTTTATCATATTTACACTCACCTGGCGGTCAATGGAAACCTGGATGGTCGCACCATGATAACACTGTTCCAATGTAATCTCGACGTGTTTGATAATCGGCTGTGGTTTATGTAACTGCTTGAAAATGTGTTCGTGGAATCCGCCGCCACCATTCATCTGCATACCATTATGGAAGATTCTTATTCCGGGTCCACCGGCAAACCCGTGCTCCACTCCCCCTGGAAATCCCATGCCAAACATCATATTAAAAATGTCGTGGACTCCTCCATTTAGGTCCACATGATGAAATCCTTCACCGTATTTTTGTTCGTGGTCATACTTCTCTTTCTGTTGCGGGTCACTCAACACATCGTATGCGTCGTTGATTAACTTGTACTTCTCTTGAACGGAGGGGTCTGGATTTCGGTCCGGATGATACTGTAGCGACAGCTGGCGATACGCCTTTTTGATTTCTCCTTCGCCTGCATCCGAAGAAACCCCTAATATCTCATAATGGGTAGGCATTATACAATGTAATTTGATTCTTTATATATCATTTTACACTAAAATAATATACATTCCCATTTTTGGTTCATATAATATTGAAAGAAAAACTTCATAAAGAATAAACCACAAAGACTTCATGTCTTCTGTGAGAGAGAACTTCATATCCAAATATAAACCATACTATTTACAGGATTTTTCGATAGACATGAGACTCCTCTCTGTCATAAAAACCCTTTTAGAAATGGATGACCCGAACATCCTCGTGGTAGGCGGTCCGAGTTCCGGGAAAACGACACTCCTCTATTCCATACTACGCGAATATTACGGATATTCGAAAGAAGAAACTATCCCCGAAACCAACATCCTCTTTATCAACAATCTAAAAGAACAAGGCATCCACTATTTCCGCAACGACATGAAAACATTTTGTCAATCGCATTCGACGATTTATGGCAAGAAAAAAATGATCGTCATCGACGATTTAGACACCATTAACGAACAGTGCCAACAGGTATTTCGCAACTATATCGACAAATACCGGAACAACATTCATTTTATTTCTGTTTGTACTAATATTCAAAAAGTCATCGAAAGCATCCAATCGCGAGTCCACATCATCCGTCTCACTACTCCGACCATCGAGAACATAAAGACAGTTATGACAAATATCATCGAACGAGAAAACCTATTTATCACAGACGAAGCAAAGGAACATTTAATTCACATTTCAAACCATTCTCTAAGAGACATGATAAACCATTTAGAAAAAATATATATCTACGGAGAACCGATAGACAAAACGGTATGTATCCAGTTGTGTTCTACAATTCCATGTAATTCGTTTGACGCCTTTATCCGATTATTAGAAGAGAACCGACTCATGCATGCCATTCAGACGCTGTATGAAATACACGACAAAGGGTATTCCGTGATTGACATTCTATACTATTTTTACAATTTCATAAAAACGACAGATATTTTAACCGAAGAAACAAAATACAAAATCATACCATATACGTGTAAATATATTACTCTGTTTAATAAATTACACGAGAACATTATCGAACTCGCCTTTTTTACAAACAACCTGTATGAAAACATTTTTTTTCGTGAGAATGTCGCATTATAATATTAAATACAATATGCATGTATTTATATATGCATATTGCGGTGATTGTCTTTGGTAGGTTAAACAAATTATATTTATAATATAATAAATAACGAATGGTTACTTTTTCCCGGTGTATACTATATGACGAAAATGTGGAAATACGCGGCCCTGGTTGCCGTTCTCGGGGTTTTCAGTTATTACCACGGTTCTATTAAAAAAATGTTTACGATTATTGAACCCGACGACGAGTATGAAATGGTGAAAAAGTATCTATTGAATGATTCGCCGTTGTACGGTTTCAATAAACCGAAGATTTGGATTCATACAAAATATGAATTGAACGCCAGAAAATGGCGCGACTTTTATTCCAGAAACACATATGATTTAAACCAGCCGTATATTCACCTTACGATACGAAGCATTATAAATCACTGTTCGAATGATTTTCACATTTGTTTGATTGACGACGAAACCTTTAGCAAATTGATTCCTACATGGGACATTCAGCTGTCTACTGTCGCCGAACCTTTGAAATCCCAGTATCGCCAGCTTGGACTCGCACAGTTACTCTATTATTATGGTGGGTTCGTCGTCCCAAACTCATTTTTATGCAGTCAAAATCTGAAACCCATGTTTGAACGGGGGATAGAAGGTGGGAAACCGTTTGTATGTGAAGCCATCAACCGAACTACGTCCGCCAAAACCCGGCGATTCATCCCCGACACCTACTTTATGGGTGCAAAAAAGAACGACCCTGTGATAGAAGAGTATCTGACCTATTTGAAAACACGTTCTTTCAACGGACATATTACAAACGTCTACGAGTTTTTAGGAGATGTCGAAAAGGGATGCATCGATAAAATAAACCACGGGAAAATGAATCTCATCGGAGGGGAATACATTGGCATTAAAACCGTCAAGAACAAACCGGTTCTCATCGAACACTTGATGGAAGACCACTTTTTAGATTTACCAGAAAACATCTATGGGATTTATATTCCCGACGAAGACCTGTTAAAACGCACCAAATATTCCTGGTTCTGTGTGTTAACGACCCAACAGTTGATGGAAACAAACAACTTTATCAGCCACCAATTGAAAGCCTCTTTAGTCGATTCGGTATCCATTTACAGAAAGAAACCGGAGAACAAGTCTATGATTTCGATTTAACGTTGCCGTTCCATTTACTCTTCCGCATCCTCGTATTTCGACTCTTTTTCGCCTCCAAACCGCCTTCGTCTAGCCGTCTTTCGACCCCGACTTTTGCGAGACACCGATTTTTTCACATATCCGAACTTGCCCTTTTTCGCAAAAAAACCATATTTTTGCAATCGCATCTCCTTCTTCGCGGTCTTATGCTTCAATGCACTGACAATTCTTCCGTGACTCTTTACCAGGTCGCTCTTTAACAGGCTTCCTTCGGTTTTGTATGCCGTCCCGTTCCACACTTGAGCGCGAGAACCTCTCAACACTTTATAGGTTTTTCCCTTGATGTGATACAATCCATCGGCACAACGCATTGGCTTTTTCATTATACATTAGGTAGAGAAAATCCTAAACCCTCAATAGGAATACGTCGGGCATCCAAGACCCTGGGTCGACTTTACCGCAGAAGTCGATGGAACATACCCGTGTCTAGATACAGTCCGTGCATATCGCATTCTGCAACTTTTCCCGTCCGTATTCGAATACGTTCCCATCCACCAGCGACTATTTTTTTTCGACAACGGGACATCGTTTGTCCGTTTCCCAGAAGCATCGTAGCAGTTTTTTTTAAGGCAATATGAAATCTGCATCGTCGCAACTCCTGACATATATATCATTTATAAAATTGATTTACAAATGATTTAATAAATTGTGCGTAATAATACAAGATGACTGACCTAGCAAAACAATACCAAAAGAAGAGCGACAAAGAGCATGTTCTCGATAACCCCGACACCTATATCGGTTCCGTGGAGAAAGTGGATGCTTCGATGTTCGTCTTTGACGAATCTCAAAAGGCGATTGTCCTAAAGAACATCGAGTATGTTCCCGGACTTTACAAACTTTTCGACGAGGGAATCGTGAATGCCCGAGACCACGTCGTTCGTATGATTCAGTCCACCGCCGTGGATAAGAAAGTCGTGTCTTATATTGACACCACCATCGGCGAGGATGGAACCATTACGATTGTCAATGACGGAAACGGGATAGACGTTGCGAAGCATCCAGAAAACGACATATGGATACCGGAAATGATTTTCGGTCATTTGAGAACATCCACGAACTACAACAAGGACGAGAAACGCACGGTAGGAGGTAAGAACGGGTTCGGGTTCAAACTCGTCCTCATTTGGTCGACGGAAGGCTATATTGAAACCGTGGACCATACCAGAGGACTCAAATACACGCAAGAGTTTAAACGAAACCTCGACGAAATCTGCACGCCCAAAATCACCAAATGTTCCAGTAGCAAGCCTTATACCAAAGTCGTGTTTAAACCCGATTATGACCGACTTCACCTCGATGGGCTGACCCCCGACATGCTGGCCCTATTGAAAAAGCGCGTATACGACATCGGCGCCGTCTCCGACCATTCCGTCAAAAAGATTCGCGTCATTTACAATGGCGAAACGATTCCCGTGAAAAACTTCCAGCAATACATCGACCTCTATATCGGACCAAAAGATACCACTAAACGCGTGTATGAATCCCCCGAAGACCGATGGGAGTATGCGGTCGCAATGTCTTCTACCCACGAGTTCATACAGGTGTCTTTCGTGAACGGAATCTGTACGCACAAAGGGGGGAAACACGTAGATTACATCCTCGGTCAAATCTGTCGTAAACTGTGTGATTACATCGAGAAAAAGAAAAAGGTCAAGGTGAACCCGTCTTCCATCAAAGAACAGCTCATCCTCTTCCTCCGATGCGACATCGATAACCCTGCATTCGATAGCCAGACCAAGGACTTTATGAATACCCCGTCGAATAAGTTCGGGTCGGCATGCACTGTATCCGACACGTTCGTCGAAAAAGTCGCGAAAATGGGGGTCATGGACCTCGCCTGCTCTCTCACCCAAGCCAAAGAGAACCGGCTCGCGAAGAAATCTGACGGCGCGAAAACGAAAACCGTCCGCGGAATCGCCAACTTCATCGACGCCAACTTCAGTGGGACGGAAAAATCCAAAGACTGTATCCTCATACTGTGTGAGGGGCTCAGTGCCATGTCGGGCATCGTATCGGGTCTTTCCAGTGACGACCGAAATACTATCGGCATCTACCCATTGAAAGGGAAAGTTCTCAACGTCCGAGGAGAAGCCGTGAAAAAGATTTCAGAGAACAAAGAGATTACGGACATCAAAAAGATTCTGGGTCTGGAAATCGGACGAACCTACTCTTCCATCGAAGACATACATTCCCGGTTGCGATATGGTCGAGTCATGGTGATGACCGACCAGGATTTGGACGGGTCTCACATCAAAGGTCTCTGTATCAATCTCTTCCATAGCGAATGGTGCAGTCTTACCCATATTCCAGGATTCATCTCTTTCATGAATACTCCCATCCTCCGGGCAAAGAAGGGGGCACAGACCCTCTTATTCTACAACGAAGGCGAATATGAAACATGGAAGTCGTCGCTCGGTCCTACGGGAACTGCAGGTTGGACCATCAAATACTTTAAAGGGTTAGGCACGTCCACCTCAGTCGAGTTCAAAGAATATTTTGCAAACAAAAAAATCGTCGGATTCGAACACACGGGACCCACGAGCGACGACTGTATCGACAAAGTTTTCAACAAAAAACGCCCAGACGACAGAAAGGTATGGTTAGAGAAATACGATAAATCGGCGTATTTGAATACGGGTCGCGATTCAGTTTCATACGAAGAGTTTATCGACCGTGAAATGATTCATTTCAGCAAATATGACTGCGACCGGTCGATACCGAACATGGTCGACGGTCTCAAAATCTCCCTCCGCAAAATCCTGTATTCTGCATTCAAACGCCGGCTGACGACCGAAATCAAAGTCGCCCAGTTCTCCGGATACGTATCCGAACACTCGGCCTACCACCACGGCGAAGCCTCTTTGAATGGGGCCATCGTCAAAATGGCGCAAAACTTCGTGGGGTCCAATAACATCAATCTATTGGAACCGAACGGCCAGTTCGGGACGAAACTGGCAGGCGGCGAAGACTCTGCGTCCGAAAGATACATATTCACTCTTTTGAATCCGCTGACGCGATACGTGTTCCCGGAATCCGACGACGCCGTATTAACCTACACGAACGACGACGGAATGATTGTGGAACCCGATTATTATGTACCCATTATACCCTTTTGTTTAGTCAATGGTATCTCCGGTATTGGAACCGGGTTCTCGTGCGATATTCCGTCGTATCATCCAAAGACCATTGTAGAATACCTTCGCGCAAAGATTGACGGGGCCCCGTCGCCCGCGGAATCCGCATTCCAACCTTATTATGAAGGATTTCTCGGGACGGTCCGTCAGATTTCACCGGATAAATATCTCATAAAGGGAGTCTATGAAACCGTTGGCGAGGATAAAATACGCATCACCGAACTACCTATCGGAACATGGACGATGCCGTATATCACTTTCCTGGAAGGACTGTTGGACGGCGGGGTCGACAAAGCCGGGAAACGGGTCCTACCGGTTCTCAAAGATATGGTGAATATGTCGACCGAAATCTTTGTCGATATTACAGTGACGTTTCCGAAAGGGGTGCTCGCTCAACTGGAATCCTCTGCCGACTCGAACGATATCCGACCACTCGAAAAACTGTTGAAACTCACCACGACCGTCTCGACCACCAACATACACATGTTTGACGCCGACTGCAAACTCCATAAATATTCTTCGGTGGAAGACATCATCGACGCGTTCTATCCGGTTCGAATGGAGACCTATCGCAAACGAAAAGACGCGCTCGTAAGAGACATGCGTGAGATATTAAAGAAACTGTCGAACCGTGCGAGATACATACAGGACGTTTTGACCGATACGATTGATTTGAGAAAGAAAACGAACCAACAGGTGTTCGACCTATTGACCTCCCTCGGCTATGATGCCATCGACGGCGACTACAAATATCTCGTGAAGATGCCGATGGATTCCGTCACAGAAGAACATGTGGCGAAAATTATGAAGGAAAAGGAAGAAACCGAACACGCGTTAGAGGTCCTCATGGGAACCACACTAGAAAATATGTGGAGGACCGATTTGGATCTCTTTGAAACAGAGTATGACAAATATCTTGCGAAACGACGGGCCGCCGTGGCGGCTGCGGATGCCCCGGCGAAAAAGACAGCGAAACCCAAGAGCAAAAAGACCATCGCCACGTGTTCGTCTTAATAATCTATCAGGACCATCGTTCTCGCAACCTACATAAAAACATATTTCATATCATACTAATTATATGAAAATCGACTTCTCCGCCATACCAATATACTGTCTAACGAGTGAAACAGATGAACCCGGAATCCGAAAGTCGCATATTCGAGAGCAGTTCTCTACCGCAGTCGACTTTGTCAATCCTATTCTTGGAATCGCAAAAAATAAATCTGGTGCGACGGGAGTCATACGTATCCTTGAGAAAGGATTGCGTTCTCAAATCCCCGGGAAACCGTTCGCCCCTTTTTTATTGATAGAAGACAACGTTTCCATCCATAATAGAGGGGTAGATTCCACTGTGGTAGATATCCCTGACAATACTGACCTCTTTTACATCGGCATATCGAACTGTAGCATGAACGACCACCGGATTCATTGTGCCAATTATTACGAGTCCGTTCCTGAATATCCGGGTGTGGTTCGAATCAAACACATGTTATCTACCCACGGGATAATGATATGTTCTCCTTTGGCCGCCGCCGTTGTTCAGAGAGCCATGCTTGAAGTTTTTTTGACCGATTATCCCTGGGATGTTCCTTTAGCATTTATTCAACCCTATTACAACGTCTATGCATTAAAAACCCCGTATATCTATCAGGACTCTTCATATGGTGGTTATGAACCCCAGACGCGGATATCTCTCGACGGACCAGACCATCCATTGCCTGCAGAGTGGGTGACCTCCGATTTGTGTGCGATTCGCATGATATTCCGAAGTTAAAACCAGGCCTTCAGCTCCAGCTGTTTATATTCACGGTCATGATGCAGAGGTCGGTCGAGGGGCATCACGAGGGTGCTCTGGTCCTTCATATATTTTACATATCCCACCGCTTCGTTATATACTGTAGGGACCACGTAGTCCCATACGATTTTGTTTAACCGTTCGACTTGCGGGGTGATACCGGTGGTTAAATGTTCCGCATACTGGAGATAGGTGCTTCTCATGACAATCTTCAATTGGTCGATGTTTTGAGGGGGGATGACGATTTTATTCTCAGACATGGCATACACACCTGCCCGTAGTCCATTCTGTAGTATTTGTATGTTTTCAGCCGAAAAAAACACGCGTGCGAGGAGGTTGTCTTCCCAATCATTGCCAGAAAGAGAGTTGAAATAATTCGTCGCTTTATTTTTCAATGCGATTTTTTCGTGCATTTTAAAAACGGCGGTGGGGTCGGGGTCTTCCATAATGTTGCATCTTCCATTATATTTAGAATGAATGATTGGTTTACTGTAATTTGCGAGATCCATATAATGTTTCTATAGAAATAAATAGCCTAAATATTTAGTGAAACCACGCATACAAATATATACGTATATATATAATGGATTATTACACAGTTGTCACAATAATAGCGGTCGTTTTACTAGTTCTATTATTAACCATCATTGGTATAATGATGACGTCCAACAAAAACAATACATCGTTTCCGGATTATAAGAGTAACTGTCCGGATTTTTGGAGTGAGTCTTCACCAGGAGTCTGCACACCTCCAGATACAGACATTAACATGCCATCGGACGACAAGTACTTGGGCGCAAATCCATTGGTGCGACCGAACAACACGTCGGCGGTAGCCTATACCGGCAGATGGATTCCTCCCTATCCGGGGGCTACGACCCCCCACGCCAATCCCACACCCACAGTTGCAAATGGAAAAATAGCAAGTCTACGTATCACAGATGAAGTGTGGTTGAACGAATGCGAAAAACATAAGTGGGCCAAACGAAATGGCATCATGTGGGACGGAGTCGTCAACAGCAACAGGTGTTAAGTCCTTCGAATCTATAAATATTTATATATATGAAATATAAATGAAAACATTTCATATATTCATCCTGCTCATCGCTCTCCTATTTTTTATCGGATTAGTAGTCTATACTCTAATTATAGATTATTTGTATACGAAACCCGAGGTGTTTCCGAGAGACATGACATCCTGTCCTGATTATTGGGAAATAGATGAGAGTGGAAACTGTATTATCCCTATGCATGTAAACCATAACAATGTAGGAAAACTCGCATATTCGCAAGACTTCTCTTATAATTTATATGAACATAGTAGTTATCAACATAGTTCAAAACTCGGCTCAAATTATTTAATGAAATATGACGACCTCACGCTAATCCAGAATGGCATACCGAAATCAACTGTAAAAGTTGGAGACCAAAAAAAAAACGGAATATATCGATACGACATTCAAAATAGTATCCCGGCGGGTTACGATTCACGTAATCCCGGGGTCATCGACTTTAAATCCTCAGACTGGGCGTTAAAGTCCACACATAAAGGGTTGGGAGACCCCTACTGCGGAATCGGGGAATGGGTCAAACAGAACGACATTCAATGGGACAGCATAAATGCCTATTATAAAAGCGTGTGTAAAAAATAGACGTTCCAAAGGGTCTGTCTCTATATCGTTTTCACGCGAAACTTGACGACTTTCGGATATTCACCAAACGTGTATTCGAACTGATGTATTTTCCAAGGGTATTGGCATACGCGGTAGATTCCATTGTTCTCTTCGATTTCTCGCGTCTGATATTTGATATATTGCATATTTTCGACTTCGGGTAACAATTCGTCGATATACATCGCCATCGCATCTTTAAACGCAGTGGCTCCGTCTCCTGTGGCCGCCGCCACCTTATACATGTCGTCGATGCGTTCTTGAATCTCCTTCATTTTCTGCTGTTTTTGCCGTATTTTTTCGTAGGTTTCTTCGTTAAATCGGAGATTGTCGTGCTCTTTTTTGATGAGGTCGTAGTGGACGTTCTCCTTGGTATAATCCCCGATGTTCTCTTTGAATAATGTGACCCCGTCCTCTTCTAAAATATAGTTGAGAACCACTTCGAGTTTATCGACCATTATTTTCTGTTTCGTGGTTTCAATCGAGTTTTTATAATAGTCCAATAAATCTCCGACAGTATTATACTCCCCAGCAAAGAGTTCGATATCAAGAGAACACGGCGAAGATTCGTCCCCGCATTTGGCAATATGTGTTCTCCCTTTTGTCTTAAACACGGTTCCTACGGGGCGGTTGCATTCGATACATTTCGGTTTAAGGTTTCTCATTTTGACTCTTGCCTCCTTTTTCGATTTGGACCGGCGATATGTATCCTGTTTGAGTTTGTATACCCCGGTCATATACCGGTTTTTCAATTCAAAATAGGTGTATAAACACTCCTTATAATTTGCGCGTTTCTCTATCGTGTTCTCTGGGTCTTTTGGCGTATTTGGTTCGGTGACACGGTTTACCTGGGTCGCGACATCATTCTCCATTACAAAATCCGTCAGAGTCTCCGGTAAATGTTCGACGACTAAAAGAGGATTGTTCGAACAGTGCAGGGTTTTCAGCTCGTCCAACCCGGCAAGAGAGAGCGTTTTCAAATAGTTGTTCGAACATTTGAGAACCACGAGTTTTTCAGGAAGACGGTCCAATGATTGCAATTGGTTGTCGTTCGCATGGAGTTCTCTCAGGTTCACCGGAAGTTCTGGTAGGCGTTTCACATAGTTCCCGTGTATGTCGAGTTCGGTTAAACTCTCTGGGAACTCGGGTAAATCCACGAGCAAGTTCTCGCCGCACTCCAGTTTCGTAATCCCTTTCGGAATGTTTCGGATAGACGTTATATTTCCGGGGCTCAGACAGATGGAAACAGCGTTTGAAAAATTGCATTTCTGTAGGATTTCGAAATCGAGGTCTCCGGATAAAGGTTCTCTCACTATAATATTTATATCCGCCGGATTCAAATGTTCTAAAAGGTTAAAAAAGTCCTCTTGGGCGGTATTGTTATCTTCGATGACTGTCTTGCGCTGTTCTTCGATAAAACTCATATACTATAATAATACATTATTATAGTATTTTACGCACCCCCACGCGACACGTTGCAGGTGGCCTACCTTCCTAGTATAACGGGCGTTCGTCCACCACCGGCAGTCCTGTGATGGATGCCCGACTGTCGATGACCCGTTGTTGTTCCTTATAATACCGGATTTTAGAGAGAACATATTCTTGGTCTCGTACCCGTTTCTTATCTTCTTCTGCAGGGGTAAGTTTACTCTTGTAACAATACAGGAGTATTATGCAAACGGACCCTAAAAAGACGACTACGACAGATATGTTGAGAACATACATATAAATATTCACTCGGTTCTCATGACATTTGTTTAATACTTCATACATATATTCTTTTACGCCCGGTTCATACAATTGTGGTCCTAAAGATTCCTTATCCATATCCATAATAAAAATAGAGAAACTCATGTGAAATGGAGAACCAATAGATAAGAAAAAATAGCTAAAACGATAGAGGCTATCCATATGGGAATCACCGTTTTATGTTTGTATCCGACCCCGAAAGGGCGGAATCCACCGTCGACGTTGTATATCATGGGGGGTTTGTATGTATGAACGGTGAAAAATAGGGCAAAGAATAGGAGTATCGAAATAAATAGTTTATGGGTTCGAATATAGTTCATATATAGATATTCGACGATTTTCTTTAGAACATGTACGATTCAATGTCCGATGAATCAATCGTCACCGAAATCGTCGTCCGACTCATCCTCCGAATAATATTGACCGTCGAAGAAATGGTTCTTCAGCCCCGTGATTTCGTTCTCTAATTCCTCGGCCTCTTCTGGACCTTCTCCCATATCTTCAATGTCGACCATCTCTCGGAGAACGTCCCCGGTATCTTCTGTATCTCCATGTATGGATATAAAATCCTCTTTACGCATGCCGTGTTTTCGAATATCGAGTGCTTCTTCTGCCTCCTGTTCTCTCACTTCTCTCTCGCTCGTCTTTTTATCGTATTCAAAAATGCCTCGCTGGGTTCCCAAGTTCCATTCGTCCATCTTAAACTTCTTTTTCATATCTTCTACGGAACGTTCGTCGGGACTCATTGCTTTGAACCGCTCGACAATACGGTTCTTTTCATTCTCTTTGCGTTTTCGAATGGCAGACCGGATGGTTTCATACGAGATGTCTATCTCCGTCTTATTTTTACGGATAATATTGATAAATGCAATCAAGAGTTTTGCGACCCGGGTCTTTAGTTCATCGCGGTTCCCGTCGTCGATATCGACTTCCGTCATATCGCCGTAGACTTCTCGCCGTTCTTCGTCCAAGTCCACGTATTCGCTCGCGACATCGTCCTCCCCCTTTTTCGCGATTTGTTCTCGATTAAACTTCTTCTTTTCCTGTTTGTCCCTTCGGATTAGTCCGACGTCATCCGTCGCAATGATGTATTCGTGCAACACGGAAAGAAAGATGTATTCCAACAACAGTTGTATGGTATCGACGTCAAACAGTGAAAAATAGTCGCGGGTGCCGACGTGTATCGATTCCTGTATAGGGATGTTCTCAAAGAATACTCTTAAATCTACAAACTTAGGTTTAATAAACATAAAGAGTTCGCGGAGAACCGTGTCTTGTCGGAATTGTCCTAAAGGTTCATAATAGGTTTGTATGGACCGGAATATTTTCGCCGAATCGACGGGGGCCAAATCCCAGTAGGATTGAACGGGACGCGTATTCTGTGTATTTGTGATTAGTATATTGGGAAACACACGGGTCATCTCATCCACCGCGTTTTTAATGAACGCGGATACTTTGTATAGGTCGTGGACGGCCCATGTTTTCACAAACGTTTCGAAAAAAGTAGACAACATCTCCTGTTCTCTCGACCCGAGCTTTCCATATTTTTTTAAAAAATTGAGTATGCTCGGTTTAAAAGTGTCTTCCAGGATGGCCGAAAGTCCATTTTTCAGAACTTTAACGGCGGATACACGGGCTTTTTCCGGTTTCGCCGCGGCCGTATCACCGTCTCCGTCGTCCAGAATCGTCATCAGCTTCGTTTGGTCGTATTGTGTTAGAACATTCGTCAACCTTTCACGGAGCCGCTGGTCGATGACGGGAGATTGATATTCGTCAAACAACTTTAACACATCTTTTAACTTCTCCGCGACATTATGTTTCGCCGACTTTTTTAACTCCACACGATTCTCTGAATGGACGATTCTCAACAGTTCATACAGTTCATTCGGGGAAAACCGTTTGCCTGAACGTTTTAAAAAATCCACTTTTTCTTCTATGGAACCTTTATTCGGGTAATCCACGGGTATATCCGTGAAAAACGAATGGAACTTCGCGGGAACACGGACCTTTTTATCTAATTCACAGTAATGAATGAGCGTCGCATACATGTTTTGTTCTCCAATGTCCTGGGATATCGATGGATATTTTAACATCGTGTTTGTGGGGTCGTATAAAAACGGTGGTTTCGATATGGCTCTTACATTTTGAATGACGGAGGACATGGAGGCGACGGTTTTTATATCTTTCAAAATCTCGTCGTTCTCTTTTGCAAAATAGAGGATGGGTATGACATCGCCCCCTTTCTCGTTGCAACATACATTCTGTAAAAACGGTTTCCCTGTGGAAACCGCGGATAACAAGAGGTCTTTGGATTGAACGATTTCCTGAATGTTCTCTATGATTCGGTAGGAGAACCCCGCTACCTTGCTTTTAATCACCATATAATCCCCGTGTTGCTGTTTCTGTCCCTTTTGCATGAGAGAAATAAAGTCGTCTTTAAAGTCCGAAGATAAAGGCTGTAGCTTGGTGTTGAAATCTATCAGAGGTGGTAAAAAATGGAACCACTTTTCGACGGAATGTTCGACTGGGATGTTATCTTCAACATGGAGTAACATATATTCGCGCTTTGTAAGGTACCGGGCATCCACTGCGGAATGTTTCACCACGTCCACCAATATTTTTTTGAGTTGGTCCTGTATAATCAGCACCGGCATCTTTTCAATCGCATTCCATGGTTCGATTTTTTTCTCCATTTTCGAGAGAACACACGCCATATATTTGATGCCAGAAAGGTCTTCCTCCCCATCCAACGGGTATCCTCGAAACGACTTTACACACCCCGGCATGGTCCTTTTTGTATTGAACGACGGAACCTCCGTCTGGATTGCGGTAAAAAATACGGCGGCAGTAATGAGAATCGTGAGTTGGTTCTTCCGTTTTTTGTAAGGTAACAACTTTTTCCCCTCTTTCTCTTCCATCTTTTTTGCTGCACGGTTGTATTTTTCTTCAGTATCAATCATGGTATCGCACAGCAGGTTTGTGACGCGAACACAGTATTCTTTCGCCGTCGTCAACGGAACATGTTTCATCATCACGTCCAACAGGTTGCATATCATTTGGTTCCTCTCGTTCTCACATACAGTGTTCTCTCTTTTCTCTGAAAATTGGGTCAACATATTTTCAACGACTTTTTCCATCTCTCCTTTTTCGAGGAATGCATGTGTCGTGATTTTAAACCCGGCTTCGTCGTATCCGTCTTCTTCCGCAAAATCGATGTTGCGGACAACAAACCCGCTATTCTTATCTACAATGGCATTGCCGGCATCGCTCAATAACCCGTGACTGTAACACATTTCTTCGAGACGCAGTTGATAGTCTTCTCCTTGAATGAAACAGAGGGCCAATTCATGGAGGAATGCCGGAAGCAGTTTCGTGTTCGTCTCTTTGCAATATTTCCATCCGTGGTCCTCCGACAAAATATCCATGGGTTCTCGACAAAATCGGTCGTAAAATCGCACGATGTCGGTCTGTTTTTTCACAAAATCTGTCTGACCTAGTATTTTATCTCTCAATGCTATGTAACTGGAAATCACCGTATCCGCATACCCGATGGCCTCCAGTCCAATCTGGTATGAAATATTGTTCTGTTTTTCGTGTTGGACGGTATGAATACGCAACCATCGTTGTAAGTACATGAGTCGGTCGTTCATACGGGTTTCGATGCTCGATTTCATGTCCTCGAACGTCAGTTCGAAACGTTTGTCAAACTCTCCCTTTATCTTTTTTTTCGCGATGTTTCGCATTCTGCGTGCAGTTTCATCCCCGGATTCGCATATTTCTCCGACCCCCGTTTTTGTAGAATGACAGTTCTCCTTATAATTACAGAACAACTGGCTAGTATCTAAAAACGCGTCTTCGTCGATATCTTTGTATTCAAACCACTGGTTGCTCTTACGGAAATAATACGTGGTTTTTTCCCGGAGGGTGGCCTCGTCTTCCATCTTTTTCCGTTCCGCAAGGGTCAACGGCGTTGCCCCTGTGTTCTCGCGACGGGGTCGAACGACCAACATTGCATATTCTCCGTCTTTTACGCGTTTTTTTCCGGCGACGAGCGCGGCAGCGAGCCCTTCTGCACGTTCTTGCGGGCAATCATGTTTTTCAATGAGGTTCTCCATTAAAAAACGGAGGAACTTATCGGGCAACATCTTTTTTCGGTCGCCGTTGTATTTTTCTAGAATATGATAAGGGGTATCGTCAAACTCTTTGTCGTAAAATACGTCGTCCGTGCCATTGTCTTTATGCATCTCTTTGACTGACAAATACCGTTTTGTTAACACACGGCGGTTGCAGTCCGTGGCTTTTATGTCTGCGGAATCGTCGTCGTCTTTGAAGAGGGACGACACACTCTCAGGAGTCATGAGAGAACTCATGAGAAATCCAATCAGTCGCATAAGAAGGGACCCGTTGTCCGTTTCATACATGCGTACCAACACTTCCGACGTCGTGAGATATTTCTGGATGAACTCGCGTCCAGGCAGATGGTATCCCGACAACATGCGTTCAATGAAGTCCGTTTTTTCCATCATATAATTTATCACGGATAAAGGCTGGGGTTTAACGGGAAACCTATAATTCGGAAGAAATCCGTATTCCTTGCGCCTTTTATCGAGTGACTCTTTTCTCACGGAAATCTGCTCGACAATGAACCTGCGGATTTCTAAATATTGGGTGTAAGATAGGTCATCCGTATATACTTTAAAAGGTTCCAATGCTTCGACGACGGCCAGGAGCGACAGTTTATTGGTCACGTACTTTTTAATGAGTTTCACGAGCGTTTTTGTTTTCGGGACAATCGTCTGCAGTACTTTTTCAAAAGTCGGTTGGACCGACCGTAAGGTGTCCGATAGAACATAGTGTCGGATCCCTTTTAAAAAATCGTCGTTGTCCGTGTCTTCATAGAGGTCGCGCTCTAAATCTTCGATAACCACTGGCGGAATGTCGTTGTTTTTCCCAAGGATTTGAAACCGCATGAGAGAGAACATATGAATGTTCGACTTTTCTAAAATCGAAGTGCATGGGAGATTCACACGCGAATAATTCATGACAGAGGCAGGCAGGAGAACCACAGATTTCACAGACATCGTATCGGGACGGGTAAGAGGAAACGTTTCGACCACTTCGCGGTCACCACGCATCTGGATGGTTCTGCGGTTCAATCCCAAATCGTATTTTTGAATCACGTATTTCCGGCGAACGATTCCTTCCTGGGATTCACCCGTGACTTTGAAAACCGAACTATAAAACTCGTCTAAATTATCGACGATGGCTTCCATCGAGGCCTGGACCTCTATCGACGACAAAATATGGGGGGTTTCTGTGGGCGCGTCAAAAGGTCGCATAGAATCTTCGAGACGTTGATACAGACGGTAATACCGGTTTTCATCCATCACCGTCTGCTCGTTGTAATAGTTGTTTCGTTTTGTCGCTTCCTCTTCTTGGAGAACTTCGTCAAACACCAAAGGGAGGACATCGCCCTCCCCGACAGATGACATCGTGTCTTTTTCTTCTTCATTTACATAGACCTTCTTTTTCAAAGAGACGACCGGAAGTATCCAATCCACTTTTGAATCAAGCTTCGCGAGGCTATCTACTAAAGGTTTGTGTAGCAACGGATTGTTTCGCTTGAAACGTACGACATCCCCGCTTTCGTTGAACACAGAGAACTTGTGTCGGAGTTCGCGGTAATGTGCGATTAATGCGTGTATTTTTTGCATGGTTATCGCGTTTCGTTCAAACGCCGGTATAGTGGATAGGAGTTCGTCCAAAAGGTTCGTTGTCTGTAAGTCGATGGTATATCTTTTTTGTGAATCCGGAATCTCAGAATACTGGGCGACGGTTTCCAGTTCTTCGCCGAAAATGACCTCTTTCGATTTGGCGACTTCAAACCGAAGTGCGTCTATGATATGTTCTTCTTCTTCTGCGTTCTCTTCGGCATGTATCCACATTTCTCCTGTATCTAAATATTCTACATGCGGGTCGTCGCGAGTGGGGCTTACACCCGGTTCAGACGGGTCTGTTTTCACGGCTTCAACCATGGCCGGTTTATCGCGTATGATAATGTTTTTTATAGGTATATATTCGGGGATCCCTTTGTATTCAAAATCGATGTAAATCATATCCATTTCAGGAAATGTTCTGATTTCAATCTGGTCTTCTTCTAAACTGGTAATCTCTCCCGTTAGAATGGTCGGGATATCGCCTCCGAAATGGATTTCGACCCAAGTTTCGGGGACCAATCGATTCTGTCGAGCATACCCACTTTCTTCGCTTCGGCTCAGCAGTCGGACCTCGCGGATGGATTTATCACTCAATTCGCCAGTGGTTTCGTCCATATTCAACTGTATTTGTTCTGTTGTTGCAATATTGAGGAGGACGATTCTAGATTCATTGATATATTCTATAAAAAAGGTTTGATTGTTTAATGTGTCATTTTTCGGGGAATATATTTCTATGATATCTCCCAATTTCAGTGTAAACTCGGGAGTTTCATTCGTGTCCTCTTCGTAATCTTGAGACATTCTATATAATAGATTGTTTATTTTTCTAAAGGAATGTAGATAAATTATAGGGTCGATTCTTGTGTGGCCGGTTTCTTCTTTTGGGTCTTTCTGGGTTTCGTCGTCTTCACAGGGTCTTTCGGGGTCTTGGATTTCTTCATTGGTTTCTCTCGCTCACGCTCTGGTTCAACCGAAAGAATCTCAGGGAGGCTTACCTGCATGACCGGTTCTTTGGGGACCTTCGGGGCCTTTTTGGCCCTGGATTTCTTGATGGGTGGTTCTACAGGGAGGTTCTCCGGCATCGCCGGTTCTTTGGGGACCTTCGATGCCTTTTTGGCCCTGGATTTCTTGATGGGTGGTTCTACAGGGAGGTTCTCCGGCATCACCGGTTCTTTGGGGACCTTCGGTGTCTTTTTGGCCCTCGGACCCCCTTTCGCCTTTGCAAGCAACCCTTTTTTAGCGGTCTTTCGATATTTCTCGCGATACGTTTGAATGCATTTCCTCCTCTGTGAAAAAATGCGTAATGCCTCTTTTTCTTCTTTGGCCCGACGTTTTTCCTCCTTTTTATCCATATATATTAAATCATATATATTTACAAATCATTCCACTTGTTCGTCGGAAAACAATGGCGTCGTCGGTCCTATACGCGTTTCACCGTAATCGATAAGAATAACTTGACCTGATTCCGGATGTATCATAATGTTGTTGTAATTTAAATCGTTGTGACACAACATCTCCTGAGTGAGTGCATCGCTAACTTCATGCACTCTTGTGTACATCTGCTTCATCGTTTCTTTTGAAAAATTGCAGTCTTTTAATGTTAAATATGGCATGTCTTCCATAATAATATATAAACAAGAGAACCAACAGTTTTTACCAGGATATTTATATCTGCATATTTTACCACATGAATATACTTTTGGGCTGATAAAATCAATCTTATGGTTTAGTTGGTTGGCATACTGTTGAAACGCCACTTCGTCGCGAAACCTTTCTTCTATCATATTCGAGACATAATCACACTGTTGGTCGTAAATGTATGCCTTTATAATAACCTTGTCCGCATTGTAAACGGTGCGAAACAGTTTCACAACGACTCCTGGGTGCCATGATTTATAAATATACGCATTGTCGTTCAACGTTTTTCGAACAAAGACCTTGTCGATTTGATACGGAAAAATTAACTTCGTGGATACGGCCTCTTTCAAATCCTGAATGGTCTTTACCTTGTCCTTTATTTTTTTACATGACCCGAACAAATGTTTCAGATAAATCTTATAGTAATCATAATGCAGAGTCTTGTTCGCCTTTTCGGCATGTCTTAACGCATCTTTAAAACAAAACGACTTCTCTACATCGCATATATTTGTCCGTATCTTCGGCGGAGGCCTATCTCGGTAGGTCCGTTGAACTGTTACGGGTATCTCTTCCGGGACTTCTACGGGGACTGGCGGTGGTGCCATGACTTCACTTATAGATTCCACTACCTCTGTATATTTTACTAAAACCTCTTCCTCGAACTCGTTCAATTCATTCATGTCTGTAAACTCCTCGTTCTCTTCCTCCCTTGGTTTATTTGCACATAGATATTTACTCACGTTTTGTCCCATGGTTCATACAATATTTGCCGCTCCTTCTTCTACCCCTATCCAATCAATTTTACATGCATCGCACCCTCTCTCATCCATATCTGTCCGGTGAGTGCAATGCCACTGCATAACCGTGACCTATTATTGTATGAGAAAGAGTATAAAGATGTCACCTGTATTAATATAACATTATGGAAAACAAATTGGAAACTCCGTTTTTACAGATAGACTCTACCCACTTGCCACCAGGAGTAGTGACAAAACATGTGAAAGCATGCGAAGTAGAATATAACATATGGAGGACGATAGACCCCGACGAAACCGATGCAGCTATTGGGAAGTATAGTTCGGTGGTTCTGTCTCACCCCGAAGGACAAGTGCTGTGTTACACCCCTCCCAAATCCGTTTCCTCGGAAACCTTTATGGGCCGATACCCCGAGATTTGCGGTGGAGACCTCTTCGCAAACGATGCGATTGAAGGGACTCTCATTTCCCTGTTCTGGGACGAACGTCTCGACAAATGGGAGATTGCCACCAAAGGGGCGATTGGCGGAAATTATTGGTTCTATCGCACCAAATATCCCGGGATACACGAAAATATGGCTCAATCCACGTTTCGCGACATGTTTTTGGATGCGTTAGGGTCTATGGAGGTTGTTAACGATGACATGGATGATTTGCCGAAGCTTCGACCACGAAGCCTGGTCCCCAATGAAAGGATTTGTTACAATTTTGTGTTACAGCATCCCGAGAACCATATCGTATTCGACATTGAAATGCCCGCCCTATATTTGGTATCTGTATACAGCATATGCGAGAATGAAATCCGGATTGTTCCGCGCGAGGAATATGTAGAGTGGGTCCAAACGAGTCTATGGAAGGATGTCATTCATTTTCCGCGAGAATATGCAATCACAGATTGGTTATCCGTGGATAAACATAACTATCTCATGGGACTGATGGTGACACATAAAAACGGCGACCGCACATGCATTGAGAACCCTCAGTATTTGACCCGGAGAGAGTTGCGTGGAAACCATCCAAACCTACAGTATCACTTTTTGGATTTGATACAGAAGGGTATGAACCATACGTTTTTAGTCGAGTTCCCGCGATATGCCGAGCTGTTTTATTACTTTTATATTTTATACGAAAACTTTATCACTGGATTACATAACTTGTACGTGTCTTACTATGTGAAGAAATCGAACATCCTTATACCAAAACCCTATTTTTGTATTATCCATCATTTGCATCACACCGTATATGTGCCGTCACTTGCCACTACAAAAGTGATTATGAAACGAACCGAGTTCGAAAAATACGTGCAAACCCTATCTCCGAAACAGCTCATGTATCTCTTGAATTATCGCGAATAAACAATTTAGCATAATAAATAAATCATATAATAATAATTCGTATTATTATTATCATATTACCGACCGAAAAGACGAATGAAAGTGTTTTTACAAAAATGCAAAACAGAACAAATCGACCACTTCTTAAAAATATACAATATTTCTAAAAAAGGTGAATCCACTGAATATAAAGAAGAAATCATACGCGAATATTGGGAAAAAAATGGAATCGGAGATTGTCCGATATGTCTGGAACGAATCGAGGCGACGTTTCTCGTGATTACCCCCTGTTTGCACCTCTTCTGCGACACATGTCTGTTGGAACATTTGAAAAAAAACGAGTCGTGTCCTATATGCAGGCAGACATGTATATACAACGACATAATAATTAAAATTATCGCCAATGGATTAAACCTCCAGCTGATAAAGAATTTGACAAAAAAACAAGAGATGGTGCGAGCGAATACTATTGCAGACCAAATCATTGTCGTGATATTTACAGTGGTGATTTCTACAGTTATGGCTGTCGCCGTGATAGCCGAGGTCTTTTTTATTATAAGTATCACATGTGAAGCCTATCATTTTATGAATAAGATCTACATAAAATTGATTCAAACCGAAGACCGGATGATATAAGTCATTATATTACTACCATGACAGATATCGCACAACTATTAGATATGGAATTGGCCGTGACTCCGGATACATATACCCCGATGGTCGACGAACACGGAAATTATATAGACCGCATACCGATGATTCGTCATGGAATAGAATGCCCGTGCGGCTCTAGACGAGAGAAAAAAAAGGTCTATGAGAATGCATCGAAACTCGCGAGCCATTTGAAAACCAAGGGTCATCAACAGTGGTTACAGACCATGAACCAGAATAAGGCAAACTACTACGTAGATAACATGAAACAGAAGGAGGTCATCGAAACCCAACAGAAAATAATCGTCGGTCTGAGAATTGACATGCAAGTCCATACGGCGACTATACGATATTTAACCGAGCAGTTGAAAGAGAATGCTTCATCTTCCTCCTCTGTAACGTACGCAGAATTGAGCGAAATAAATTGAGTTAACCAATATAAAAGATAAAACATATAAAACTTACATATAGAATTATTATATAGAGTCAATGAACGATAAATCTACCGTATTGCGTGGGTTCAACAACACTTTTTTTGAGTTTGTAGAGGATGTCATCTCGATTTTTCCAGATAACATGGATTTAAAAACGACTAAGTCGGCATTTGAAATGTTTAAAAAGGCGAATCCTACATCTATTATAAAGGCCTGGCATTATTTTGTGTATACGCCATATAAAGATGTCATCATGAACGGGGACATTTCCCCTTTTTTTGACAAGGATTATAGCGGAGATTTAACCTACATGTCAAATGCGGTAGAAATATTGAACGCGATTGACCGTATCCGAGGACCCATTAAATCCATGGAAGAAAACAATAAAATGACGGCTACTGTATATATACAAAACCTTTGTAAACTATCGAATATCTATAATACTCTGGTGACTGAGGGTTAGTGCGATTCTCACGTCGAATATTTTGAATCTGTTTCGTATATTACCCATAATATGAAACAGTTACCCATAATATGAAACAGTTACCCATAATAATCCATGTTATGAGATTTGAATACTTCATTTTTTTAAACTGTAAAAATGCCAGAATATTCAATAGAATTAACATGAAGGGCAATTTAATATTGAATGAATGAAAATAATCAAATCCCTCCACACGGGTTATCGTACGAATACACTTACTAACAATGTCAACATCCTCTTTATAATGTCCTGCCAAATGAACGGTTAATGTATTATCATTATCACAATTCGGGCAATTTAATACTTCGTATGATAATTGTAATATGTGTGGTTTATAATAGTCGTCATTTAAAATGTGTGTAACAAATGAACCCTGTTCGTATTCATTTCCCGCCCATACAGAATCTGTAGTCCATTTTGAGTCTGCATATTTCCAATTTTCTGGATTATATAACGATATCCATTTGTCTATAATTTCATTGCCGTATCTGTCGTTTTTAACAATAAATGAACCTGCATTGAAGTCCACATGATTCCACGGGGGCATATCGTTTGATATAATCATAGAATAAGACTCATTTGTTTTCAATAAATGTTGCAAACTTTTATTTTGTCTCGTTATAAAAAAGGCGTCGCTATCTAACCACATCACATACAGAACATCAGGTTTTTCGTTAAATATTTTTTTAATTTCAAATATTTTCGCCCAATAAGGCGGGACATTGAATGTGGTGGTTTCCATAAATATATACTCTATCTCATTCTCATTGCATATCTCTTTATTATGATTCATAAACTGGTGTAAAATGTATGTTTTCCGGTCTTCTATTTGTAATAATACAATCCTCATATATTATTGCAATATTTTGTATTCATCCCTTCTTCTTTTTCCTATATGCAAAATACATGAATAAGAGACCCACATTTATTGTGACCGTTACGATTCCACTGAAGACGAGGGACGCGTCCATGATAAAATATCCATGGGCGAGCCATAAGACAGAGGTTGTAACAATAAAAATAAGGGAAGCCAGAGATAAATCTTTCACACTCTTTCTTGTATAGGTTTTATGCAATTGTGGAATAAACTGGATACAGTTCAATATTGGAGCGGCAGTCGCGACGACCGTCGGCATGACCGTCGTGATGGGGGGGGGATCATCAATCAATTCTATATGATAATTGGATACAATTTATTCAATTATCTCATTCCACGTCCCGCGTCGCATCGAACTACAGATTAAATCCCGTATGGGTTCGGTGGTCCGGCGATTTCGCTACTCCTCTGTTTCTCAATCGTTTCTAAAGAAACTGATACCTTGTCGGGACGATAGGTATCCGGTGGGGTCGGGATTTTAAACGACTGGTGGTTCGTTGCCGAAACGTAATTATACATCGGTCGTTTAGCCGACTGACTTTTCGAACTGAGGTCATCCGGCGATAAATCATAGAGGGTATACTGCTCGGAGAGAATGGCGACTCCTGAAGAACTCGGTTGTATCGGCATTCCGATGGGTTCTCCGTTGTGCTGTTGCGCCACATCCGTGTGTTCTTTCACAAAGGGTTCAAAATACTGAATGATATCTTTCCCGAAGATGGACGAATAATTCTGTTTCACCACCAAAAGTGCGGGGACACTGTGAATATTCGGCGGAAGCATCACTTTTTTCCCGTTCTCGAGTTGAATAAAGGTTTGTCCCGTCATCGGGTCTACGCTCCGCTTATCCACCGAGATTGCATTTATTTTATCCAAGAGTCCATTGCGAGATATATACTGCACGACTTTTTGCGAATGCGGACAATGATTGCTATAATATAATATGTCCATGATATTATGTTATATTTGGAAGAAAAAACTTTAACACTTGAACGAATCTTAAATGGAGTTTATACACATTGAATACAACAGACGGTTCTGGAAATAAAAGATGAGATAGGTCGATGCCATAAAGAACATCGAGACAAAGAACGCCCAACTTCGTCGTGTCGTGATGCCGATGAATACTCCTGTAACTACCGCGAGAACTAAGAGAACGAAGCCGGCAATAGATAGGAAATAGAACCACAGACACAGGTCTTGATTTTTAAAAGGGGAGAACAAATTATTCACGTCCATTATAAATTACCCACATATTTTGTTGGATTGGGTTGCCGGTTTATTTCTGCGATATTTGCTAAAGATATAAATACCCACGTATATATATAATATGAATACAACGGTTACGTGGAACATAATCGACTCTTTTTTCAAAAATGACCCAAAATGTTTAGTAAGACATCATCTCGAATCTTATAACGACTTTTTTTCATCGGGAATATACAAAATATTCAAGGAGAAAAACCCGATTCGAATCCAGTCAAAGTATGACCCCAATCTGGCGAGGTATGACCCTGAGACGGAGAGAACCAATCCTGCATTGGGGCACGGCGAATATCGGTCGCACGCGCTGCTATATTTTGGCGGGAAGGATGGGTCGCGCATTTATTTTGGAAAACCCGTGATTTACGACGAAGGTCGACCGCACTATATGTATCCGAACGAAGCCCGGTTAAGAAATATGACGTATGCGATGACGATTCATTATGACATCGAAGTGGAATATGTCAACATTTTAGAAGACGACGAAGCCCCCGTCCCGGTGGTTGGAGGCGACACTGACGGCAAGTTTGAATATTCGGAGGAAGAAGAGGTCCCTGAATATACCAACTTTAAGAAATCCGACAGTGACCTCGAGATGACCGGGGGAGCCCCCAAAGTCGTGAAACAACCTTTCAAAAAACCGACGGCACGCCTTAAAAAAACGGGAGTTACGACGAAAGACATCGGAGAAATACGAGAACTCACCGAAAAATCGATGGTCTCTAAAAACGTCCAGAAAACCACCATAGTGATGGAAAGTATATTCCTCGGTCGGTTTCCCATCATGGTTCAATCCGACTACTGTATTTTAGGTTCTCTCTCTCGAGATATCCGATTTCAAATGGGCGAATGTCGAAACGACGTCGGAGGGTATTTTATCATCGACGGCAAAGAAAAGGTTCTCATCCCCCAAGAAAAGTTTGCAGACAACCTGTTGGATGTGAAAAAAGACACCGACGACACCTATCTTTGCTCGGCCAACATCCGGTCCGTCTCCGAAAACGTGTCAAAACCCATCCGAACCCTCTCTGTAAAACTCGTGAAACCCACTGCAAAATATTCGAATCTCAATATCGTTGTCAATGTACCGAATGTGAGAAAACCCGTACCCCTCTTTATCCTCTTTCGTGCATTAGGTATTCTTTCGGATAAAGATATTATAACGACCTGCATCCACGACCTATACAAATACGAAGATATCATAGACCTCTTTGTACCCTCCGTCCATGAATCCTCTGGGATAATGACACAGAAAGCCGCATTGGATTTCATCGCAGTTCTCACTAAAGGAAAAACGACTGAAACCGTCCTCGAAATCCTGTCGGACTATTTCTTACCTCACATAGGAGAACTCAACTTTACAAGAAAGGCCTATTTTTTAGGATACATGGTGTTTCGCCTCCTGAAAGTCTATACCGGAATCGAACAAGAGACCAACCGCGACAACTACAAGTTTAAGAGGATTGAAACCCCTGGGGTTCTCATATCCGACCTTTTCCGGGAGACATACAACCTCCAACAGAAAGAGATTAAACTCTGGTATGAAAAAGTTCTTTTCTTTAACCAAGACATTTATGAGAACAATCTACCAAGTCTAATCCAAGACCACAAAGACTGTCTATCGAACCGTATCGTAGAATCGTGGTTTAAAAAGGGGTTCAAGGGAAACTGGGGGACACAACAACACACGAAACGCATCGGGGTTCTCCAAGACTTGAACCGGCTCTCACACAATACGGCACTGTCTCATTTAAGAAAGACGAACCTGCCACTCGACAGCAGTGTGAAACTCGTAGGTCCTCGAATGTTACATTCCACCCAATGGGGGTTTTTCGACCCCATAGATACCCCCGACGGGGCAAACATCGGACTGCATAAACATCTCTCTATCTCAACCTATATTACAAAAGGGTTTTCGAGAGAACCGGTCATACAATGGTTGAGACAGAAGACGAAATTGAAACTCGTAGAGGAGTGTAATCCTGTGGTTCTCGCCCAAGAAACCAAAGTATTTGTCAACGGATACTGGGCGGGAATGGTAGAGGACCCCTATCACTGCGTCAAATATATTAAAGTCTTTCGGAGAAACGGGCTGTTACCGATTTATATGAGCGTATCTTTCGAAATCAAGGCGAATGTCATACACATCTATACCGACGGTGGTCGTTTGTCGCGACCCGTCGTGTATAAAGATACGGACACTGGAACTTTCTTCTTTGAGAACAAGGAGATGAAACAGAAGTTAGAAGACAGCGATTTCACCTGGAAAGAATTAATCACAGGGTTTAACCCAAAAAAGGTCGACCACGACCCCATGCAAATATATGAGTTATACGAGCTGTATGACGGATTTGGGAGCGAAATCAATCCGTTCAAACACGAGGCGTTTATAAAAAAGAAGGCGGTCGTTGACTATATCGATTCCAGTGAGAGTGAGGATGCCCTCATCGCATTGGACGAGGAAACGGCCGCGACAAATCCGCAATATACTCATATGGAGATACACCCGTCGTTTACCTTCGGGATGATGTGTAATCTCATCCCTTTTCCACAAAATAATCCTGCGACCAGAAACTCGTTCTCGTGCGGACAGAGCAAACAGGCGGTTTCCCTGTATCATACCAATTACACTCTTCGAATGGATAAAGCTGCGGTCGTTCTCAACAGTCCGCAGATACCTTTAATTAAATCGAGATATATGGATTATATTAACGGAGAGGAGAACTGTTACGGGGAAAACGCCATCGTCGCCATTATGTGTTACACTGGATACAATATGGAGGATGCCGTTTTAATAAACGAAGGGTCGCTCAAACGAGGACTGTTTCGGACCACCTATTATACGACGTATGAAACCCACGAAGAAAAGGTTCTCGGAACAAACGGGAAAGCCGATACCGAGAAAATATTTACAAACATTGAGAACACGGCCAATATAATCGGTACAAAACCTGGGTATGAATATCAACATTTGGACGAACATGGCTTAGTGAGAGAGGGGACTTCCGTCCACGATAAAATGGTTCTCATTGGAATGAGCTGTTTAGTAGATACGAAAACCGGACTTCGAAAAGACGCTTCGAAAACGCCGAAGAAAGGGCAGCTGGGGACGGTCGACAAATCCTTTATGACCGAAGGCGAAGAGGGCCAACGGATTGCAAAAGTCCGTGTTCGCGAAACACGCATACCCGCCATCGGCGATAAAATGGCTTCCCGGTCGGGTCAAAAAGGGACCATCGGAATGATTATTCCCGAAGAGGACATGCCATTCACAAAAGACGGGATTCGCCCCGACATTATTGTGAATCCTCATGCACTTCCTACGCGCATGACAATCGGCCAATTGGTCGAATGTATCACAGGAAAGGCGTGTGTCGTCCAGGGAACCTTCGGGGATGCGACCGCATTTAACAACAAAGGGACCAAGATATCGCAGTTTGCCGAAATATTGACCCAACACCACTATCATTCCAGTGGAAATGAAATACTGTATAATGGAATGACGGGAGAACAATTGGAATCCGACATTTTCATCGGACCCACGTTCTATATGAGGTTGAAACACATGGTGAAAGATAAAATAAACTATAGGACACAGGGTCCGAGAACCGCGCTCACCCGACAGCCAGTGGGCGGTCGTGCGAACGATGGCGGACTGCGAATTGGTGAAATGGAACGTGATGTATTAATTTCACACGGGACGGCGAATATGTTGACCGAATCGATGATGGAAAGGGGAGACAAATACTATATGGCGGTCTGTAATAAAACCGGTATGATTGCGGTATATAACCCCGATAAGAACCTTTTTCTGAGTCCAATGGCGGACGGTCCATTAAAGTTTGTCGGGTCTATCACAGAAGGGAACATGTCAGTGGAAAATGTCAGCCGGTTTGGACGAGATTTCAGTGTGGTTCGGATACCTTATTCTTTCAAGTTGTTGATACAGGAATTGCAGTGTGCGAATGTGGCGATGCGAATCATCACAGACGACAACATCGACCAGATTGAAAACATGTCGTTCTCTAAAAATGTAAATCTTCTCTTAGCCCAACCCGAAGTAGATATGAAGAAATATATCGATTTCTGGAAACAAAAGGCGTTTGTGTCCGGATTTAAAACCGAAATCAAAGCCGTATATGAACGGGAAGCCGCAGATTCCACCGACATTCCACCCCCTCCGGCGATAGAACCTGCTGCAAAATATATTCCGAGAACCCCGGAATCCCCGGTGTATG
>Ga0214921_10000939_pt1 | contig 51250 bp, 44 predicted proteins | sample LL1505_MetaG_FD_177992 | JGI IMG/M metagenome (GOLD analysis project Ga0214921, IMG submission 177992) | Freshwater microbial communities from Lake Lanier, Atlanta, Georgia, United States - LL-1505 | ecosystem: Environmental > Aquatic > Freshwater > Lake | place: USA: Georgia | collected... | reverse complement strand
ACGGTACGGCTTCAGTTCCACGCACAGATGTTTTGGTGAACATAGGAAATTTCACGCCAAACGTGTTGTCGCAAAAATCAGCGATCTTGGCGTTGCTCTCAGGCTCTTGTGAAAAATCGTTACTTGGAAAACCTAACACCACCAAGCCACGGTCTTTATATTTGGCGTACAAAGCCTCTAAGCCTTTGTATTGCGACGTAAACCCGCAAAAGCTAGCCGTATTGACAACCAGCACCACTTGTCCTGCATATTGGCAAAGTGCTTGCGGCTTTTCATCTTGCAGCCTGAGCATGGTGTGTTGCAGCAACTTGGGACATGACGCAGAGGCCATGTTGGCTGAAATAGAAGGCTCGGTTGCTGCTAACACTAAGGCGCTATTGCCCCAGCCAAAGCAAATCAAAAAGAATGGAATAAATAATTGTTTCATAGCGGCATCATGGCTGAATATGGGAGATTTGTAATGGGTGCAAGCCAATTCCCTTCAGTGGTTTCTGGAATTGAGCAACCTAGAATGATGCCACTATGCAGACAGCCCCAGCCGAGCCAGATTTTTTAACAAAAATTGCTTCACCCCAAGAGGCTGTATCGCGCATCGCGCAATTGCGTGAAAAAGGTGCGGTTGTTTTCACCAACGGTGTGTTTGATGTGTTGCACCGCGGCCATGCCACGTATTTGGCACAGGCGCGCAGTTTGGGTGCAAGTTTGGTGGTGGCGCTCAATACGGACGCATCATCCAAACGCTTAGGCAAAGGCGACGATCGCCCGCTCAACACATTAGAAGATCGAGTAGCTTTGATGGCGGCTTTGGGTAGTGTGAGTTTGGTCACCTGGTTTGATGAGGACACGCCCTACCAAATCATCGAAGCGCTGCGTCCCGATATCTTGGTCAAAGGCGGTGATTACGACATGGCGACGCTGGCCGAAACCCAATTGGTCGTGTCGTATGGCGGACGCGCACAAGCGATTCCTTTTGTGTCGGGCTATTCGACAACTGCATTGGTTCAGAAAATCCGCGCCCAATAAGCGCCGAACTTAGCATTAATTCTCAAACACGGCACGCCACAGTGCCAACACATCTTCTTGCCATTCGCGCGCATCAGCCAATGGGATTTGCGTAGCCAATTCGTCAAGTCGCGCTTGGTGTTGTACTTTGCGTAACGCGCGGTAAGCATTGCCTGCAGCAACACCTACGCCTGACGGCAGCAAACCAGCTTGCTCGCTGCGTTCCAACAATTGGATATTGCCGACATTAGCTAACAACGCAGGGTGTTGACGCGCAAACGCCAACACCAAATACTGGACCGCAAACTCCACATCCACCATGCCGCCTGCGCTGTGCTTGACATCGAACACATCTGGCTTGACGGGGCGTGCGGCGCTCAGCTTGTTGCGCATAGCGATGATTTCATCTTTCAATGCGTGGTGATCGCGCGGTGCATTGATAACTTCTTCACGAACCGCTTCGAGTTTTTCTCGCAATGCTGTGTCTCCGCCACAACTGCGCGCGCGCGTCATGGCTTGGTGTTCCCATGTCCACGCCGTGTTGCTGCCGCGTTGGGTTTGGTAATCCGCAAAGGCTTCGAGCGACGTGACTAGCAAACCCGAATTACCGTTTGGCCGCAAGGCGGTATCGATTTCGTACAAATCGCCTTCACTGGTTTTAACGCTCAACCAATGGATCAGCTTGCGTACATAAACAGCATAGATTTCTCCTGCTTGCTCGTGGTGGTCGTCATAGACAAACACAATGTCTAAATCGCTGCCATACCCCAACTCTTTGCCGCCTAGTTTTCCATACGCCAAGATGGCAATCCTTGGCGTATAGCAATGGCGTTGCTTCATGCGCTGCCAGACCCAGCGCCCGGCGATGTTGAGAACGGCATCGGCTAGGGCGCTCAAGTCATCTGCCACTTCTTCGACGGTGAGGCGGCCTTGTACATCGCGCGCCAAAGTGCGAAATACTTCAGCATGGTGGGCGCGACGCAATACGTTGAGCAAACTCTCTTCATCGTCTTCATGGGTAGAAGTCAACGCATCCAAACGCACCGACAACTCTCTGCCAAATGCCATAGCGTCGAAACGCTCGGCAAGCAAAGCGTCTGTAGCCAACTCGTCAATCACGCCAGGATGGCGCATCAAATACCGCGCCGGCCATCGGGCCAATCCAAGCAATTGCACAAGTTGTTCGTGCACGCGGGGGCGTTCTGCTAACAGAGCAATGTGGCTATCGCGGCGCAGCATGGGTGTGACCCAGTCGCACCAGCGCAAAGCAGCGTCTTCACTGATACGAGATTCTTGCAACCATTGCTGTGTGCGTTGTAAAAGTTTGATCAATCTTTGCAAGGCATCTTCACGCATGCCACGTACGGCAGGCAGCTCCACCCACGCAGCGACTCTTTCTCGCAACTTTTCTTGTAAGTGCGGCATAAGACTCGGCAAATCAAAGAAAGCGCTGGTGATGGCTGGTGCGGTTTGCGTGGCATTGTCAGAAGGGTTGGAATGAGAGCTTTCCTGTCCCCTAGAAGAATCTGAAGAGTCCGCAGACTTGTTATCGGATGCTCCGAGCAAGCGTTCAAACTCAACCGCCACCGTATCGCGGTGGGCTTGCAACTGCGCCAAAAATGCAGATGTGTCAGCGAAGCCTAAAGTCTGAGCGATCCAAGCCAAGTCTTTTGGATCAGTGGGAAGAACATGGGTTTGTTGGTCATCTAAATACTGAATACGGTGCTCTACTTGCCTTAAAAACACATAGGCTTTTTGCAAAGATTCTGCTGTATCTGCTGTCATGACGTTGGCGTTTTGCAGTCTTTGCAGCGCATCGCATGTAGCGCGTGTCCGCAACTCTGGAAATTGCCCGCCTCGTACCACTTGCAAAAGCTGTACGGTGAATTCAATTTCGCGTATGCCCCCGCGTGACAGTTTGATGTCGTTGGCGCGCTCCGGCCTGCCGGCATGGCGGGTCACCGCATGCTGGCGGATTTGCTGATGCAGTCCGCGTAACGCATCAAACACGCGGTAATCTAAATACCGTCTAAATACAAATGGCAATACCGTCTCGCGTAAACCAGCCGCGCGAGACATGGCACTGCGAGGAGCGACCACACGGCTTTTGAGCCAAGCAAACCGCTCCCACTCGCGTCCCTGCACCAAGAAATATTCTTCCAAGGCCTGGCGCGAAATCACAACAGGCCCCGAATTGCCGTTGGGGCGTAGCGCGAGGTCTACGCGGAATACACATCCGTGCTCCGTCACTTCGCCAATCATGGACTGCATAGCCTTCACGATCTTGGCGAAATATTCATGGTGGCTGATGCGTCCAGCTCCGATGGCAGTTCCCGATGCACCGGTTGCACCAGTGGTCTCGCCATCTTCGTCATAGACATAAATCAAATCAATGTCGCTCGACACATTGAGTTCGCGCGCGCCCAACTTACCCATGCCAACAATCCACAGCGTGGCTTCCTCATCGCCTAAAGCCTGAGGCATGCCGTGGCGATCCGCCAATTGGCGCTGGGCCTCAGAAAAGGCCACATCCAATGAAAACTCAGCCAATTCGGTCATGGCATGGGTGATGGAGGATAAATCTGCGTCCTCACAACAATCCATCACTACCAAACGCTCAAAGACCAGTTGGCGCAAGATGCGTAAGGCATCTGCAGGCGCTTGCGAAGTAGAAAGCTGTGAAAAGCAGGCCTGCAAATGGTTGAGCGTTGGTGCCCCTGGCGGTAGTAGTGGCAGTTCTTGCGCATAACGGCGACGCAGGCGCTGCACCACCCGCGAATAGGCGCTTAAGTCTGTGTTGGCGCGAGAGATAATTCCACCCACTGTGTTAGCACCATGAACCCAACGCCCCAACTTGCCACGAGCGAATCACGAACCGACGGTATGTACCGCTTGATGAAACGCGTCTTGTGGGTACTTGTGTGTATATGGGCATTGCTAGTGTTGGGGTGGGGCAGTCTGCATCTTTTCATTGTGCCTCGAATAGACGACTATCGACCCTTGTTGCAGCGGCAGGCTTCGCAAACGCTTCGCCTGCGCGTAGAAATTGCCAATGTCAGTGTTCTGGGGGGGTGGTGGGCGCCTCAGCTGCGGTTTCAAGACATTCAATTATTTGACGCCCATGGTCGCGAGGCCTTGCGTTTACCGTATGTGGATGTGGTTGTTTCCGCTCGCTCCTTGTTACGCGGCACGTTTGAGCAATTGGTCATTGACCAACCCGAACTCGATATTCGCCGCGACAAACAAGGAAATATCTGGGTGGCAGGGCTGGACACATCGCAAGCAAGTGACGGGTCGGGCCTAGATTGGTTTTTTTCACAACCTGAGTTTTTGATTCGCGATGGTGTCTTGCATTGGCGCGATGAGTTGCGAGATTCGCCCGAGTTAAGTTTGTCGCATGTCAATGTGGTCATGCAAAACAGTTTCCATCAGCATCTCATGCGGGTAGACGTGACTCCCCCAGTGGGTCTGGGGCAGCGTCTGTCGGTGCAGGGCAAGTTTTCACAAAACCCCCTGCAACGCAGTGGCGACTTACGTCATTGGAGTGGCGAGCTCTATGCCAACGCGCCGGACATCGATCTTTCTTTGTTACGCCAATGGTTACGTTTTGACCGCGGCATTGCGATCTATGAAGGCAAAGGCGGCGTAAGGATGTGGACCGACTGGGTGCAAGGCCAGTTGACAGGCCTTACCGCTGACATGGCGCTAGACGCGGTGGATGCGCGATTGGGTGATAGCCTGAAGCCCTTGGTGTTGCGCCATGTGAGTGGCCGCATAGGCGCTAAATGGCTTGACGGTGAAAACGAAATCAACAGCCAAGACTTGGTTTTCGACACCCAAGAAGGCGAGCGCTGGCCTGGTGGTGTGCTACGCATGAAGTGGCAAGGGGACGACTTTCGCGCAGGTAGCTTGACCGCCGACCGTTTGGACTTAGAAGCCTTGGCACAAATTAGCCAACGCTTGCCACTGCCTGAAGACCTACGCACTGCGCTCAAGCTTGCGCAGCCTAAAGGGCAAGTGAACCAATTGGGAGCCAGTTGGGTGCTGCCTAGTGCGCAACAAGCAGACGCAGCGTTGAATTACAAAGCCAAAGGCTCTGTAAGCAACTTTCAATGGCTGCACGCCGCTAATGCGTCAGCCCCCTTGCAACGCCTACCAGGTGTATCTGGTGCGGATATAGAGTTTGATGTTTCACAGCAAGGTGGCAAAGCGCAACTCGTTATCAAACAGGGTGCTGTAACCCTGCCAGAGGGATTGGACGAGGCTAAGATTTCTTTGGCGCAAGCAGCTGCCAACATCAGTTGGCAAATTAAACCGGCAAATAACAAAAGCGCAGATTCGCAAGAGACCGAAATTTCTGTACAAGTCAAACAAGGACTTTTACGCAACGCGGACGCATCGGCAGAATTTAACGGCACTTGGACAACCGGCAAAGGTGAAAATCGTTGGCCTGGGGTGTTGGATCTGACTGCCAACATTAGTCGTCTACAGATCAAGCAACTACATCGCTATTTGCCGAAAGAAATAGACGCCGAGGCACGTGCTTATTTAAAAGATGCGCTAACAGGCGGTGAGATCACGCAAGCAACTTTGCACTTAAGCGGCAATTTAGTGGACATGCCTTTTGATAACCCTAAGTTGGGCGAGTTTCGTTTTGTCGCCCAAATTGCCAACGGTCAATATGCCTATGTGCCGCAGACAAAGGGCAAGCCAGTTAGCCTAGCAAATACATGGCCAGCGATTACTTCGCTTAAAGGCGAATTGGTTTACGAGCGAAGCGCTATGCAGTTCAAGGGCGCAGGAAAGTTGGCGGGGGCGCCGCAGCTGGCATGGGACAAGATCGAGGCAACCATGCCCCGTGTGAAAGACCTTGACGTCACAGTGAAAGCACAAGCGCGTGGCCCCCTCGCCGATATGCAGGGCGTTGTGGTGCGCTCAGCCCTCAATGAGTTGCTAGACCATACATTGGAAAAAAGCCAAGCCACGGGTATGGCCGAATTCAAAATGCAACTCAATGTTCCAGTGCGTGCCTTGCAAAAAACGTCTGTGCAAGGCAGTGTGACTTTGCAAGACAACGATTTGCAAATCATGCCGGGCGTACCGGTACTTAGCAAAACCCGAGGCGTCGTGCAGTTTGATACGCAAGGACTTTCCACCAAAAATCTCAAAGCCCGCGTATTTGGCGGAGACGCCCAAATTGACGGCAGCCTATTGTTTGACCCTAACAAAACAGACGGACCAGACCAACTGCGTATCAAGGGGGTGGTAACGGCCGATGGTTTGCGCCAAGCCAGCGAGCTTGGGGTGTTTTCACAACTGGCCTTGCGCGCAAATGGCTCAACCAACTACAACGCAAGCGTTGCATTGCGTAAAGGGCAGCCTGAAATCTTGGTGCAAAGTGATCTCAAGGGTATGGCTTTGACTTTCCCAGCGCCCATGAACAAGCCTGCTGCAGCGATTTGGCCTTTGCGTTTGGAAACGCAACTCACCAAAGAGTCTTTAGCGCCCAAATCAAAGGTGATGCAAGACCAAATCAAGCTCTCTGTAGCGCGGGTCTTATCGCTCAACTTTATAAGAGATATCAGCGCCACACAGACCCGCGTGTTGCGCGGTGCGATTGCGTTGGGCGTTGCCACATCCGAGGTAACCCCCTCGCGTGAGGTAGGGGTGAGTTTGAGTTTGCAGCAACCCAACGTAGACCTAGACGCCTGGAACGAAGTGATGACGCAGTTCTCTGCTGCACCTACAGGCAAGACAAAACCCCGATCTACAAAAACCAATTTGGTCGGGCAAGAATTAGAAGCAACTGGCGCACAAGACTATATGCCCTCGCTTTTGACTGTCCGTGCTGACCAAGTTAAGCTGGCCGATCGTGTGATCAACCGCGTGGTTGTAGGCGGGGTTCGCATGGGTGAGTTGTGGCGTTTGAATATCGCAGCCGATGAACTCAATGGCACTGCAGAAGTTCGACCCGCCACAACTACACAACCCGCTCAGTTGTATGCGCGTTTGTCTTTTCTCAACATCCCTCCGAGCCTGGTGCCGGATGTAGAACGCATGCTCAGTGACGAGCCCTCTAGCATTCCGGCCTTGGATGTGGTGGTCAACGATTTAACGCTGCGTGGCAAAAAACTAGGCCGTCTGGAAATGGATGCTGTCAACCGCACAGTTGCCAATGCTGGCCGAGAGTGGCGCCTGAACAAACTTAATCTCACTGCACCCGATGGCAGTTTGAGTGCTACCGGTTCATGGGCGGCAGATGGGCCCAAACTGCGAAGAACACGCCTCGACTTTGTGATGGATATCAAAGACAGCGGTCAGTTGCTAACGCGTCTTGGAACTCCCAACGCGATTCGCAACGGCCACGGCAAACTGCAGGGCAAAGTGTCTTGGCAAGGTTCGCCCATCACCTTGGACTACCCGAGTATGTCGGGGCAAATGAACTTGATGATTGAAAAAGGCCAGTTCCTCAAATCCGAACCCGGTGCGGCGCGACTTTTGGGCGTGTTGAGCTTGCAGGCTTTGCCAAGGCGTTTGATGTTGGACTTCAGCGATGTCTTTGGCGAAGGCTTTGCCTTTGACTTTGTGCGTGGCGATGTGCGTATAGAGCAGGGCTTAGCGACTACGAATAACTTCCAAATGAAAGGCGTCTCTGCTGGTGCAGCCATTGAAGGCAGTGCCGACATTGCCAAAGAAACCCAAAACCTCAAGGTGGTGGTGGTGCCTGAAATCAATACCAGCGCTGCCACGCTTTATATGGCGGCCATTAACCCGTTGGTAGGGTTGACAACCTATTTGAGCCAGTTGGTTCTTAGCAAGCCTTTGACCAAAGCAGGAACCTCGGTGTTTTTGATTGACGGGTCTTGGAGCAATCCACGCGTGACCAAGACCGAGTGATGCGTTGGATAGCCCCCCGTTTGCTGAGCCGTTGGGCTTTGTGGATATCTCTAGTGGTTTTGCTGGTATGCATGGTAGGCACCTTGGTCTGGCTAGCGGGACGCTACGAAGTTAGCCAAGTTGAAAACCGTATGGCGGAAGACGCGTCAGATGCGGTCTCCGATATCCGCAATGGCCTTACACGCAATGTGCAAAGTTTGCAGGCACTTCAGTTTGCTGGACAGGCGTCCTTGCCATGGGAACAAGAGGCGGCCACATTATTGCGCGAGCACCGCGAGTGGTTGCGCTTGGAATGGCGCGATGTGCAATTGCAATTGAAGTCAGAGGTAGACACGCCATTTCGTGCGCCCGTGTTTGGCCATATGGGCACGATGTTTCAAATGCCTGAAGTGGTGCAAGCCTGCTCCGTTGCGCAACGCCAAAGTGGGCCAGGTTACAGCGCTAGCACTTATGTGCCGCAAGCCAATGGGCAAGGTCTCGAGGTGATGAACTTGTGCTTGCCGGTTTTGAACAATGGCGAGTTGGTGGGTTTTACTGTAGCCACTTACGCCTTGAACGAAATCCTCATCAACTTTTTAAATGCGCAATTGCTTCGCAGCCAAGAAGTCTCTTTCACCGAAGCCGATGGCACCCGGCTGGCCATGCACGGCGCGGCGCAACGCGGCGCGCGTGTATTCACTGCGAAACAACTGCTCACCCTGCCTGGCAACACCATGGTGTTGCGAATCGATAGTTGGCGCGCAGCGCCTGATGTGTTTCCTAACATTCTCACTGCATTAGTGACCATGATGGCGATTGGGCTGGCGAGCGTGATGGGCTTGTTGGCAAGAGACATGCGCAGACGCCAGCGCGTCGAGTCTGATTTGGCCGATGCGTTGGCTTTTCGTAAAGCGATGGAAGACTCTTTGGTCACGGGTTTGCGCGCGCGAGATAGCCAAGGACGCATCACTTACATCAACCCCGCTTTTTGTGAGATGGTGGGCTTCACGGCCAAAGAGCTGTTGGGACACGGCATTCCTGCGCCTTACTGGCCGCCAGAGATGGTTGATGAATATGGCAAGCGACAGGCCTTGCGTTTGGCTGGTAACGCCCCGCCACGCGAAGGGGTGGAATCGGTCTTTATGCGCAAAAACGGTGAGCGCTTTACTGTGCTGATATTCGAGGCGCCGCTGATCAACGCCAATGGCCAACAAACGGGCTGGATGAGTGCGGTGCTTGATGTGAGCGAGCAGCGGCGTGTGGAAGAGTTGTCGCGCGCCAGCCAAGAACGTTTGCAAGCCACGGCGCGCTTGGCAACGGTGGGCGAAATGGCTTCGTTGTTAAGCCATGAACTCAATCAACCTTTGGCAGCGATTGCAAGTTACGCCACTGGCAGTATGAATTTGTTGCACGAGGCCACGCTCACAGATCCGCAGTTGGCGACTAGCTTGAACGACGCGATGCAACGCATTGGCCAGCAGGCCGAGCGAGCCGGTAAAGTGATCAAAAGCGTGCATGATTTTGTGCGCCGCCGCGACCAATCGCGTGTTGACGTGGCACCGCGCACTCTGCTCGATAACGTGATGCCTTTGGTGGCCTTGCAGGCGCGTAAATTGGGTGTAAGGGTCGAGTTGCGATGCGCCACCGGTTTGCCTCATGTCTTGTGTGACCGCACCATGGTTGAGCAGGTGCTGTTGAATTTGTCGCGCAATGGTATGCAAGCGATGCAAGACGATACCCCCTATAAAACGCTGACCCTGTTGGTACGCACCGTGCCACCAACAACGGGTCAGCAGTGGATGGAGTTTGTGGTGGCAGACCAAGGACATGGCATTGCAGAAGAATTGACGGAAAAACTCTTCACCCCTTTTTTCACGACCAAAGAGGAAGGCATGGGGCTGGGCTTGAGCTTATGTCGTACCGTGGTCGAGCAGCACGGCGGCTTACTCCAACACGGCCCTAACCAACCCAGAGGCACTGTGTTTAGCTTCACTTTGCCGCAGACTTAAAGGATGAGGACTTCGCAGATGCAACCGACCCAAGACGCTTTGGTTTTTATTGTGGACGACGATGCCGGAGTTCGCGAAGCCCTAGCCTGGCTGCTGCGTTCGCGTCGTTTGCCCAGCGAATCATTTAACAGCGCAGATGCCTTTGCCGCTTTTTTAAATGCAAGGCCTGAACCCGATTGGCGTCCTTCGCAACCAGGCTGTTTATTACTTGACGTGCGTATGTCTGGCATGAGCGGCTTGGCGCTGTTTGAGCAGTTGATTGCAAGGGGCTTGCTGGAGTCGCTCCCCGTGATTTTTCTGACAGGCCACGCCGATGTGCCAACGGCTGTTGATGCAGTCAAGCGTGGCGCTTTTGATTTTTGTGAAAAACCGTTTTCAGACAACGCGCTAGTAGACCGCGTGGAGCAAGCCTTACAACGCTCGGCCACCATGTTGGAGTCTGTCAAAGCCAAGCAAAGCCGACAACATAATTTGGCAGAGCTCACTGGGCGCGAGCGCGATGTGATGCGCTTGGTAGTGGAAGGATTGCCTAACAAGTTGATCGCAGATCAACTAGACATCAGTGTGCGCACGGTAGAAGTGCATCGCGCGCGCGTGTTTGACAAGATGGCCGTGAAGTCTGCCGTGGAGTTGGCTAATTTACTGAGAGATTAATCTGCATGACGGTAGGCGAGCACTAGCGGGGTGATTACTTCAGAGTTTGTTATTACTGTCTTCACGTTTTGCCGCCTCACTCGCCTCTTTATGCGCTGCTTCGCTACGCCCTGAGAACATGGTCCACCAGACGATCAACACCAGAATCAATCCTGCGCCCAGAGCTTCGAGCAAAATCAACAACATGAAACAACTCCTGTGGCGTGTGGTGTGGATCGCAATTGTAGGAAGCTTGGTGGCTTGCGGCTCTGGGCCGCGTCGCGTGGTGGTGGAAGAAGCCACCCCTGCGGCTCCTGCGGCACCCGTCGCCCGTCCTGTCGATGCTGCGCCACGTGCGTCTGGCGGTTTGGCTGGCGCGCCCGACACCCCAAGCCCGCAAAAGTTTTATCGCAGCCGGTGGGTTTCCGTGTCGTGGAACGAACTGCCTGGGTGGCAAGTGGACGATTTATCCGACGCGTGGAACGCTTGGTTGCAAAACTGTGAGCGGCCTGGGCCTTTGTTTGCGCCTCTATGTAGACAAGTTAAGCAATTGCTTTTGGCTGATAACCAAGACAAACGGCTGTGGCTGATGTCGCATTTGCAACCTTACCGCGTAGAGTCTTTAGACGGTAACCCAGAAGGTTTGTTGACCAGTTATTACGAGCCTTTGATGGAAGCCTCCGCAAACATGCGCCCTGGCTTTGAGGTGCCTTTATATGCGCCCCCAGATGCATTGCAACAGGCCAAGCGGGCTGGACAGCCTTGGTTGACGCGGCAACAAATTGACACCTTGCCTGAAGCCAAAGAGGCATTGCGTGGCAAGGAAGTGGCGTGGTTGGCAGACCCGGTAGACGCATTGGTTTTGCATATCCAAGGGTCTGGGCGTGTGCGTATCACCGATGCAGATGGACGCACGCGCGTGGTGCGTTTGGCCTATGCGGCATCGAATGACCAGCCTTACGCCAGCGTGGGTCGCTGGTTGCTAGACCGTGGCTTGGTGCGCGATGCGTCGTGGCCTGGTATCAAAGCGTGGATCAGCGCGACACAATCCAGCAACCCGCGCTTGGTGCAAGAGATGCTGTGGAGCAATCCACGTTATGTATTTTTCAGACCTGAGACACGCACCGAAAAAGATGCTGATCTGGGTCCGCGGGGTGCGCAAGGCGTGCCTTTGACTGCGGGGCGCTCGGTTGCCGTAGACAAAGACTCCATTCCGTATGCAACTCCGTTATGGTTAACGAGTGCGGGGCCAAATGGTAATTTGCAACGTTTGGTGTTTGCCCAAGACACGGGAAGCGCCATTGTGGGTGCGGTGCGTGCAGACTACTTTGCTGGCACAGGCGCACAAGCGGGTGACTTTGCCGGCCGCATGAAGCAAGGTTTACGCCTTTGGGTGTTGTGGCCCAAATAGGTGCGCTGTGTTCTGGGCAAACCCCCAATGACGCCCATTAATTCACCCAAGTAAACCCTATATGTCACCCAGGCGGCGTGATGCAGACTCTTTTGCGCCCTACACTTTGCGCGGCACCAGATCCTTTTGGAGAAACCCATGAACGCACCCCTGCCGGAACATATCCGCCGCGCTTTAGAAAACGTCACGCTGGATGACAAATACAGCTTAGACGTCGGTCGCGCTTTCATGAGTGGTGTGCAGGCTTTGGTCAAGTTGCCAATGTTGCAACGCCAGCGCGATACCTTGCAGGGCAAGAACACAGCCGGTTTTATCAGTGGTTACCGCGGCTCGCCTCTTGGAACTTACGACCAAGCCTTGTGGAGGGCCAAAAAATATTTGCATGCGCAAAACATCGTGTTCCAGCCTGGTGTGAATGAAGAGTTGGCGGCTACTGCCTTATGGGGCACACAGCAGCTGGGTTTTGCACCAGCAGGCAGCAACAAATTTGATGGCGTCTTTGGCATTTGGTATGGCAAAGGCCCAGGTGTAGACCGTTGTGCCGATGTGTTCAAACACGCCAACATGGCCGGTACCACGCCTTGGGGTGGCGTGTTGGCTGTGGCGGGCGACGACCATGTGGCGAAAAGCTCCACGGCAGCACACCAAAGCGACCATATTTTTAAAGCGTGTGGCACACCTGTGTTTTTCCCTGCCAGTGTGCAAGATATTTTGGATTTGGGTTTGCATGCATTTGCTATGAGTCGTTTCTCCGGCATTTGGTCGGGCATGAAAACCATCCAAGAAATTGTGGAGTCCAGTGCGACTGCGGTGATCGACCCTGAACGCGTCAAGATCGTGTTGCCTGATTTTGAGATGCCAGCAGGCGGCGTGCATATCCGTTGGCCGGATGATGCTTTGAGCCAGGAAGCGCGCCTGTTTGATTTCAAGTGGTACGCCGCCCTAGCCTACATACGCGCCAACCACTTAAACCACAACGTGTTGCAAGGGCCAAATGACCGTTTTGGATTGATTGCCAGTGGCAAAGCCTACAACGACACGCGGCAAGCACTTTTAGATTTGGGCATAGATGACGACACTTGCCGTCGCATTGGTATTCGTTTGCATAAAGTGACGGTGGTGTGGCCGCTCGAAGCACAAGCTACACGCGAATTTGCAACAGGCTTGCAAGAAATTTTGGTGGTCGAAGAAAAGCGCCAAGTCATTGAATACCAACTCAAAGAAGAGTTGTACAACTGGCGCTCCGATGTGCGCCCTGTGGTGCTAGGCAAATTCAACGAAGCTGACGAGGGTGGCGGTGAATGGTCGGTGCCCAATCCACGTGCTAGTACTTTGTTGCGTGCGAATGCCGACTTGAATCCATCTTTGATTGCCAAGGCCATTGCGCAGCGTTTACTGAAGTTGGGCGTGGACGCCGATGTCGCGTCGCGCATCAATGCGCAGCTCGCCATCATCACTGCCAAAGAGCAAGCGATGAGTGTGAGCGTGGTGACAGCAGACCGCCAACCTTGGTTTTGTTCTGGCTGCCCGCACAACACCAGCACCAAAGTACCTGAAGGTTCACGCGCGATGGCGGGTATTGGTTGTCACTTCATGTCCTTGTGGATGGACCGCAGTACGGCGGGGTTTACCCAGATGGGTGGCGAAGGAACGCCGTGGGTTGGGCAACAGCCCTTCGTCAACGACCAGCATATTTTTGCGAATATTGGCGACGGCACCTACTTCCACAGCGGCATTTTGGCGGTGCGCCAAAGCGTGGCAGCTGGTGTCAACATCACTTACAAAATTTTGTACAACGATGCGGTGGCGATGACTGGTGGACAGCCTATTGGTGAGCGCTCTGAGGGCCACACCACTTTGCAAATTGCGCAAAGCATGCGCGCAGAAGGTGCCAAGCGCATTGCTATCGTGACCGACGAGCCAGAAAAATACGAAGGTGCCGATTTGGTAGCCGACGTGAATGTGTACCACCGCACTCTGCTTGATCAAGTGCAGCGCGAAATGCGTGAGGTCAAAGGTTGCACCGTCATCATTTATGACCAAACCTGTGCGACAGAAAAACGCCGCCGCCGCAAGCGTGGAACCATGGTCGATCCTGCAGTGCGCGTGTTGATCAACGATTTGGTGTGCGAAGGCTGTGGTGATTGCGGTGTGCAAAGCAATTGCTTGAGCGTCGAACCGCTAGAGACAGAGTTTGGTCGCAAGCGCACCATCAACCAAAACACCTGCAACAAAGACACCAGTTGCTTGAAAGGCTTTTGCCCCAGCTTTGTAACGGTGGAAGGCGGGCAACTCAAGAAGAAGGCCAAAGGCGTTTCACGTATTGCTTTGCCAGAGATCGAATTGCCTTTGCCTACATTGCCCCCAACCCAGCATGCATGGGGAACCGTGGTGGCCGGTGTGGGCGGTACTGGTGTGATCACCATTGGACAACTTTTGGGAATGGCTGCGCACATTGAAGGCAAAGGTATCGTTACGCAAGACTCAGCTGGATTGGCGCAAAAAGGCGGTGCGACTTGGAGCCATGTGTTGATTGCCGACGACCAAGAGGCGATCCGCACCACGCGCGTCAGCATGGCGGCGGCCGACCTCATCATTGGTTGCGACCCGATCGTGAGTGCTGGCAAAGAAACGTTGCAGCGCATGTTGCAAGGGCGCACCCATGTGGCATTGAATGCCTACAGCACCCCCACTGCCGCGTTTGTAAAAAATGCTAATTGGCAAAACCCCGCAGAACAATGCGCTGCAGATATTGCGAACGCAGTAGGCTTAGAAGGACTGAGTGCGTTCGATGCGAATCGTGTGTCCACCCAAGTCTTGGGCGACACCATCTATATCAACCCCATGTTGTTGGGCTTTGCTTGGCAAAAAGGGTGGGTGCCCCTCGGTCACGAAGCCTTGATTCGCGCAATAGAACTCAACGATGTCGCCGTGGCGCAAAACATTGCTGCATTTGAATGGGGTCGCCATTGCGCCCACCATTGGAATGTGGTTGAAGCCTTGCTCGCGCCTGCACAGGTGATCCAGTTCCATAAGCCTCAAGGTGTGGACGCTTTGGTTGCCAAGCGTGTTGCATTTCTCACCGATTACCAAAATGCCTCATACGCCAAGCGTTACAGCGATGTTGTCGCGCGCGTGAAAGTTGCAGAAGCGGCGTTTCACAAAACGAGTTTGAGTGAAGCAGTCGCACGCAACCTCTTTAAGTTGATGGCGTACAAAGATGAGTACGAAGTTGCGCGCTTGCACACCAACACGGCCTTCTTGCAAAAGATTGGCGATATGTTTGAGGGTGACTACACCGTCAACTACCACTTGGCGCCCCCCATCATTGCTAAAACCAACGAAAAAGGCGAGTTACAAAAACAAAAGTTTGGCCCGCTTATGTTGACAGGTTTCAAACTGCTCAAGCACTTCAAGATGTTGCGTGGAACACCGCTCGATATCTTTGGTAACACCGAAGAGCGCGAGATGGAACGTGCATTGATCGGTGAATATGTCGCCAGCATCGACGAGGTGATTGCAAAGCTCAATGCGGACAACCATGCCTTGGCGCTAGAAATTGCCAATTTGCCAGACGCCATCAAAGGCTTTGGCCATGTCAAAGCACGTAATGTGGTGGCTGTGCGAAGCAAATGGGATGGCTTGATGGAGAAGTGGCGCTTTTGATGGATAGTCAAGGAATCGCAAAGTCTAAAAACCTGCTTGGTAGACTTATGCGATGTCTTTGATGAACGCAGAATTACAAGCGCACACCTACAACCATTACCGACCTGACATAGATGGCTTACGCGCCATCGCGGTTCTAAGCGTTGTTATTTTTCACGCCTTCCCTGAATACTTGGGTGGCGGATTTATTGGCGTAGATGTTTTTTTTGTTATCTCAGGATTTTTAATTACTAGCCTGATTTTGCGAGAACAAAAAGAAGATCGGTTTAGCCTGAGACATTTTTACGCTAGACGAATTAGGCGTATTTTTCCAGCGCTTTCTTTGGTGTTGGGCTTTGGGTTGGTAGCGGGTTGGATTTGCCTGAATTTCATGGAATACAAGCAATTGACCAAGCACACGGGTAGCAGTGCCATCTTCATTACCAATTTCATGTTGTTGCGAGAGGCGGGGTATTTTGATAACGCAGCAGATACCAAGCCCATGTTGCACCTATGGTCGCTTGCGATCGAAGAGCAGTTTTATCTGGCCTGGCCTCTGGCCTTGATGTTTTTTAAGCGATTGCCTAGGTGGTTATTTCCTGTCTTGTTCGTTTTATTGCTCTCTTCCTTGACATACAGCCTGTCATTGGTTTTTAAAGGAAATTTAGAGCTTGACTTTTATTCACCGTTGAGTCGCAGTTGGGAGTTGTTGCTGGGAGCTTCCTTGGCCTTTGGCACGCGTCGCCAAGCAACTATGGCCACTTCAACGCGGAATATGACTGGATGGGTGGGCTTGGTACTTGTTTTCATGAGCGCATGCTTTTTAGACAAAAGCATGCCGTTTCCTGGTTACTGGGCTTTGCCACCCACAGTGGGTGCAGCTTTGATTTTGTTTGCAGGGATGCAAAGCAACGTGAATCGCGTGTTGTTGGCTTCCCGCCCCTTGGTAGCTATTGGACTTATCAGCTACCCACTTTATTTATGGCATTGGCCCTTGTTGTCGTTTGCGCGGATATTGGAGTCCCAAACACCTGGGCTAGGGCTAAGGCTATTTTTAGTCTTATCAAGTTTCGTCTTGGCTTGGTTCACCTATCGATTTGTAGAAAAACCAATTCGTTTCAGTGACCGTTACCCGCGCGCCGTTTTATGGCTGAGCTTATGGATGGTGGCTGTATTGCTGATGTCGCACGCTGTCAATCGACTCGATGGTTTGAAGTTCCGCCACCATGGAATGCTCAATGCAGATCCAACAACCCTGATCGTAGGCGCTGAAAGAGGAACCCTGCAACCTACTTGTACGCTGGCACCTGAAGACGTGCACTTGTTCAAATGGTGTTTCAACGATGGAAAAACCAGTCCGCCCAACCATGCATTAATTGGGGATAGCAAAGGCGAGGCATTGGTCTACAGCCTCATGCGAAAGTCGCCCGCTGACCACGGGTGGTTGATGTTGGGGCCCATCAATGTCCTTAGGGCAGATAACGATGCGGGGCGTGCCGCCTTTAATGCTTTAGAAAGCAATCGCAACTTACAGGTTATCGTGATGGCGAATGCGCTTCGCGGATTGTTTCCTCTGGATGCAGAGACTGGGTTGATCGCCAATTCCGCGATAGATATGGAAGCGATTGATCAAATGGTCGCCACCTACACGCGGAAAATTACGCAATGGCAAAGCCTGGGTAAGCGCGTGGTCTTTGTGATTGACAACCCTACACTGCCAGACCCCAACAGCTGTATTACTGGTGGATTGACCCCGTTTGAATCGCTCAACCAGGTGTTTCGCCGCGCAGAAAACCCATACTGCAAACTTAAATACAGTGACCACATTAAGGGAACTGCCCCATTTCAGCAATTTATAACGAGGCTAAAACTGGCTAACCCAGCACTGCTTGTCTATGACCCATTACCGCTTTTGTGTGACATACCAGCGGATATGTGCACTATCGAGCGAGACGGTAAGTTTTTATATAGCTATGGCGACCACATCTCTGACCATGCCGGAATGTTGATCGCTGACCAACTGCTTGCGCGAATAGCCGCTATGCCGCGTTGATACTCTCGCCCGCATACAATGCTGGGTTGCTTACACAGACGCGCATTGTGTCTGTGTGGCGTTAATTTTTTGGAGCCACCCACGTGTTTATTTCTTCTGCTTTTGCCCAAACCGCACCGGCCGCTGGCGCTGGTGGCGATGTGATGTCTTCCCTCACTGGCATGTTGCCTTTGATTTTGATGTTTGTCGTGCTGTACTTTGTGATGATCCGTCCACAAATGAAGCGCCAAAAAGAACACAAAGCCATGATCGACGCCATCGCCAAAGGCGATGAAATCGCCACTGCGGGTGGCTTGCTCGGCAAGGTCACACATTTGGACGTAGGCACTTTAACGCTCGAAATTGCTTCTGGCGTGGAAGTGCAATTGCAACGCCATGCTGTGGTGCAAGTGTTGCCCAAAGGCTCACTCAAGTAATCGACTTTTGTCTGTGAGCCAGCGCGCACCTTACGCGAATTCGCTATGAACCGTTACGCTATTTGGAAATACGTTGTCCTCGGGATCGCTTTGTTGGTGGGCGCGCTCTACACCTTGCCTAATTTCTTTGGTGAAGCGCCCGCCGTTCAGATCTCTGCTGCCAAAGCGACTGCGCGGGTGGATTTGGGTGTCCAAGAGCGCGTGGAGTCTGCGTTGAAAACGGCAGGCCTCACGCCTGAATTGTTGGCGCTTGAGGGCGGCTCATTGAAAGTGCGTTTCGATAGCACCGACGCGCAAATCAAGGCCAAGGACGCTATCCAACACGCCCTGGTTCCGGACGCCAATGACCCTTCTTATGTAGTCGCGCTCAATCTACTAGCCCGTTCACCGGCTTGGTTATCCGCTTTGCATGCGGCACCTATGTATTTGGGTTTGGATTTGCGCGGTGGCGTGCACTTTATGTTGCAAGTCGATATGCCTGCGGCTTTGAATAAAAAAGCGGAATCTTTGGCTGGTGATATTCGCGGCACCTTACGCGAAAAAAATATACGCCACAGCGGTATCAGCCGCGACGGGCAAAAAATTGATGTGCGTTTCCGCGATATGCAGACCTTAGAGTCTGCGCAACGCCTGATCCAGGAGCAATTTGCTGATTTGCAAATGACCTCCTCGCCCGATGGCGCAGAGTTCAAGCTCATGGCAACCATCAATCCTGTGGCTTCTCGCCGTGTGCAAGAGCAAGCGATCAAACAAAACATCACCACCTTGCATAACCGAATCAACGAACTCGGCGTCGCCGAGCCTGTGATTCAACAACAAGGTACAGACCGTATCGTGGTGCAACTGCCTGGTGTGCAAGACACGGCCAAGGCCAAAGACATTTTGGGGCGTACTGCAACCCTTGAGATTCGCATGGTCGACGATAGTGCCGAAGCGCGCAGTGCTGAGAGCGGCAATGGAGTGGTGCCGTTTGGCACAGAGCGTTTCCTAGAGCGCAACGGCCAAGCGGTGATTGTAAAAAAACAAGTCATATTGACTGGCGAGAACCTAACCGACGCGCAGCCAGGGTTTGATACACAAAACCAAGAAGCAGCCGTGCATCTGACCCTTGACGCCAAAGGCGCACGTATTTTCAAAGATGTGACGCGCGAAAGTGTTGGCAAGCGCATGGCGATTCTTTTGTTTGAAAAAGGCAGGGGCGAGGTGGTGACAGCCCCGGTGATTCGCTCTGAAATCGGCGGTGGCCGTGTACAAATCTCTGGCCGTATGACGACGGTCGAAGCCAATGACACAGCCTTGTTGTTGCGGGCGGGTTCTTTGGCTGCACCGATGGAAATCATCGAAGAGCGCACGATTGGTCCAAGCCTTGGTGCAGAAAATATTGCTAAGGGCTTTAACAGCGTGACATGGGGCTTTGTCGCTGTCGCCGCATTTATGTGCGCGTACTACATGCTGTTTGGCATGATTTCCAGCGTGGCATTGGCGGTGAATTTGTTGTTGCTAGTAGCAGTGCTGTCTATGTTGCAAGCCACTTTAACATTACCTGGCATGGCGGCGATGGCCTTGGTGCTTGGTATGGCGATTGACGCCAACGTGTTGATCAACGAGCGTGTGCGTGAAGAGTTGCGCAACGGCGCCGCACCCCAATCGGCGATTCACACGGGTTATGACCGCGCATGGGCCACGATTTTGGACTCCAACGTCACGACCTTAATTGCTGGATTGGCGCTGCTTGCATTTGGCTCTGGCCCTGTGCGTGGATTTGCGGTGGTGCATTGCTTGGGTATTTTGACCAGCATGTTCTCTGCGGTGTTCTTCTCGCGTGGCTTGGTCAATCTTTGGTATGGCCGTCAAAAGAAATTACAAAGCGTGTCGATTGGCACCGTATGGCGCCCTTGAGCCCCCATCGTTAGAAAGAACTCAGCGCCATGGAATTTTTTAAGATCCGTAAAGACATACCGTTTATGAAGAACGCGGTGGCATTCAATGCTATTTCTTTCATCACGTTTATAGCGGCGGTATTCTTTTTATTCAGCCGTGGTCTGCATTTGTCGGTGGAGTTCACTGGCGGAACATTGATGGAAGTTAGTTACTCACAGGCTGCTGATCTCAATGTGGTGCGCGCGCAAATTGCCAAACTGGGCTTGAATGATGTTCAAGTTCAAAATTTTGGAACTGCGCGCGATGTGATGATCCGCATGCCTCCTGCCAAAGGCCAAAGTTCCGCACAACAAAGCGAGCAAGTGCTATCTGCTTTAAAAGAGACAGACGCCAATATTCAATTGCGGCGAACAGAGTTCGTTGGACCGCAAGTGGGCGATGAGTTGGCGATTGATGGCCTCAAAGCTTTGGCTTTTGTGGTGGTCGGCATCATGATTTATTTGGCTATTCGGTTTGAGTGGAAGTTTGCTGTCGCCGCCATCATCGCGAACTTGCACGACGTCATCATAATTTTGGGATTCTTTGCTTTCTTCCAGTGGGAATTTTCACTGCCAGTATTGGCTGCAGTGCTGGCGGTGCTGGGTTATTCCGTGAACGAATCAGTCGTGATTTTTGACCGTATCCGCGAGAACTTCCGCCGGTTCCGCAAAATGCAAACGGTTGAAATCATTGACAACGCGATCACTGCCACGATCAGCCGCACCATCATCACCCATGGCTGTACGCAGCTGATGGTGCTCTCTATGTTGTTGTTTGGTGGTGCAACCTTGCACTACTTCGCATTGGCGCTCACCATCGGTATTTGCTTTGGTATTTATTCGTCGGTGTTTGTGGCCGCTGCGATTGCCATGTGGCTTGGTATTCAACGCGAAGACTTGATAAAGGGCCAAGTGGTGAAAGTAGAGGGCGATTCGGATGACCCCAACTCTGGCGCTGTCGTTTAAGCCAGTTTCAGTGGCTGGCTGGTAACTAGTAAGGAAAAAAGTAACGTAACTAATGCGCGACTCTATCGTTGTCGTCGCACAGCTCGTCTAAGACGAGCGCATCGGGCTCTAAGCCCACACTCCAATACACCATCAAGACGATGATCTTTAAATCGTCTAAGGACATCGGTTGGCCGGGTACTGCCATCGCACGGTCTAGCACGATCTCGCGCATATGAGGCGAGAGCACTTCGGCAGACTCAAGAAACTGAATGAAGCCTAAACACGCTGCGCCCAAATGAGTTTGCTCTGCGACAGAGTAAACGCGAAGGCTTTCGGGAGATTGGCTGTGTTGCTTGGGTATCGATTGACGTATGTCAATGAGTTCGGTTTGGTGCGAAGCGATGTTAAGGCCATCCAACCATTGCAAGGCTTGTTGGATATCTTCCATCTCAAAACCGACGGCGCTGAGTTTGCGTCCCAGGAGATGCAATTGGGGGCACGCATCACCGCGCCAATAGTTTTCGTAAACAAACACGAGTACTTCAAACATTACCCGCAATATACATGGTTTTTAAGACCCTGGACCAAGCCTTTGGAACAAACCACCAGGTAGTCGCGCTACAAGGCCTTCAAGTTCTAAACCTAGTAATACTGATTGCAGTTCCGAAATGTCTAACTTGCAATCTATTTGCAGAGCATCCAAGCTAATGGGGGTAAAGCCCATCTGACTTAGAACAGGGTGCGGCTGCGATGTTGGTTGCAAGCCAATTGCGTTAGGGTTATTACCTCCGTTTGTGGGAATGTGAATTTGCAACTCCTCCAAAATATCTTTGACGTTTTCTACAAGTTTCGCGCCTTGTCGAATCAACCAATGGCATCCGTGTGATTGCATCGCATGGATAGAGCCTGGCACAGCCATGACCTCGCGTCCCATATCGAGCGCCATACGTGCAGTAATGAGCGAGCCAGACCGCATCGCCGCTTCCACTACCAAAGTTCCCAGCCCCAAAGCTGCAATCAATCGGTTACGTTGTGGAAAATTGGCGGCCAATGGTGGGGTGCCTAAGGGATATTCACTGATCAACACACCATGCGCTATGACTTCTTGCGCCAATACTTGATGCAGTTTTGGATAGACCTGATCCAATCCTGTCCCAACAACACCAACGGTTGTCCAACATGACAAACTTGCCTCCGATCTGGATGAATCTGCAGCAGACGACCTCGGACCTAGAGGCTTAGTAAATTGCAGTGCACCAAGATGCGACGCCCCGTCAATACCCAAAGCCATGCCAGACACGACGCATATTCCTGCTTCTGCAAGCGCGCGCCCAAACTGCATGGCAGTTTGTCTGCCCTGTGGCGTGGGGTTGCGACTGCCTACCACCGAGACAGCTGGACCGAGAGATTGTTCAACTTGCCCTTCGACATATAGCAACAAAGGTGGATCTGCTAAATGTAGAAGTGGTTCAGGGTAGTCAGGATGCCCTATGTGCCATATGGCGCGCTGGGCATGTAAGGTTTTAGGATGTGTCGATAGCCATTGAATTGTTCGAACGGTTTGTGCGTCTAATAAAACAGGTGGCTGTAACAAGGCTTCGGCCTGTGCACGCGAAACTACTTCTGTTAATTCCAACGCTGTTGCTTCAAAGACGCCTAAAACGCTTCCAAAGCGCGTCAGCAAACGCCGAGCAGACTCATTACCAATGCTTGGGGTGAGTAGCAAGCGCAACCAAGCCCGTAACTCGAATTCATCCATCTGCATAGTGGCCCCAGTCAAAGCCAAAGATTGTGGAATTACCGAGGGCGGGTAGACTTATGAGTTGGTCACAAACTTTAAAAGTAACGACAATCTAGACATGGCAAAGTTAGACATTCTTCGATACCCAGACCCTAAATTACAGACCGTGGCAAAGCCCGTCCAAGAGATTGACGCGCGCATTCGCACGCTCGTGGCAGATATGCTGGAAACCATGTATGACTCCAATGGCATTGGCTTGGCTGCGACGCAAGTCAATGTGCACGAACGGGTCGTGGTGATGGACGTTTCTGAAAACCGCAACGAGCCTATGGTGCTTATCAATCCGACCATTACTTGGATGAGCGCAGAGCGCATCAAAGGCGAAGAAGGGTGTTTGTCCGTGCCTGGAATCTATGACGGGGTAGAGCGTGCGGCCGCTATCAAAGTGACAGCCCAAGATGTAGAAGGCCAACCCCAAGAAATAGAAGCAGACGGCCTACTGGCTGTCTGCGTACAACACGAACTCGACCACCTGATGGGCAAGGTGTTCGTCGAGTATTTGTCTATCCTGAAGCGGGGCCGTATCAAAACCAAGTTACTCAAAGCTTTGCGCGACGGCGAATAAAGCGAGAAACACTGCATGCGCATTCTGTTTGCCGGCACGCCCGAATTTGCTGCAGTTGCGCTGCAACACCTTATCCAAGTAGGCCACACCATTTGTGGCGTATTGACGCAGCCAGACCGTCCTGCCGGACGCGGCATGAAGTTGCAGGCCTCCGCCGTCAAAACATTGGCCTTGCAACACCATATTGCAGTGGAGCAACCGCGCAGTTTGCGTCTAGACGGTAAATATCCAGAAGATGCATTAGCCGCGCAAAAGTTTTTACAAGTTGCACAAGCAGATGCGATGGTGGTCGCCGCCTACGGTTTGATATTGCCGCAATGGGTGTTGGATATGCCGCGCTTGGGTTGCTTGAATATCCACGCCTCCTTGTTGCCACGCTGGCGCGGTGCGGCGCCGATTCACCGTGCTATTGAAGCAGGCGATTTGCATACTGGCGTTGTCATCATGCAAATGGATGCCGGTTTGGATACAGGCGATATGTTGCTAACCCAGAAAATTGAAATTGCCCCGCACGACACCACTGCAAGCTTGCACGACAAATTGGCTGACATAGGCGGCGCGCTGATTGTGCGAACGCTTGCGGATGCCCAACTCAATAAGTTGGTGCGTACACCGCAGCCAATGGATGGCATCACTTACGCGCACAAAATTGAAAAACATGAAGCTGCATTGGATTGGCGCTTAAGCGCCAAGCAACTCGCGCAACGCGTGCGAGCATTCCATCCATTTCCCGTGGCAACCTTTCACGCCAATGGTGAAGTCATCAAGGTTTGGAGTGCGTACGTTGTTGCAAATGGAGATACAGATACCGAACCTACAAAGAATGTCCCTGGAACTGTCTTGAGCGCTGACGATAGCGGTGTTCGTATCGCATGCGACGAAGGCGTTTTGTGCATCACCGAATTACAAAAAGCTGGTGGCAAGCGGTTGCCTGTGGCAGAGTTTTTAAGAGGTTTTGATATCAAAGTGGGATCGGTATGTGAGGTAACTGCGCCATGATGTTCTTGGCGCCCAAGATATACAAGCACCCTGAATTCAAAATAGGCATGCGTGAACTAGCTCCCCAAGCCTTGGGTATTGCTGCATGGGGTTTGATGACGGGCGTGTCTATGGTGAAAGCGGGAATGGGCTTGTGGGCCTCTATCGCTATGACCTTATTGGTCTTCGCGGGGAGTTCGCAGTTAGCGGCTATACCGCTGATCGTGGCGGGCGCACCAGCATGGGTGATTTTGGTCACTGGTTTTTGCGTGAATTTGCGCTTCGTTGTTTTCAGTTTGCATTTGCGCCCCTACCTGATTCATTTGCCACGATGGGAGCGATTGCTGCACGGCTACGTTACTGCGGACATTAGTTATGTTTTGTTCACCAAGCGCTTTCACCACCCTGGTAAAACACCTGAAGAGCGATTAACCCAAGAAGCTTATTTAGCAGGCAACGATTGTTTGAACTGGAGCAGTTGGATGGGCGCTAGTTTGCTGGGAATTGCCTTGGCTAACTTTATTCCGACTAATTGGGGCTTAGGCTTTGCAGGTATTTTGTGTTTGTTAGGAATCCAATGTTCTTTGGCTAGTACGCGCTTGCGCATGGTGTCTTCTACGGTGGCAGGCATTGCGGCAGTGATGGCCTATGCCTTGCCATTGAAACTCAATATTGTGGTTGCCATTGCTGCTGCAGTTATCTTGTGTTTGAGTCTTGAGCGTATCAAGCCCCATATTCAAGGAAATCCAGCATGAGCCACGATGACCTCTGGATGCTCGGCGTGATCATTGGCTTGGGCGTGGTGACGGTGGTGGCGCGTAGCTTTTTCTTTTTGTCAAACCAAGATTGGCAACTCCCCCATTGGGCACAAAGAGGTTTGCAATACGCACCGATAGCCGCCTTATCTGCTGTAGTCGTGCCAGAAATAGTGATGAGCCAAGGCGCGCTCATTACTACGTGGCAAGACGCAAGATTGTTTGCAGCAGCGGCAGGCGTAGCAATTTATTTTGCTAAACGCGACGTGCTGCTGACCATCATCGGAGGTATGGCGGTGTATCTGCCCTTGCACTTAGGGCTAGGTTTTTAAACCCTTAATACGTCGAACGCCCGCCTGTAATGTCAAATACAGAGCCCGTTGTAAACGAGCAGTCTTCGCTGGATAACCAGCTGACCATCGCAGCGATTTCATCGACCTCTACAAAACGCCCCATTGGAATTTTGCTGAGCATGTAATCGATATGCGTTTGCGCCATGGTGGCAAACATGGCTGTCTTGGCGGCGGCGGGTGCTACGGCATTTACCAACACACCTTTTGTCGCGACTTCTTTCGCCAGCGATTTGGTTAACGCGATCACGCCTGCTTTGGATGCGCTGTAGTGGCTGGCGTTGGGGTTGCCTTCTTTGCCAGCGACAGAGGCGATGTTCACAATACGACCCCATCCGCGGGACACCATATGCGGTGTGATATGGCGACAGGTGTAGTAAGGCGCCATCAAGTTCACATCGATGACACGCTTCCATACTTCCGGGTCTAAATCCCATGTGGTGCCGTTGCCGCCGGTGATGCCAGCGTTGTTCACCAAGATGTCGATGTGTCCGCTGTCTTGGATGGTTTGTGCGGTGGTAGCGCCCACTGCATCATCCGAGGTGAGTTCGACCACGTAACCGCTGACCTTACCGAGTTTGCCTAAAGAGGCTTTGGCTTCTTCTAACTTAGCAGCATCGATATCCCACATCACAACGCTGGCACCAGAGCGCAGCATGCGCTCGCTGGTCGCGTAGCCAATACCTTGTGCGCCGCCAGTGATCACCGCAACGCGGCCTTTTAAATCGAGAGTGTTCATTGCATGCCTTTCAAAGCGGTTGCTGCGTTAGGGCCGGCTTGGCAGTCGGCGATGTATTGGCGAATGATGTCGTCAAAAGATTTTTCAGCAAACAGTCCTAAGCTGTTAGCGCGTTTCGAGCTAGAGCCTTTGGCCCAGCGCGACACAATGCCTGCGATGCGTTCGTCACGTTGGAACGTTACCAATGCACGCACCTTAGACCCTGCAACGCGCTCTAAGGCGTCAAGCATTTCTTGTACGGTGACGTCGAGGCCAGGTAAGTTCAACGCAGTGCGACCACCGTAAGCCTCGCGTGTGCATTCATAGACTTTGATCAGGCTTTCAATGGTGGAGCGAGGCGACGCCATGGGGTGCAAGACATCTGGCGATACGGGGCAGACCGATGGAATGCCAGCCAATGGCTCACGAATGATGCCGCTGAAAAACGAAGATGCTGCGCCATTGGGTTTACCAGGACGCACAGTCACCGTCATCAAGCGCGCACTGCGGCCATCGATATAGCCTTTGCGTGTGTAATCGGCGATCAAATGTTCGCAAATATGTTTTTGAATACCGTAAGAGGTTTGTGGTGTTGGCAAGGTGTCGTCCGCAATGATGGCGGGCATCGGATACGCGTCATCAGGACCGAACACTGCAACAGAACTTGAAAACACCAAGCGTGTTGGCTTAGCGCCGCCTTCAGTGCGTTTACGCAATGCATCTAATAGTGCGCGGGTACTGTCGAGGTTAGAGCGCAAGCCCAATTCAAAGTCGTCTTCGCACTCGCCTGATACAGCAGAGGCTAGGTGGAAAACACCGTCCACAGCTTCTGTTTCTAATTCTTTGCAATGTGTCAGCAATGGGCCTGTCTTCACACTGACACGCGGATCTGCGGCTAGATCTGCGGGCGCAGGAAATTGGTCAGCCAAGATGAGATGCTCAATTTTTTGGCCATTCAACTCGCCCTTTGCAAGCAGGGTGCGGGCTAGGCGGGAACCTACAAAACCGGCGCCACCGGTGATCAATAAACGCATGGTGAAAACTCCTTAAGGACGAGGGGAATGCTCGCGCACAGCACGCGGTGCGCGCAGTGACACAGCTGGTTGAGAGACGGACGGCAACTTTTGGTTAGAGTCCAAAACGGTTTCAATGTCTTCGCGCACGCTATCGATCAAAATCAACACCGCTTTTTCTGCGGCATCTGGGGCGCGTGCAATCACCGCGTCGAGTACGGCGCGGTGCAAAGGCAGTGAGAGTGCCATCCCGTTTGGTCGGGTGGTGGTAATTTCAAAACTGGTGCGCAAAAGTGCGCCAATCGCTTTGCTCATTTGCGCAACCATTCGGTTGTGGCAAGCACGCAAGAGGCCTTGGTGGAATAGCAAGTCATGGGTGACATAGTCACCGCCAAATTCAATGGCGTGTTTCATGCCTGCATAGGCGGCTTCAATGTCTTGAATGTCTTGCGCAGTCGCACGTTCCGCAGCGAGTCTCACGGCAGCAGGCTCAATCACGCGCCGCAAATCTTGTAGATCGCGTAAAAACTCACGCGTCAATCCCATTTTTGATTTCCAGGCCACCACATCGGGGTCAAACCAATTCCATTGGTCTTCAGGCAAGACACGCGTTCCTACTTTGGGCCCTGTGCTGAGTAAACCTTTGGCTACCAGTGATTTAACAGCCTCACGAATCACCGTGCGGCTCACACCGAACTCTTTGCACAAAACAGTTTCAGGCGGCACTACGCTCTCAGGCGGGTAGTGGCCAGACACAATGGATTCGCCCAACAAGTCGAGCGTGTGTCCGAGCATGTTTTTAATGGCCATGGCGTTGGGTGATAAAGCCGTTACAAATGGATATTTGTTATGCGCATTCGCAACGCTTAACCGCGCACAAACAGAGTAACCAAGGGTTCCGTACCAAGTTGGCGACTCCAATGCCCGTGTACTTTCTCGTCAAAGCTTGCACCGGCAGGCAAGGTATCCACAGAATAGAAATGTTCCCCCGCACTGAACACGCGAGAACTGCCATCTTGCAAACCAATTTCCATATGACCGCTCAAAATAAATACCCACTGACCATGTGGACTGCAATGGAACTGGCTTCGAAAACCCACAGGGCTATGGCGAAGCTGATAGCCTCCACTGGGCATCAAAGCCGATAACCGCGATTGCGGCGTACCTTCTGTCAAAGGAACGGTCTCCTCTTTGAAGCGTGCGCGCCCATCGGTGTCGGTAAAAAGAATGGTTTTTTGAAATGTAGTCATACAAGTGCCTCTGCGCCAAAGTTAATCTGAACCTTCATAGCTTGGCTCTTGTCGCTAGCCAACTCAAAAGCGTGGATCGCATCATCTAAGTCCATCACGTGCGAAATAACAGGACGGCCATCTATCAACCCTTCGTTGAGGAAGCGAACGGCCACTGCGAATTCTTCGTGGAAGCGGAAAGTGCCGCGCAGCTCCAACTCTTTACCGACCAATTGATTGAGCGGCAGTGTGGAATCACCCCCTAAGCCAATCGACACGATCACACCGCGTGGCGCGACTACATCTAGTCCGCTGCGCAGTGCGCGGTCGTTGCCGGAGGCTTCAAACATCACATCGAATACGCCCTTGTTCACAGCAAAAGGCGCGAGCGCTTCGGAGTGCTTAGCAATATTGATAGTTTCATCAGCGCCCATGGCGCGGGCACATTCGAGCGGTTTGTCTGCAATGTCTACCGCCACAATGCGCGCAGCACCTGCGCGGCGCAAAGCGCCAATCAACAAAGTGCCAATCGGACCGCAACCTGTTACCAACACTTGTTTACCGAACACGCTGCCGGCACGCTGAATGGCGTGTAGACCGACAGACAAAGGCTCGGCTAATGCGGCAAGAGACAAACTCAAGGAATCGTTGAGTGGATGCGCTTGAGATGCATCTATCACCAAGATTTGACGAAACGCGCCTTGCACATGCGGAAAGCGCATAGCGCTTCCAAAAAAACGCATGTCTAGGCAATGGTTATGCTGCCCTTTTTGGCAGTATTGGCATTGGCCGCAAGGGCGTGACGGTGAAATCGCAATGCGTTGACCCGCTTTGAAGCTTTGCACTGCACTGCCTACAACACGCACGATGCCAGAGACTTCATGGCCTAACACCATCGGCTCTTTGATGCGTACCGTTCCAAAGCCACCATGCTGGTAATAGTGCAAATCAGATCCGCAAATACCGCCGTAGGCAACATCCACTTGAAGTTGATGCGCACCAAGCGCATCTGTATCGAAGTTGTCTAGGCGCAAATCTTCTGGTGCGTGGCAAACAATGGCTTTCATGGGGGCTCCTACGTTTATAGATGGTGGCTTAGTGCTTAGTCAGGGCGATAGCTATGCGATATGCAAGTGCAACTGATGCTCAATGTGCGCGACCAATTGGTCGGTAGGCATTGCAATGTCCAAGGTGATGGCGGGCTCATCAGAACTCGGGGGCTCCAAGGTTTGCAGTTGGCTTGTCAACAACGATGGCGGCATGTAATGCCCGGTGCGGTATTGCAAGCGCTGTTCCAGCAAAGCTTTGTCACCATGCAAATGGATAAAACGTAAATCTGGGCAGGCAGCGCGTAAACGGTCACGGTAAATGCGTTTGAGAGCAGAGCAAGAAATAATCAACCCAGCGTCTGCCTCCAATGCACTAAACCGTGACGCAATATCGTCTAACCATCCGGCACGGTCTTCATCCGTTAACGGTGTACCTGCCGCCATCAAAGCTACATTGCGCGGTGGATGCAAGGTGTCGCCTTCCATAAATGGAATGCCCGTGCGAGCACCTAAAAGCGCACCGACGGTGCTCTTACCGCACCCGCTCACTCCCATAACGATGAGGCGAGGAGTTGGCATGCTCAGAGGCGTTGTTCGCTAGTGGCGTCAAACACGTGTGCTTTGTTCGCATCAAACTGTAAGTACACCGTGTCATCAGGTTTGACATCGGTGCGCCCATGCATGACCAAGGTTAGCGATTGCTCGCCGATTTGTAAGAGTAACTCTGTCTCCGCGCCAGTCGGCTCCACCACCACTACTTTGGCGGCGATACCGCTGCTGGCCAAATTTAAATCGGTGGGACGGATGCCAAAGTAGACCTGTTGGCCTGGTGTAGTGGTGTTGATGTTGACTGGCATTGCCCATTGCGCATTTAGCGCATGAACCGCATTGCCCTGCACCGTGCCTTTGAAAACATTCATAGCTGGGGAACCGATGAATTGGGCGACAAATAAATTACCAGGACGGTCAAATAACTCAAGCGGCGTACCGATTTGTTCGACGATGCCGTCATGCATCACCACGATGCGATCAGCCATGGTCATGGCCTCGATTTGGTCGTGCGTCACATACACCGTCGTCGTTTTGAGACGTTGGTGTAGCGCTTTGATTTCCGCGCGCATCGCCACACGCAATTTGGCGTCGAGGTTGGAAAGCGGTTCATCAAACAAAAATACTTTTGGGTCACGCACAATCGCACGACCCATCGCCACGCGTTGGCGCTGTCCACCCGAGAGTTCGCGTGGGAAGCGGTCTAACAACTTGTCTAAGTTCAAGATACGCGCTGCATTGCCTACACGTTCTTCGGTCGTCTGTGCATCGGCTTTGCGTAAACGCAAAGAGAAGGCCATATTCTCCCGCACCGTCATGTGTGGATACAACGCATAGCTTTGGAACACCATCGCGATGTCGCGGTCTTTGGACTCCAAATCGTTGATCACGCGGCCATCAATCTGAATTTCGCCACCAGAGATATCTTCTAGTCCTGCCAGCATACGCAGCAAGGTGGATTTGCCGCAGCCTGAAGGGCCGACTAAGACAACGAATTCACCGTCATGTATGTCAAACGAAATGCCGTGGATGACTTTGACATCGCCGAAGTTTTTTTGGATGTTATGAAATGAAACCGAAGCCATGAGTTTTCCTTAGCTTTTCACTGCGCCAGCTGTCAGGCCAGACACCATGTAGCGCTTAAACGAGTAATAAATTGCCGCAGGGGGCAGGGCATAAATCAAACCAGTAGTCATGAGTAATTCCCAAGGCGAATCATCAGCAGATAAAAAATTGCCTAAAGCCACAGCTAGCGTGACATCCTCATCTTTTGATAAGAGTAAGAATGCATAGAGATATTCGTTCCATGCCAACAGCAACGCATAAGTGCCCACAGCGACTATCGATGGCACCATCAGCGGTAGGTAGACCATCCAAAATAATTGCAAAGGCGTTGCGCCATCCATACGGGCAGCTTCATCAAGCTCATAGGGCAGTTTGTCGCTGGCTTGTTTTAACACCCATATGCAATAGGGTGAGGCAATAGTTACCATGGCCAAAATCAATGCCCATTGGTTGTTTAACAAGCCATAAATTCCCATGGTTTTGTACATGGGTACAGCTAAGAACGCAGCAGGGATGAAGTAAGTAAACAAGGCAAGGTTCATCACAGTGCGTCCACCTCGCACCTTCAGGCGACTGATAGCAAAAGCCGCCATAGTTGCAATAAACAAGGTCAGAGCGCCAACAGTGATGGCGATTAAAAAGGAGTTGCCCATTTGTTGCCAGAAATGGTCAAGGTAGAAATGGTCACGCTTGAAAACAATTTCAAAGTTTTGAAGCGTTGGTTTTTCAGGCCACAAAACTCCAGATGTAGCAGTGTCGCGTGGCGAAATAGCAAACAACACCATGTGGTAGAGCGGGAATAAAGTCCAGATCAAAACCGGAATCCCGATTAACAACAGTTTGGCTTCCGAGGAAACTTTTTTCCAACTCAAACTCATTTAGAGAGCCTTTTCATCATGAAATACACCAAAGGCAATACAAAAGGCAGTGCTACAACAATAGAGGACATCGCTAAATCAACTTGGTCTAAGCGTAAATAACGAATACCCAAAGTTGCAAGAACATGTGTCATATCTGCGGGGCCACCGCCAGTTAATAAATAAACACTGTTGAAATCGCCAAGCGTCCAAATCATGGACAAGATGGTGGATGTTAGGTAGAGCGAACGCATGGAAGGCCAAGTGATGAACGAAAACTTTTGCCATCTGGAGGCGCCATCCACCGAGGCCGCCTCATATTGTTCAGCAGGAATAGCTAAACGACCTGCAACCAAAATCAAAGTCCAAAAAGGCAGAGACTTCCATATATGCATCAGCATGGAAAGACTCAATGCCAAAGTGGGGTCATTTAACCAGTTTGGACCGTCTAGACCAGTCCAGCGAAAGATGGCGCTGTTAATAATGCCCCACTCAGGGTTTAGCATAAAGCGCACAGACAAAATAGTGGGAATAGAAGGAACTGCCCAAGGCAATATAAAAAGTGCAGCGACCCATTTCACCCACCAACGGTTGTTGACAAAAAAGCCAGACAGACCGAGAGCGATGGCCATTTTCAGGTTGATAGCAACCAATAAGAATACTAAGGTGTTGGCGGCACTACGAAAAAAAATGGGGTCATTCATCAAGTCGACATAGCTTTGCGGATGACGCGCCAACCAAAGCCCATATCCCACTGGATAGAGCACAAAAATCAAAAAAATTAATAAATATGGCACCACCATGGCGCGGCCCCACCACTGCCAGGCATCTAAGCGCGGAGCAGGAAGGCTTGAAACACTCTGAGATGTGGAGTTCATGCTGACATTGACTCAAAAAAACACCGATGCGTGGCTCTAGCCTTTTCGCATCGGTGTGGGGAGTGACTTAGTTACCAGCGACTTCTTTGATGCGGGCAATCATTTCATCGACTGCCTTATCGGTAGGTACTTTCTCATTCAAGATACGGTTCATGGCTTTGGCCCAAACGTTCTCGTTGTTGAGTACGGTGAACTTGAAGTTCTTGGTAATTTCAAACGGGGTAGTGCCACTCATGAACTGGTTGTATACAGCTAAGCGGGCAGGATCAGCTTTCCAAAATGGACGCTGTTGCGCTGCCTTTGTAACTGGGAACCAGCGTCCTAGAGAGCCTTCTACATAGGGGGTCAGATTTTGTTCTTCTAGCATGAACGCCAAAAATTGCTTGGCCAGATCTTTGCGCTTGGCATCTTTGAAGATAACGCCTGTTTTAACAGCAGAGCGATAAATCATTTTGGTGCCATCGGGCTTAAGTGGGAACCCGGCAGTTGCGATTAAGTCATAGTAGTTTTTCTTGCCCAAGTCACGTTGCTCTTGCGTCAATGCTTGGTTGTTCATATCGTCTAACCATTTGGCAGCGATAGAAATCGTTGCATTGTGTGTCATCACAATGGTCTTGTTGTGGAAAGCGACGTTGTTGTCCGGGTCTTTCCAGCTGGTAGACGACGGTGGTGTACAGCCCTTGGCATAGACCGAGGTGTAGTCATTCATCGCACTGATCAATCCTGCGCGTACTGAAGGGTCGTCGACCAACAACTTACCAGAGTCGTTTACCAACTTGACGTTGTAGGCATCCATGAAAGTCAAGAAAGAAAAAAACGAGTCGGTTGAATCGACGCCCATGGGAAAGCCTGTACCAAAGCCACGTTTACCAGTTTTTTGGCGATAACCAGCTTGCACCTTAGAGCACCAGAAGTCCCAGTAACTGTTCCAGTCCTTTGGAATATCTGATTCTTTGTAGCCTGATTCAGCCAGCATGTCTTTCCAGTACTGGATATGCATGGTTTGCTGCTTGATCGGGTATGCGTAATATGCGCGGTTTTTTGCTTGGTTGTTATACAAGAAGGTGGTCGACAAAGCGGCAGGTTCAAAGTTATTACGAACCTTATCAATCACGCTAGTCACGTCCTCTAGTTTGCCGTCATACGCCCATTTGGCTGTAACTTGGAAGTCATAAGTGTCGGCATAGGCAAGATCAGGGGGGTTACCGGAATCTAAAGCGGCCACCGTTTTGGGAATCATGTCCTGAATGGGATAGAGCGACAAATCAATCTTGATGTTTTTATTTTTTTCTTCAAACTTTCTGATAGCGGCAAAAAGCGCATCGTCTTCCGCTTTATAAAAGCCTTTTACCCACCAAACGGTGAGTTTTTCTTGGGCAAAGGCAGGGCCTACGGCGCTAATCAAGCCTGCGGCAACCATTGCGCCCGAAAGCCATTTACTTAACTTCATTTGGTTCTCCTAAATTATCAAAAAACTAAGGCACTAAATGCCTTAATGCCATCGTATGATGATTGCACATAAAACCGATGCGGAGTTACCCGCACTCTGGCACGGGGGTGTGGACTGGCTTGCCGTCAAAGTGCGATTTGAGGTTGTTAAACGCCAAATCGGCCATGGCTTGGCGGGTTTGGCGGGTGGCACTTCCGATGTGGGGGGCCAAGACGACATGGGGAATCTCGCGCAAGCCCTCTGGTACGTTGGGTTCGTTTTCAAACACATCCAAACCTGCGCCAGCGATCACGCCGTTTTGCAAGGCGTGGATCAAAGCCTCTTGATCAACCACGGAGCCGCGTGCGACGTTGACCAAAATTCCCTCAGGGCCTAAGGCTTTGAGCACGTCAGCGTTGATAAGTTTGTGGGTACCTGCACCGCCTGGGGTGATCAACACCAAGTAGTCGCAATTTGCGGCGAGTTCGGTGGGCGTTGGGTAGAAGGAGTATGGCAACTCGGAGCGTTTGCTGCGGGCGGTGTAGGCGATGGTCATATTGAAGGCCAAGGCACGTTGCGCAATAGCTTGGCCAATGCGGCCGATGCCAACGATGCCGATACGTGCGCCGGAGACTTTGCGTGCCAAAGGCATGGGGCCGCTGGTCCACTTGCCGTCTTTGACGTAACGGTCTGCGGCGGGTAATTGGCGGGCGGCGCTGAGCATCAAGCCAATCGCCAAGTCAGCGACGTCGTCGTTCAATACCTTGGGAGTGTGCGTAACCATCACATTGCGCGCTTTGGCGGCGGCGACATCGACGCCGTCGTAGCCAACGCCAAAGACAGAGATGATTTCTAGCGCGGGCAGTTGCGCAATCAGCGACGCAGGGACTTTGGATTCACCGCTCGCTGCGATGCCGCGGATTTGCGGAGCTAGCTTGGCAAAAGCAGCGGGATCTGTCTCGTACAGGCGGTCATGCAACTTGAAAGCGGCATGCAACTGGGGTTCAAGAAAGGGCGAGAGTTTGGTGACGGACAAGATGTCGATGGCTGGCAAAGTAGGCTCCTAGGGCTTTCACGGGGTAAAGAATCAATGGTCATACCATAATATGCTTGCTCGCCCCCAATCAAGACTCGGGGAAACCAGTAATAGCGAGACAACATGACGGATAAACCCAAAAAACGCCCAGAAGATTTACGTAGCCAGCAATGGTTTGGCCGACAAGACCGAGACGGTTTTGCCTACCGCAGCTGGGTCAAAGGCAAAGGCGTGCCGCACGACCAGTTTGACGGACGGCCCGTCATCGGTATTTGCAACACCTTCAGCGAACTCACCCCCTGCAACTCCCATTTCCGCACCTTAGCCGAACAGGTCAAGATTGGTGTGTACGAAGCAGGTGGTTTCCCCCTCGAGTTTCCCGTGATGTCGCTGGGTGAAACTTTGTTGCGCCCAACCGCCATGCTGTATCGCAACCTCGCCTCAATGGATGTGGAAGAAAGCATCCGCGGCAACCCGATCGACGGCGTTGTGCTTTTGATGGGCTGCGACAAAACAACCCCCGCTTTATTAATGGGTGCTTCCAGCGCCAACTTGCCCACCATTGGCGTGAGCGGCGGACCGATGCTCAACGGCAAATGGCGCGGCCAAGAATTGGGCTCAGGCACGGGCGTGTGGAGCATGAGCGAACAAGTGCGTGCCGGCACGTTGAAATTGCAAGACTTCTTTGAGGCTGAGAGCTGCATGCACCGCAGCCACGGCCACTGCATGACGATGGGCACCGCGAGCACCATGGCCAGCATGGTCGAAGCGTTAGGTGTGGGCTTGCCCGGAAATGCAGCCTACCCAGCCGTGGACGGACGACGCAATGTGCTCGCGCGTGAAGCGGGTCGACGCATCGTGCAATTAGTGCACGACGATGTGAAGCTCTCACAGATCTTGACGCGTGAAGCGTTCGAAAACGCGATCCGTACCTTGGCGGCAATTGGTGGCAGCACCAATGCCGTCATTCACTTGGTCGCAATCGCAGGACGCTTGGGCGTGCCTTTGAGCATCGACGACTTTGACCGCTTGGCTAGCGAGTTACCTTGTTTGGTGAACCTCCAGCCTTCTGGTCAGTACTTGATGGAAGACTTCTGCTACGCAGGCGGATTGCCTGCGGTGATGAAAGAAATCTCTCACCTCTTGCATACCGAGGTGGTTACAGCGAATGGCAAAACTGTGGGCCAAAACGTATCCGATGCACAGAACTACAACACTGAGGTCATCAAGCCATTTGCCAAGCCCTTCAAAGAAAAAGCGGGCATCGCGATCTTGCGTGGCAACTTGGCGCCACGTGGTGCGGTCATTAAACCGAGCGCCGCAACACCCGCCTTGATGACGCACACCGGACGCGCTGTGGTGTTTGAGAGCAGCGACGACTTCCACGCTCGCATCGACGACGAAAACTTGGACGTCGACGAAAACTGCATCTTGGTGCTCAAAAACTGTGGCCCCAAAGGCTACCCCGGTATGGCCGAAGTGGGCAATATGCCGCTACCACCCAAAGTCTTGCGCAAAGGCATTACCGACATGGTGCGTATCAGCGATGCGCGCATGAGCGGTACGGCCTACGGCACGGTGGTGTTGCACACCGCACCAGAAGCTGCTGCAGGCGGTACCTTAGCCTTGGTGCAAAACGGTGACAAGATCACCTTGGATGTGCCTAAGCGCAGTTTGCATTTGCATGTCGATGATGCAGAGTTGGCCAAGCGACGCGCAGCCTGGAAGGCTCCAGCGCCGGCCATGGACAGTGGCTACTGGAAGCTCTACATCGACCATGTGCTGCAAGCCGACGAGGGCGCAGATTTGGACTTCTTACGCGGCATGCGCGGTGCAGCCGTGCCCAAAGACAACCATTAAAAACACCATTGAATACATAGAGGAATTGAGATGACAAAGATAGCAATCGTGACCGGCGCAAGCTCTGGTATTGGCAAAGCCTGTGCGCTCGGACTGTTGAAAGACGGCTGGAAAGTGGCCTTGATCGGACGCCGCGCCGATGCTTTGCAAGCCACGGTAGACGCCGCTGGCGAGCACAAAGCCAATGCCTTTGCGGTGCCGACCGACGTGTCGAAAGAAGAAGACGTCACCAAAATGTTTGCAGCAGTCGTCGCCAAGTTTGGCCGTGTCGATTTGTTGTTCAACAACGCGGGCGTGTCGATCCCTTACACCTTGCCTGGCGATATGTCGGGTGAGACATGGCGCCAAGCTGTCGGCGTGAACTTGCATGGCCAGTTTTATTGCTTGTCACATGCGTTCAAGCAAATGCAAACGCAGAGCCCACAGGGTGGCCGCATCATCAATAACGGATCGATCTCGGCCCACGCGCCACGCCCTGGCTCTATTGCTTACACCGCAACCAAACACGCGATCAGCGGTTTGACCCGCGCGGCAAATTTGGACGGACGACCATTTGATATCGCTGTCGGTCAAATTGACATCGGTAATGTGGCCAGCGACATGACCGAGCGTATGGTCAAAGGCGTGCACCAAGCCGACGGCACCATCAAGCCCGAAGCGCGGATGGATATGTCGGCGGTGGTCGAAACATTCTTGACGATGGCGCGTCTGCCGCTCTCGGCCAATATTTTGTTCACCACGGTGATGGCCACCAAGATGCCATTTGTGGGTCGCGGTTGAATGCACCAATTAAGCGCGTGTTTTTCTGCCATCCCAGCAAGACGGTTGATCACTTAATTTCTTAACCCATAGCCTCTTCATCTTTTATGCAAGACGTGGTCACGTTGGGCGAAGCCATGGTCTTGCTCGCCGCCGCACAGCCTGGCCCATTGGCGCAGGTTCAGCAGTTCACCAAGCACACGGCTGGCGCTGAAACCAATGTGGCGGTGGGCTTGGCCCGCTTGGGCTACCGCGTGTCGTGGGTCAGCCGTTTAGGAGACGATTCGATGGGGCACTATCTACGAGCGTGTTTTGAATACGAGGGCATCGACTGCAGCCACGTCGAGATGGTCGCTGGTGGTAAAACCGGCATGATGTTCAAAACTTTGAGCGTGGCGGGTAGTGACCCCTCGATTGAGTACCACCGCAAAGACTCGGCCGCAAGCCAGTTGCGCGTGGACACTATCGATTGGCCTTGGCTGGAGAAGGCGCGCCATTTGCACACCACGGGTATCTATCCTGCGCTGACCTCCAGCACCTGGGAGGTCACGCAATCTGCGATGGCGCGCATGCGTGCCAACGGCAAGAGCGTGAGCTTTGATCCGAATTTGCGTCCGGCTTTATGGCCGAGTACCGAGCAAATGCGTGCATCGATCAATGCACTCGCGGCGAAGGCTGATTGGGTGTTTCCGGGGTTGCAAGAAGGGCAGCTTTTGACAGGCAAAGATACGCCCGCAGAGATTGCTGCTTTCTACCGTGCGCAAGGTGCGCAGTGTGTGGTGGTGAAACTAGGCGATGCTGGCGCGTATTTCGACAGCGATGCAGGCACAGGGCTGGTGCCCGCATTCCCCGTGGCACATATCGTGGACACCGTGGGTGCAGGCGATGCATTTGCCGTAGGCGTGATCAGCGGTTTGTTAGAAAAATTGCCCCTGCAAAAAGCAGTGGAACGCGCCGCATGGATGGGCGCGCGCGCGACCCAGGTGCGCGGCGATTGTGAAGGTTTACCAAGCCGCGAAGAATTGATCGCGGCAGATTTTTAATTCACTTTATTAATTTACAAGGGAGACAGTTATGACAGTCGGATACATCGGTGCATCAGGCCTTATGGGCCACGGCATGGCCAAAAACTTAATTGCCAAGGGCCAAAAATTAGCGATCACGGTACACAAACAACGCGACCGCGTGAAAGACTTGTTAGACGCTGGCGCCACCTTGGCCGACAACGCGGCCGCCTTGGGCGCGAGCTGCGACATCGTCTTGATTTGTGTGACGGGTTCTCCGCAAGTCGAGGCTGTGGTGGCTGGCACCGGCGGTTTGTTGAGCAATCCCAAAGCAGGTTTGATCATCGTCGATTGCTCGACGAGTGAGCCCCACTCCACCACCCACTTGCGCGAACTTGCGCACAGCAAAGGCGTGGTGTTTGTCGATGCGCCGCTGGCACGCTCGCCGGTCGAAGCCGAGGCTGGACGTTTGAACATCATGGTCGGCGCGACCCAAGCTACTTTTGCCAAGATTGAGCCCGTGCTCAAGTGTTGTGCAGAAAACGTTTTCCATGTGGGCGAGCCAGGCGCAGGGCACGCGATCAAGTTGCTGAACAACTTCATCGGCCAAGCGATTGTGGCGGCCACCGCAGAAGCCTTTGCTGTAGGCAAGCGCGCCGGCATCGACCTCAAGCAACTCGTCTCGTTGGTCAGTGCAGGCCCTGTGAACTCAGGCTTATTCCAAGCCGTGTCTAAAACACTCGACGGCGATATGGATGGTTTGAAGTTCGAACTCGACAACGCCCGCAAAGACATTCGTTACTACACCCACCTGGCCGAAGGAATGGCGGTACCCACCATGATGGGCGAGGCTGTGCACCAGTCGCTGAGCATGGCCAGTGCTTTGGGTTTTGGTAAAAAATATGTGTCGTCGATGGTCGAAGCGCAAGAGCGTATCAATGGCATCGAACTAATTCCCAAAAAATAATTGCAACCAAGGAATAACACCATGAGTAACCGTCTAGCTGAAAAAACCGCATTCGTCACCGCCGCAGGGCAAGGCATTGGTCGCGCCACGGCCTTGGCATTTGTGGCGCAAGGCGCGCGCGTCATTGCAACCGATGTCAATGCCGCCACACTCGAATCGCTGCACAAAGAGTGCGGATGCACGGTCGACGTGCTCGACGTCACCAAAGCCGATGCAGTTCAAGCCGCTGCTGCCAAGCATGGCCCAGTCGATGTGCTTTTCAACGGCGCAGGTTTTGTGCACGTAGGCTCGGTGCTCGACTGCACCGAAGACGAGTGGGAGTTTGCGTTTTCACTCAACGTGCGTTCGCAGTTCCGCATGATCAAAGCCTTTTTGCCAGGTATGCTGAAAAAAGGCAATGGCTCCATCATCAATATGGCGTCTGTGGCGGGCAGTATCAAAGGCGCGCCGAACCGTTTTGTCTATGGCGCGACCAAAGCCGCTGTGATTGGCTTGACCAAGTCTGTCGCGGCAGACTTCATTACCCAAGGTGTGCGTTGCAATGCGATTTGCCCTGGCACGGTGGAGTCTCCATCTTTGCGTGACCGCATTGCTGCTCAAGCCAAAGCCAGTGGACAAACCGTGGCACAGGTGGAAGCAGCTTTCGTCGCGCGTCAACCTATGGGGCGTGTGGGTCGCGTCGAAGAAATTGCGGCGCTCGCGGTGTACTTGGCGAGCGATGAGTCTGGATTTACAACCGGTACAGCACAAATCATTGACGGTGGTTGGTCGAATTAAGCTAGATAACTGACTATGAATGTGATCCGCTTCTCTGATTTGTGTGCCAGCGGCCAAGTGCGTGGCAAACGCGTGTTTATCCGCGCTGACTTGAACGTGCCCCAAGACGACCATGGCGCGATAACAGAAGACACGCGTATTCGCGCGTCTGTGCCTTGTATTCAAATGGCTTTGGATGCAGGTGCTGCGGTGATGGTGACCAGCCACTTAGGACGTCCTACAGAAGGCGACTTCAAGCCAGAAGATTCTCTTGCACCCGTGGCCAAGCGTCTAGGCGAATTGCTGGGCCGTGATGTGCCCTTGGTCGCTAACTGGGTCAACAGCGACGACAAGGCAAGCATCACTCCTATTCCCGTTAGGCCAGGTCAATTGGTAATGCTGGAGAACTGCCGCGTTAACAAGGGCGAAAAGAAAAACAACCCTGAGTTGGCGCATAAATTAGCGGCGCTGTGCGATATTTTTGTGAACGACGCTTTTGGAACTGCCCACCGTGCAGAAGGCACGACCTATGGCATCGCGCAGTTTGCGCCGATAGCGTGTGCAGGGCCTTTGTTATCTGCTGAGATCGACGCGATTCAAAAAGCCTTGGCGCACCCTAAGCGCCCACTGGCCGCCATCGTCGCGGGCAGCAAGGTGAGTACCAAGCTCACCATTCTCAAAACACTGGCCGACAAAGTAGACCAACTGATCGTCGGTGGCGGCATTGCCAATACCTTCATGTTGGCCGCTGGGTTGAAGATCGGCAAAAGTTTGGCCGAACCTGATTTGTTGGCGGAGGCCAAAGCCGTGATGGCCGCGATGAAAGCCCGAGGTGCAGAAATACCGATTCCCACAGATGTGGTGTGCGCCAAAACATTTGCTGCCGATGCCGTTGCGACCATCAAAAAAGCCACCGAGGTGGCGGACGACGATTTGATTTTGGACATCGGCCCCGAGACAGCGGCGAAGTTGGCGGCACAACTAAAAGCATCTGGCACCATTGTTTGGAACGGTCCAGTAGGCGTATTTGAATTTCCTGCGTTTGAAAGCGGCACCAAGGTGATTGCGCATGCGATTGCCGAGTCGAGTGCTTTCAGCATTGCTGGCGGTGGCGATACCTTGGCTGCGATTGCCAAATATGGCATTGATAAACAAGTAGGCTATATCTCTACGGGTGGCGGTGCATTTCTAGAGGTGCTTGAAGGTAAGACTCTGCCTGCGTTTGAAATTTTGGCTAAGCGTGCTGCTGGCTAACTTGCGCTCACTATTAATTAGCTTTTCAACACGCTGGACGTTTCACCACGCACAAGCAAAAGCAAATAACTGGCGGCTTAGGTTGTCTTGGCTAACAGGGCGCCACTCAGCAGGTACCTCGATAGACTTCAAAACGGGACCCGTGCCCATTTTGCTGGTGTGACTGGTGCTGCTCAAAGATTTGAATTTGCTCTCTGCGCAGTCGTATTCAAAATTAGATTTCACCGATTGTTGCCCCGCTGTATCTGGCTTGGCCAGGTCGTAGACCACCCATACGCGACGGATACTTCCAGTGCGGATGATGCTGGCTGAATCTAAATACACCGTCGCAACTTCATTGCGCGTGACGGTGATCCACATCGCATGTGTAGCGCCGACAAAAGTAATCAGTAAGAAACACAAGAGTCGTTTCATACAGGCACAAGAGAGGTGTTGTCAGACATTTCCATCCTGCAAGCGTACAAGAAATAAGCCCCGCATTGTGCGGGGCTGACTTTGACTGTGATTACTAAAACCTAATGAAACGTGACTTGGTTGAAAGTCAGAATGTTCATGGTTGCCAGAATTGATTAGGCCGCCTGTAAAGCACGTGGGCTGGTCGGATGCCCTTGGTAATCAGTCCAGCTGTTTTTTTTGAAGTCATACAACTTGCAGTCGCGTGCTGTTTGGAAATACCAGCGCCATGAGAACGGCTGCACGATGATGCGCTCAGGTAACAGCTCTTCCAGCTTGCTTTGTGCTTGTTTGAGTTTGTAGAGCGGGATGCTCATGTCCAAATGGTGGGCGGTGTGCTCCATGATGTGGTGCATCAATGCGCCGATTTGGAGTGGGAAGGTCAGGTGCACCGTGGTGGACACAAAAGGCTGTGCTTTAGACCAAGCGCCACGCTCTTCGTGCCACGACACATCGACATGGGTGTGGTGTACATAGACCACAAAACCAATCATGGTGACCCAAAAGAAGAACGGTACGGCAACGCCCATCAAAAACATCAAAGCCACCGACTGGTCGGTAGCGAATGCGGCCAAGACCATCGTGGCAATCCACAAAGCGCCAAAGCCAGTGATGAGCAAACAGTCTTTCATGAAGATGGGGCGACGTGTAGGCATGTTTTTCTCGTTGGGGAACACCATCTTGTTCCACCAAATCTCGACCATGTAATACAGGCCTGGGGCCCAACCGCTGCGGTAGACGCGGTCTTTGATACGCTCTTTTAAAGGCAGGGCTGCGTATTCTTCTGGTGTGTGGGGCGCCCAGACAAAGTCGAAGCCTTTGAGGTTGGTGTAGCCGTGGTGCACTACGTTGTGACCAATGTCCCACAAGCTGTAGGCGGTAAGCGATGGCAAGAAAGCAATACGACCCAGCCATTTATTGAGGTTGCGGTGGGGCGTCAAACTTTGGTGGCAAGCGTCGTGGCCCAATATGAATAAGCGGCCAATCACGAAACCAGCGGCCAAACCAGATAGGAGCTTAGCCCACCAAGCTTCAAACAACACAGTACCAGCCATCAGTGCAGCCCATAAAACATAGTCGACCACCAACAAAACAATGGCGCGCAAAGTGGTGCGCTCAGCCAAAGGGATCAACCATTCGCGCATCACTTTGCGATGGGGCATGGGTTCGTTCGGGGAAATCGGTTCTAAGTGTGTGTGCATCGGGATCAATCTAGGATGCTTCTCTAAAGAAGCACTTATATGCTGGTTTACCAATTAATTATCGCTTTTTACCGTCCATACGGGATATTTGACCGTCGCAGAAGTAGGGGCGAAGCAGGCAAAAAGAGGCGGAAAGTGTTGTTTTTAAGCGCTCTTTGATATGCGTCAAGTTTTAATTACACAGGCTTACACAGCGAATAATTCAAATCAAACATGTGAGAATCGCAGGGCTTATTCATTTGGAGACCAATTAATGCCCCGCCACGCCACCAAAATTGTTGCCACTCTCGGGCCAGCTTCCAGCGATCCCGTTTTGTTGGAGCAAATGATCTTGGCCGGCGTGACTGTCGTGCGCCTGAACTTCAGCCACGGCAAAGCCCAAGACCATATTGACCGCGCCAACCTTGTGCGTCAAGCAGCTAAAAACGTGGGTCGCGAAGTTGCCATCATGGCCGACTTGCAAGGCCCCAAGATCCGCGTCGGCAAGTTTTCCGATGGAAAAGTGATGTTGGTCAATGGTGAAAAATTTATCTTGGACGCATCGCGCACCGAACCCGGTGACTTGCAAGGTGTGGGGCTCGATTACAAAGAGCTGCCCCGTGACGTGAAACCTGGCGATTTGCTATTGCTCAACGATGGTTTGATTGTGTTGACCGTCGAAGCGGTGAAGGGCGAACAGGTGCACACCGTCGTCAAAGTTGGCGGCGAGTTATCTAACAACAAAGGCATCAACAAACAAGGCGGCGGATTAACTGCACCAGCATTGACTGCCAAAGACATGGAAGACATCAAAACCGCGATGAGTTTTCAGGCGGATTACATCGCTGTGAGTTTTCCAAAGAATGCAACCGATATGGAAATGGCGCGTCAACTCGCCAATGTTGCGGGTGAGCCCTACAAACACAAGCCAGGGTTGATTGCCAAGATTGAACGTGCCGAAGCCATTCCCCATTTGGAAGACATCTTGCGTGTGAGCGACGGCATCATGGTGGCACGTGGAGATTTGGCGGTGGAAGTAGGCAACGCTGCCGTGCCCGCTTTGCAAAAACGCATGATCAAAATGGCCCGCCAGATGGACCGCGTGGTGATTACTGCCACCCAAATGATGGAAAGCATGATCACCAACCCTGTGCCGACCCGCGCAGAAGTCAGTGACGTAGCCAATGCCGTACTCGACGGCACAGATGCAGTGATGCTGAGTGCCGAAACAGCTGCTGGCAAATACCCGCTTGAAACAGTGCAACAAGTCTCCAGCATTTGTACAGCGGCCGAGTCCGCTGAAGAGGTGGAACTCGATAGTGACTTCACAGGCCAAACATTCACCCGTATCGACCAATCGATTGCGATGGGTGCTTTGTTTACCGCCCACCACTTGGGTGCCAAAGCGATCGTTGCTTTGACTGACTCAGGTTCAACTGTTTTATGGATGAGCCGTCACCGTATCCACATCCCTATTTATGCGCTCACTACGCGTGCCAGCACCCAGCGCAAGATGGCGCTGTACCGCAATGTCCGCGCGTTGTTGATGGATACCAGTACCGACCGTGATACCGCACTGGCACAAGCAGAAACTTATTTAAAAGAGCGCGGCATCATGCAGTCGAATGATGTGTACGCCATTACTTGCGGTGAGCCGATGGGCACACCAGGCGGAACCAATATGCTCAAAATTTGTCAGGTGGCTTAAAAAGAGCGCCCTTAGAATTTTCCGAACGCACTGATTTTTATTTTTAGAGGATATTTTTTATGGCACTCGTTTCGATGCGCGAACTACTCGACCATGCCGCTGCGCAAGGCTATGGCATTCCTGCGTTCAACGTCAATAACTTAGAGCAGGTGCAAGCCGTGATGGCTGCAGCGCACGAAACCGGCGCACCTGTGATTTTGCAAGCCAGTGCTGGCGCGCGTAAATACGCAGGTGAATCATTCATCAAACATTTGATCCAAGCCGCCGTCGAGGCCTATCCGCATATCCCTTTGGTGATGCACCAAGACCACGGACAAAACCCCGCTGTATGCCAAGGCGCGATCGATCTCGGCTTTAGCTCGGTCATGATGGACGGCAGCTTAGAGGCCGACGGCAAAACGATTGCAAGCTACGACTACAACGTCGACGTCACCCGCAAAGTCGTCGACATGGCGCATAAATTGGGCGTGACTGTTGAAGGCGAATTAGGTTGCTTGGGTTCTTTAGAAACCATGAAAGGTGACAAAGAAGACGGGCACGGCACCGACGCCACCATGACCCGCGAACAGCTGTTGACTGACCCTGAGCAAGCCGCAGATTTCGTGAAGCGCACCCAACTCGATGCCTTGGCGATTGCGATTGGTACCAGCCATGGTGCTTACAAATTCACGCGCAAACCTACGGGCGATATTTTAGCGATCGACCGCATCATGGAAATCAACCGCCGCATTCCCAATACGCATTTGGTCATGCATGGATCGTCTAGCGTGCCGCAAGAGCTGTTGGCAACGATTCGCCAATACGGTGGCAATATGAAAGAAACCTACGGCGTGCCTGTGGAAGAAATTCAAAAGGCCATTAAATTTGGCGTGCGCAAAATCAATATCGATACCGACATCCGTTTGGCCATGACAGGTGCGGTGCGCAAGTTCTTGTTTGAAAACCCAGAAAAATTTGATGCACGCGAATGGCTCAAACCTGCGCGCGAAGCCGCACAAGCCATTTGCAAGCAACGCTATATCGAATTCGGTTGCGAAGGCCAAGCGAGCAAGATCAAAGGCGAATCGCTGCAAGTTGTCGCTGCCAAGTACACCCGGGGCGAGCTCGCCCAAGTGGTGCACTGATTCATGGCAACGGCTCTTCACACCTCTTCACTCACTTCTTTGCCGCTCTTGGCGCGTGGCAAGGTGCGCGACAACTATGCGGTCGGTGACGACCGCATCTTGATGGTGGCGTCTGACCGCATCAGCGCATTCGACGTCATCATGGGCGAGCCTATTCCAGGCAAAGGTGTGTTGCTCACGCAAATGGCTTTGTTTTGGTTTAAAAAACTCGGACACATTTGCCCCAACCATTTGACGCTTGAAGCACCTGAGTCGGTCGTGCATGCAGATGAAGTGCAGCAAGTTACTGGCCGCGCAATGCTGGTAAAGCGCTTGCAGCCTATCCCCATAGAAGCGGTGGTGCGTGGTTATTTGGCTGGGAGTGGTTGGCAGGAGTACCAAGTCAGCCAATCGGTGTGTGGCGTGTCCTTGCCTAAGGGTTTGCACAATGCCAGCCGTTTACCTGAATCGATCTTCACGCCTGCTGCCAAAGCAGCGATGGGTGAGCATGATGAAAACATCACGTTTGAACAAACGGTTGAGCGCATCGGCGCACCGTTAGCAGAAAAAATCCGCACCATCAGCATCGCTTTGTATGAAACCGCGCGCGATGTGGCAGCAGCCAAAGGCATCATCATTGCGGACACCAAGTTTGAGTTTGGGCTCGATCCGAATAGCAACTTGGTGTTGATGGACGAGGTGCTGACGCCAGACTCTTCACGCTATTGGCCCGCAGACTCTTACCAAGTGGGTGTCAATCCACCGAGCTACGACAAACAGTTTTTGCGTGACTGGTTAGAGACGGCGCAAGTGCAAGGCAAGCCTTGGAGTAAATCGCCGCCGGCGCCCCCTCTACCAGAAGATGTGATTGCGCAGACGGCCGCCAAATACCAAGAGGCTTGGGAGCGTTTGAAAGATTAGTTCAGCGCCATGCTGAGCTTGCGGCGGTAGCGCGAGAGCAACTCCATCTGCGGGTCTTCTTGCATCGCACTTTTGCCCATTAACTCGATGCCGCCTTTTGACTTGCCAACTTCGGCAGCGTCTGCTTTGGGTTTGGGGGGCGTCATCAATTCCAAAATCGCGACATAGGTTTTGCGCGCCACGTCGTTGTTCCATGCCTTGTCGCGCATGATGATCTCTAACAACTCTTCCATCGCTTCTTCCATCAGTCCACTTGCAATCAATACGCGTGATTTGGCGAGACGGGTGTCGAAGTCGCGTTTGTTTTGTGCGATCAAGGCATCGAACTGTTCTGGTTGCCAACTACCGCGTGCATCGGTGCTGACGAACTGCAAAGTTTGCAACCAATAGCTGAGCGCTTCAAAACGTAATTGCAAGGGAATTTGCACCAAGGCTGGCGCAAGATGTGCTTGCGCTTTGTCTAACTCGCCTACTGATATCAGCAGCTTGACAAAGTTGTAACGCGTTTCGTCGTCGCTGGGGTTGAGTTCTAGCGCTTCTTGCAATTTGGCGAGCGCTGCGTCGGCGTCGCCTGCCTCCAGCAATTCTTCAGCGGCTTGCGCGTCTGCTTGCGCTGCCATTTCTTCATCCGATGGCAGGTGTTTGTCTAAAAATTCACGCACTTTGCCTTCTGGCAATGCACCCATGAATCCGTCAACGGGTCGACCGCCCATCAGCAATATGCAAGTGGGCAGGCTTTTCACACCAAAGGCGCCGGCGAGTTGCTGCTCGGTGTCGGCGTTGACTTTGACGAGGGTGAAACGCCCAGCGTAGGCCGTTTCTAACTTTTCGAGTACAGGACCCAAAGATTTGCAGGGGCCACACCAGTCAGCCCAGAAGTCCACCAAAACTGGTGTGGTTTGCGAAGCAGCAATCACGTCCGCTTCAAAATTTTCCATCGTTACATCGATCATGGGGGTCCCGTCTTAAAATTCACTGTTTATCTAATCGACTCCCAACCCTAAGCCACATCATGACCCAGTGCCAAGTCGGCGTCGTCATGGGCTCCCAATCTGATTGGGACACCATGCAACACGCAGCCTCGATTCTCCAAGAATTTGGGATCGCCTTCGAAACCCGCGTAGTTTCAGCCCATCGCATGCCCGACGATATGTTTGCCTACGCTGAATCTGCGCAATCGCGCGGTCTGCGCGCCATCATCGCAGGTGCGGGCGGGGCGGCACATTTGCCAGGCATGTTGGCTGCCAAAACTACGGTGCCAGTGCTTGGTGTTCCGGTTGCGAGCAAACATTTGCAAGGCGTGGACTCCTTGCACAGCATTGTGCAAATGCCCAAAGGTATTCCCGTGGCGACTTTTGCCATCGGCGAGGCCGGAGCAGTGAATGCTGCGTTGTTTGCGGTGGCAATGTTGGCGAACTCTGCTGCTGCAATTTTTAGCGTGCTAGACGCCAAAACATCAGATACAAAAACCGCAATCAATGCTGCGAGCAACGCAGACTTATTGGCAAAACTAGACGCCTATCGTGCGCGACAAACCGAACACGCGCGCAATATGACGTTGCCGCCTAAGGCATGAGCGTGACCTTCAAACCGCTTGCGCCTGGGGCAACTTTAGGTGTTTTAGGCGGCGGTCAATTGGGGCGTATGTGGGTGCATGCTGCGCAAAGTATGGGCTTTCAAACTGTGGTGTTAGACCCTGACCCACAAAGCCCTGCGGGACTGGTGAGCCACCAGCATATTCAAACGGATTACCTCGATAGCGCAGGCCTGCAACAAATGGCGGCAACCTGCCACGCAGTCACTACTGAATTTGAAAACGTACCCGCGGATGCTTTGGCCCAGTTGGCAACCACCATGCAAGTTGCGCCGAATGCGCATGCAGTAGCTGTCGCTCAAGACAGGCGGTTGGAGAAGGCCCATTTTGTAAGCTGTGGCGTGCCTGTTGCGCCGTTCGCGGTGATTGCTTCTGATGCTGATTTGGATTTGGTTTTAAAACAAAACGCAGATCAGGGGGATGGACAAACCAGCCTCGCACATGGTTCATCCAGCGCGAATACAGATGGCAAAACCAAAATCAATTCCAATAGCAATAACGTAAGCCTGCTACCCGGTATTTTGAAAACCGCGCGGATGGGCTATGACGGCAAGGGCCAAGTGCGTGTGCTTACTCCGCAAGAACTTACGGATGCATTTAAACAATTAGGTGGCGTGCCCTGCGTACTTGAAAAAATGCTGCCACTCAAAGCTGAATACTCAGTGATCGTTGCGCGTGGTCATGATGGCGTGATGGTGCATTTGCCCATTCAACACAATGTGCACCGCGATGGCATTTTGGCTATGACGCAAGTGTGGGCAGGTGTTTGCGATAGCGCGCTAAAAATACAGGCTATCAACGCCGCTAAGTCCATAGCCCAAGAGTTGCAATACATCGGCGTCTTGTGCGTAGAGTTTTTTGTACTCGAGGACAACACCTTAGTCGTCAACGAAATCGCCCCTCGTCCCCACAACAGCGGCCACTACAGCCTAGACGCCTGCGATGTCTCGCAGTTTGAAATGCAACTGCGTTGTATGGCGGGCTTGCCTTTAACGCAGCCGAGTCAGCACAGTCCTGCAGTGATGCTTAATTTATTGGGCGATATTTGGCCGGCAATGAAGTTGGTAAATGGGCAGGCCGAGATGTCAGAGAAATTAGGGTCAGAACCCAATTTATTCGGAACTAATAAATTGGGTTCTGACCCTAATTTCTCTGACTTGCCAACGTGGAACAAAGTACTGGCCTTGCCAGGAACCCATTTGCATTTGTACGGTAAGTCCGAGGCTCGTATGGGGCGCAAGATGGGTCACCTCACTATCACTGCATCAACTGCAGATCAGGCTGGCGCAATAGCAAACCAAGCCGCAACCATTTTAGGAATTGCTGCGTTTTAAACGCATTCAATGAATATGGTTCTCGACGGGCAGTCTTCACAATTTATTGCACTTGCTGCGCAAGCCTTGCATCGTGGTGACTTGATCGGCCTTCCAACTGAAACGGTATACGGATTGGCGGCAGATGCATGCAATGTGCAAGCCGTTGCAAAAATTTTTAGCATCAAAGGTCGGCCTAGCGATCATCCGCTGATCGTCCACGTAACGGATAAAGAAGGTGCAGAGCGTTTTGCGAGAGACATTCCTGATTTCGCAGAACGTTTGATGGATGCGTTTTGGCCTGGACCACTCACATTGATCTTGCCGCGCATCGCAGATGTTGCCATTACGGCAGCTGGCGGACAAAACTCTGTCGGTATTCGCTGCCCTTCACATCCAATAGCCAGGCAGATCTTGCTGGCCGCTCAAAATTTAGGCGTGTGGGGCGTGGCTGCCCCTAGTGCTAACAAGTTTGGACGCGTGAGCCCAACAACTGCCGCGCATGTAAGCGATGAATTTGGTGATGCACTGTTAATCGTGGACGGTGGCGCATGCGATGTAGGTATTGAATCGGCCATCGTTGATTGCACGCGCGGTCAACCCGTATTACTACGGCCAGGTGTTTTGACATTGGAACAACTTAGCGCAGCTTGTGGCGAGAAGGTACTACAAGAAGGTGAAATACTTACGAAAGTTCTTAGCGCCCCCAAAGCGTCTGGGACTTTAGCGGCGCACTATGCGCCTGCTGCCAAATTGTTTCTAATGGACAACCATGAGATTGAACAGAATCTAGCCCAGAGCACAGATGGTTCCTTAATCGCTATTTGGTCTAGGGCGCCCATTAAAACCCAATCTCAAGAGCGCTTGGAAAAGAAAACCGCCATGTATTGGCAGCAAATGCCCAGCGACCCAGCCCATTGCGCCCAAATGTTGTTCGCCCAATTGCGCGCCTTTGACGCATTGGGTGCAGAGCAGATCTGGGTGGAGTCGCCCCCTTCAGAAAGCGCTTGGGAGGGCGTCCATGACCGCCTGCGCCGGGCCGAAACGGCAGGCCGTTAAACTATCGCGTTACCGCAAAAACTCAAAACCGCTGCCAAGCCAAGAGACCCTTTGATGATCAAACTTTCATTTTCAACGTTGATGCGCATAGCCACGCTCATGGCGGCATGCGTTTTGGTGGGTTGCGGAGGTGC